>Ga0116229_10014859_pt1 | contig 10734 bp, 10 predicted proteins | sample S1TSphgellanicum_3_FD_87313 | JGI IMG/M metagenome (GOLD analysis project Ga0116229, IMG submission 87313) | Host-associated microbial communities from peat moss isolated from Minnesota, USA - S1T2_Fc - Sphagnum magellanicum MG | ecosystem: Host-associated > Plants > Peat moss > Unclassified...
ATGGCGCTCCTGCCGGCGTTGGCGCTGTACCTGACCGGTGGCGCGGCGTTGACGCTGCTGTTCGTGGGGATACATAACGCCTGGGACCTGGCGGTGTGGATCACCGTGGAACGCCCATCGGTGCAGGCGAAGCACAATGCCGAGCGCGCGGATAGCGACCACCAAGCGCCCGCCGTCGATCGCTAGTCGGACGTATTGATCTATGGGCGGCGGCGCGGCACGGTCGCCGGGTCGATCTCGCTGCACCGGGCTTCAAGATCATAGGTGTCGGAAGCGGTGATCTCGACCGTCGCGAATTCCCCCACCGTAAGTCCGGCGCCGCCGCGGATGCGCACCACGCCGTCGATCTCGGGCGCATCGCCAGCGCTGCGCGCGATGGCGACGCCGTCCTCGATGCGGTCGACCAGCACCCGACAGCGCTGCCCGACGCGCGCCGCCAGCCGTGCACGGCTGATCTCGCCGGCGGTGTGCATGAAGCGCTCATAGCGTTGCTGCTTGATCTCATCCGGCACCGCGGCGGCGATCGAGTTGGCGGCCGCCCCGGCGACCGGCGAGTACTGGAAGCAGCCGACCCGATCCAGCGCCGCGACCTGCAGCCACTGCAGCAGCTGCTCGAATTCGGCCTCGGTTTCGCCGGGAAAGCCGACGATGAAGCTGCTGCGCAGCGTCAGCTCGGGGCGCTGCGCGCGCCAGGCCTCGATGCGCCGCAGCGTGTCCTCGGCGTGCGCCGGCCGGCGCATGCGCTTGAGCACCGTCGGACTGGCATGCTGGAACGGGATGTCCAGATACGGCAGGACGCCTTGCTCGCTCATCCACGGAATGATGTCGTCGACGTGCGGGTACGGGTAGACGTAGTGCAATCGGGCCCAGACCCCGAGCGTGCCCAGTGCGCGCACCAGGTCGAGCAACCGGGTCTGGTAGTCCTCGCCGCGCCAGCTTGCCGCGCGGTAGCGGATGTCGCTGCCGTAGGCGCTGGTGTCCTGCGAGATCACCAGCAGCTCCTTGACGCCGCCACGCACCAGCGCCTCGGCTTCGCGCATCACGTCGTCCAGCGGGCGGCTTGCCAGCCCGCCGCGCAGCGACGGGATGATGCAGAAGCTGCAGCGGTTGTTGCAGCCCTCGGAAATCTTCAGGTACGCGTAATGACGCGGTGTCAGCCGTATCCCCTGCGGCGGTACCAGGTCGATATACGGATCGTGCGGCTGCGGCAGGTGCTGGTTGACCGCCTCGATCACGCGCTCGTAGGCATGTGGCCCGGTGACACCCAGCACCTTGGGGTGCCGGTCGAGGATGCGCTGCGGATTGGCGCCCAGGCAGCCGGTCACCAGCACGCGGCCGTTGTGCTGCAGCGCCTCACCGATCGCCTGCAGCGATTCATCGATCGCTGCATCGATGAAACCGCAGGTATTGACCACCACCAGGTCGGCATCGGCATAGCCGGCGGCGATCGCATAGCCGCGGGTCTTGAGTTCGGTGATCAGCCGCTCGGAGTCCACCAGCGCCTTGGGACACCCCAGGCTCACAAACCCCACCGCCGGCGCGCGCGTCAGCGGCGCGCGTGCGCGCGCTGCGCCGCGACTGGCGGTCGCAGTGCGCGCGGCGCCTGGCGCGCGGCGGCGCACCGCGGGTTTTCGTTCCGGTGTGCTCATCGATCTGTCCGGGGGGCGTTCCAGGGCCGCAGGGCCGCTGTCAAAGCCTGTCAGGGCGTGCCTGTCGGCCGCTACAATGGGGGTTCCCATAGTACATCAGCGACCGCGGCGGATCGATGCATGGCATTTGACCAGGCCTATTACCAGCGCTTTTATTTCAACCGTCGCACCGCGGTCACCAGCCGCGGCGAAATGCGGGCCCGGGCGCGGCTGATCAGCGCCTGCCTGGGCTACATCGACCTGCCGGTGGCGAGCATCCTGGATGCCGGCTGCGGCGTCGGGCTGCTGCGCTCGCCGCTGCTGCAGGCGCACAAGCGCGCCACCTACACCGGGCTCGAGTTCAGCGACTACCTGTGCCAGCGCTACGGCTGGCGCCAGGGCTCGATCGAAACCTTCCGCACCCGCCAGCGCTTCGACCTGGTGATCTGCTATGACGTGCTGCAGTACCTGTCGCCACCGCAGGCGCGGCGCGCGATCGCGAATCTGGCGCGGCTGTGCCGCGGCGCGCTGTATTTCGGCGCACTGACGCGCGAGGACTGGCGCGACAACTGCGACCAGAGCCGCACCGATCGTATCCCGGGCCTGCGACCCGGCAGCTGGTACCGGCGCGAGCTCGGCGGCGCATTCCGCTCCATCGGCTGCGGCATGTGGGTCAAGCGCGGGCTGCCACTGACGCTGTGGAACCTGGACGCCGCGGCTTGAGTACCCCCGACAACCGCCTGCGTGAGCTGGTCGCACTGACCGGTCCGGTGCACAGCGAGCAGCGCACCGGCGCCGTCAACCTGGTGTTGCGTGGCCACGCCGCCGACGGCGACACCGAGGTGCTGTTCAGCGGTGCCAGCGCCGTCGCATTGCCGCCCGCGCTGCACGACGTACGCGTCGTCGAGCTGCTCGATGCGGCTTCCGTCACCGAGCGGCACTTCCGGCTGCAGGCGCCGCAACTGCTGCTCGAGCTGCGCGCGCGCAGCGTGCACGTGCACCGTGACGCGGCCGCGGCGTTCTTTCGCGCGCTGCCGCCGACGCAGGTGCCGCTGCGGCTGCGGCTGGGCTGGTCGCTGCTGCTGTCGCTGCTGCGCCTGCCGGGCGCGGACACGCTGCTGCGGAAACTGCGGGGTTCGACATGACGGCGCGCATACCGGTCACGGTGCTCACCGGTTTCCTCGGCGCCGGCAAGACCACGCTGGTGAACCGCATCCTGTCGGAAAATCACGGCCAGCGCATCGCCGTCATCGAGAACGAATTCGGCGAGGTCGGCGTGGATCACGAACTGGTGATCGGTGCCGACGAGGAGATCTTCGAGACCAGCAATGGCTGCATCTGCTGCACTGTGCGCGGCGACCTGATCCGCATCCTGGGCCAGCTGCGCAAGCGGCGCGACCGCTTCGACTCGGTACTGATCGAAACCACCGGCCTGGCCGATCCGGGGCCGGTGGCGCAGACGTTCTTTGTCGATGAGGAGCTGAAGGAGCACTACGCGCTCGATGCCATCGTGACGCTGGTGGATGCGCGCCATATCGAGCAGGAGCTGCGCGGCAGCCCGATCGCCGCGGAGCAGATCGCGTTCGCCGACGTCATCGTGCTCAACAAGATCGACCTGGTCGACGCCGCCGAACTGGCGCGCATCGAGCGGCGGCTGCGCAGCATCAGCGCCAGCGCGCAACTGATCCTCAGCCGCAACGCCGACGTACCGCTGCAGCGCGTGCTCGGCCTGCATGCGTTCGACCTGGCGCGCGCGCTGGCGCACGACAGCGCATTCCTGGAAGCGGCACGGCCGTTCGAGTGGGCCGGCCTGTACCGCCTGGCGCCCGGCCGTCACGCGCTGCGAACCGGAGCGCAGCATCACCACGACCACGATCACGACCACGACCACGACCAGGATCATGAGCACGCCCAGGCGCATGACAACGACCGCGCGCATCACGACGGTCATGACGACCACGGTCATGATCACGGCACCTCGCTCAAGCAGGTCGACGTGGTGCTGCTGCCGGCCGCGGATACGACGGCCGCTGCAATCGACGCGCTGCTCGATTCCGCCAGCGCGCTGTTCGCTGGCGAGCCGGTGACGGCCGCACCCGGAGCACTGCTCGGGCCGGGGCGGCGCCATCGGCTGCAACTCGCGCCTGGCGCGCAGTTCCAGCTCGACACCGCGGCGCCGGCATCGGACTGCTGGGCGCTGTTCAGCGAACATGCGCCGGAGGAATTCGGCTTGCGGCTGCCGGGCGCTACGGCGCTGCAGCAGCGCGAGTTCGGCTCGCATCATCACGACCTGGACGTCGGTTCGATCGGGCTCACCGACCCGCGCCCGCTGGATCCGAACAAGGTCAACGACTGGCTGTCGTACCTGCTGCAAAGCCGCGGCGCGGATATCCTGCGCATGAAAGGCGTGCTCAATCTGAAGGGCGAAGCGCGGCGTTACGTGTTCCACGGCGTGCACATGACGTTCGACGGGCAGCTCGAGCGCGCCTGGAGTGCGGACGCGCAGCGCTGCAGCCGGCTGGTGTTCATCGGGCGGAAGCTGGATCGCCAGGAACTCGAAGCCGGCTTCGAATCCTGTATCGCATGACCGCCGCGCTCGCATGAGCGCCGTGCCGGGCCGGCTGCGGCCGCGCGAACGCATCGAGCTGGGCGACTATCCGGTCGATGCCGCCTGGTCGGGCGACGGCAGGGCGCTGGCGATCGCCGGCGGCGAGGGACAACTGCTGCTGCTGTCGCCCGATGCGCCGGCGCCGCAGGTCATCGGCCGGCACGCAGGCGGCGTGCTGGCGGTCAGCTGGCAACCGGCGGGGCGGTTGCTGGCGTCATCGGGGCAGGACGGTGTGGTGCAGCTGTGGGATGCCCGCACCAGCAGCGCCACGATCCTCCACAGCGGCAAGGCATGGAGCGAGCAGCTCGCCTTCGCCGATCACGGCAAGCTGCTGGCACTGGCCAGCGGACGCACGCTGCGGCTGTTCGAAATCAAGGCCGAGCCGCAGGGCCGGTTCCAGGTTCAACCCCGCGACAGCTTTGACGATCATGCCGGCGCGATTGCCGCGCTGGCCTGGCGGCCGAAAGGGCAGCAGATTGCGGCCGCCGGCAATGGCGGTGTGCGCATTCATCGCGTCGGCTCGCCGGCCGCGTCGATCGACTACCCGTGGCGCGGTGCCTGCCTGACCGCGAGCTGGAACGCCGACGGGCGCCTGCTGGCCGCCGGCATGCAGGATGGCAGCGTGCATTTGTGGAATGTCGCCAGCGGCGATGAGTCGGAGATACCCGGCCTGGGCTCCAAGGTGTTCGCCACCGGATGGAGCGCCAGCGGACGATTCCTGGCCGCGGCCGCCGGCAGCGTGCTGGTGGCCTGGGATTTCAACCGCAAGGGCACCGACGCGATGCAGCCGATCGAGCTGCGGGCGCATTCCGAGCGCCTGACTGCTCTGGCCTTCCGGCCCAGCGGCAGCTGGCTGGTGTCGGCGGCGCGCGATCGGCGGCTGCTGCTATGGCGCGTCGGCAGCGCCAGCGAGCCGCAGGATGCCCATCTGCTGATCGATGACTGCACGCTGCTGCGATTCTCGCGCGACGGAGCGCGCCTGGCGGTGGGCGATGCGCGCGGCGGTATCACGCTGTACGACTGCGGGCCTTAGACCATTACCCGGCGATTGCCGGGCCTGGTCATCCGGGCAGCCGTGTGCGATCCGCGTCGCCGGCGAGCGCGGCGCCGGCCACGCCGGGCAGGCTGATCCGATAGCGCGTGAACTGGCCGCGCTTGGCCGTGACCTGCAGCCGGCCGCCCAGCCGATGCACGTGCTCGCGCACGATCTGCAGTCCCAGTCCACGTCGCCCCGGAATTCTGGGCGGGGCGGCGCCGGGTTGCAGCAGCACGCTGGCGAGCTGCGGGGCGTCGAGCGTGCCGGCCGCCTGCGCGCTCAACAGCCCGAGCCGGACCGCGACCTGCGCCATGCGCTCGGCGTTGAGGCCGCCGCCATCGTCCTGCACGTTCAGGTCGAAGCCCTGTGCGCCGCGCTCGATGAACTCGACCACCAGCGTGCCCATCTCCGGCTTCGAGCGCTGCACGCGCAGCGCCGGTGCCTCGATGCCGTGCTCGATCGAGTTGCGCAGCAGTTCGCCCAGCACCTCGAACAGCGTGCGGATCCAGCCTTCCGGTATCTGCTCCAGTCCCATGGTCACCAGCGCGATGCGCTTACCCTGCGATATCGCGAATTCGTCGGTTACTTGCTGCAGCGTGGCGGCGAAGCTCGCCGGGGCGTCGGGCTCGGACAGCGCGCGTTCATCGGTGGCCGGCGGCCCGGTCCCCGGCGGATCGGCCGGGCGCGGCTCCGCCGGCGGCGGCAGGTGTACCGCGGCGCAATCGGCGGCGATCGCCACATGGCTGCACAGCTCCTCGAGCGCCACCATTGCCGGCAGCAGATCGTCGCCGCTGATCTGCTGCCGCAGGCCGATCGAGTGCAGCGCCGCCTGGGCGCTGTCGAGCCGCGCGCTGATGCTGGGCAGGTGCAGGCCGAGCATCGCATCGCCAAGCTCGGTCAGTTCGTCCTGCAGTCGTTCGATCTTGCCGCGAAACGCATCGCCCTCGCGGGTCGAGAGCTGCAGCGTGGTCCGGATACGCTCCACCGCCTCGACCGCATGCGCCATGCAGCCGGCCAGTGGCGCCAGTTCCGCCAGCAGCAGCGAGCGATACAGGTCGCGCTGGTCGCGCAGCGTCTCGAGCTCCGCCAGCAGCCCCTGCGGCAGAGACGGGACCGTGGCGTCGTTCACGTCGTGCTGGCCTGCAGATCGCTGGCCGCCGGCTGTGGCGCCAGCCGGTCGATGGCGGCTGTCAGCGCAGCACAGGCGGCCACCGCATCGGGAAAGCGCTTGCCACGCTCACGCGACATGAAGCGATCCACCAGCGGATCCAGCGCCGCCAGCTCGGGCGGCAGCGGCGGGCGCGGTCCATGCACGTGCTGTTGCATCACCTCCAGCGCGGTGGTTCCAAGGTACGGCTTGGCGCCGGCCAGCATCTCGTACAGGATCACGCCGGCACTGTAGAGGTCGCTGCGCGCGTCCAGCGGCACGCCCTGGGCCTGCTCCGGGCTCATGTAATACGGCGAGCCGCGCATCACTCCGACCGCGGTGCTGCTGGCGGCCGAGTTCATGCCCTTGGCGAGACCAAAATCGATCAGCACCACCGACCCGTCTTCGCGCAGCATCACGTTCGGTGGCTTGACGTCGCGATGGATGAGACCGGCGGCGTGGATGACGCGCAGCGCGCCGCAGATGCGCAGCGCGTAGGCGAGCGCTTCGGCCACGCTCATCGGCTGCTGCAACCGCATGCGCAGGTCGCCGCACGGAAAGTATTCCATGGCGATGAATTCGCGGCCGGCGTGGAAGCCATAGTCGTAGATCTCGACCACCGAGGGGTGCGCGATCGCGCTGATGGCGGCGTATTCGCGCTCGAATTCGCGGCTGTCGCCGCTGCCGTCGGCCTTCGGCTTGCTGATCTTCAGCGCCACGTTGCGGCCGCTGCTCACGCTGTGCGCGAAGTACACCACCGCGCGCGACGACTCGCCCAGCTTGTGCAGGATGGCGTATTGCGGCAGGTCCAGCGTGGCCGGATCGAGCGCCTTGGGTCGCGCCCGCAGTGCCGTGGCACGCGCCGCCGGACCACGCCGCCGGGTGCGCAGCGACAGGCGCAGCGCGGTCGCCAGCCGCTGAGCGTTCAGCAGGCTGCGCGGCAGATAGTCGGCCGCGCCCAGGCGCATCGCACGCACCGCGCTCAGCTCGTTGCCACCGGCGGCAATCACCACCACCGGCGCCACATCGGGTTGGCGCAACAGCAGTCGCAGCGGCTCGAGCCCCGCGGCCGGTGCCGCCGGCCGGGAATCGCATTGCGCCTCGAGCACGATCAAATCCAGATCGCGCGTGGTCAGTTGTCCGGTGCGCGCCGCCAGGCCTTCGGGCTCGAGTTCCTGCAGGCGCGCCTCCGGCCACAGGATCTCGATGTGGTGCCGCAGCCAGTCGCGCAGCTCGCGATCGTAGGCCGCGATGAGCAGTCGCGGCGTCATGGCTGGAACTGCAGCCGGATTCTGGCGCGCTGCGCGATCGCCACGCCGTCGCGCTCCACCGGCCGATAGCGGCTGTGGGACACCGAGTCCACCGCCGCCTGGTCGAACACGCCGTGCGGCTCGGACGCCTGGACCTCGATGTCGCGCACCGCGCCTTCGGGCGTCACGGTGAATTCCAGATCGACGCTGCCACTCACGCCCGCGGCCAGCGCCTGCGGCGGATAGACCGGCGGCACGAAATACGTTTGCTGCAATGCCGACTCCGGCACCACCGCGGGAGCAGCCGGGGCCGCGGCGGCGGCCTGGGCCGCGGTGACGGCCGGGGCGGGTGCGTTGCCCGGCGCGTCGGCAGGGGCATCCACCGTGTGCTGCGGCGTCGCCGACGAGGTTCGTTGCGACGCCGGGTGCACATCGGCGGCGCTGCGCTTGATCGGTTCGGGCACGACCAGGCGATCACGGGCCGCGCGCTCAGCCGCCGCGCGGTCGATTGCATCGCGCTCGGCTTCCTCGTCCGATGGCCCCGCGGCGGCGGCGGCTGGCGTCGACACACCCGACGCGCCCGATGCACTCGACGAACTGGCCGCACCCGGCGCATTCGATGCGGGCGGCGTATCGGTCGGCGCGGGGCGTGTCGCATCTGCCGGGGCTGCCGGGGCTGCCGGGCCGAGGCTGCGGCTCGGCGGCCGGCGCCACACCAGTGCCAGCATCGCCGCGACGATCATGACCACGATGGCGACAGCCAGCAGCCACGCCAGCAGCCGCCCCGGCAGCTGAGTGGGCAGTCGCGCCGGGCCGGGTGTCGCGGCCGATCCGATCGCCGCGGGCGCGTCCGCCGAGCGCAGACCCAGTGCCTGGTCGATCAGGCTCTGGCGTCGCAGCAGCGCGGCATCGACAAACAGCTTCAGGCGCTGGGCAGAGGCCGGCTTGTGCGCCAGCCGGAAGATGGTGCCGTCCGCCAGCTGCGCCGCGAACTGGTTCTGCAGCGCCGCCGGGCCGGCCAGCAGCAGCAACAGCTGCGGGAACTGTCGATGCAACTGCTCAATGAATGGCTCCAGAGGCACCGGCGCGGCTGCGGCGTCGACCAGCGCTACCACCGCCGCGTTCGCGACCAGCTGGTCGGCGAAGCGGTCTGCCGTCGGCGAATCGATCACGTTGGCCGCGCCGATCGCGGCCTGCGCCAGCGATTCCAGCAGCATCGGGTCCTGCGACAGCGCAACGATCGAAAGCGGCGCAGCGGCGGCTGGCGCCGGCTCCGGCCGTAGCTCGGACGGCTCCGCGCTGGCAGGTGCTCGTAAGTCAGCGCGCGCTTTCATCCGGCTCCGTGACTCGACTGTTTGGGGCAGAATATCGCCTGGTGTCGGGGACTGTATGCCGTCCGCCATCGACGGACAAAGCGGCGCCGCGACGGCAGCCGTGGAACTGTGAAGCCGACGGTCCCCCGGCGCCGATAATGTGACGCGCCTCACCCGCTCGCGCCCGAGGAGGGTGCGCCCTGAGGATGGTGCGCAAGGAGCGCGATGCTGCAGCTGCGTGCCGCCGAGCCGGCGGATATCCCGGTGATCTTCCAACTGATCGGCGAACTGGCCGACTTCGAGCGTCTGCGCCACAAGATGGTTGGCGATGCGAATGATCTGGAGCGCCACCTGTTTGGCGAACCGCGCTACGCGCACGCGCTGCTGGCGCACTGGGATGCGGCGCCAGCCGGCTTTGCGCTGTATTTCTTCAACTACTCGACCTTTCGCTGCCGACCTGGCCTGTACCTGGAGGACCTGTACGTGCGTCCGGCACACCGCGGACGCGGCATCGGCCTGGCATTGCTGACGGCGCTCGAACAGCGTGCCCGCGACACCGGCTGCGGCCGCCTGGAATGGTCGGTGCTCGATTGGAACCAGGACGCGATCGACTTCTACCGTCGCTTCGGCGCGCAGCCGATGCAGGACTGGGTGCTGTATCGCAAGGACCTGTGAGCCTCTCAACTGCGCGTGGTGCCCGCGCTGCGCCTGAAGCTGCGCGGCGAGGCGCCCATGCCGCGGGTGAAGAAGCGGCTGAAATAGGCCGGGTCCTCGAAACCGAGGTAATAGGCGATCTGCGTGATCGACATGCCGGTATAGCGCAGCTGGCGCTCGGCCTCGATCAGCATGCGGGCGTGGATCAGCTCGCTCGGGGACTGTCCGGCCACCAGCATGCAGGCCTTGCGCAGCGCGCCCTCCGATGTGCCGATGGCCCGCGCATAGGCAGCCACGCTGCAATGCTCGCGGTAGCGCTGCTCCACCACCGCACGAAACCGCGCCACCAGCTCGCGCTCGCGTAGCGCGCTGCCCGGCGCTGCCACCGCGCCGCCCTCCCAGATGCGCAGCAGGTTGGTCAGCAGCGTCGTCAGCAGCCCATGCAGCGCACTGTCGCGACCGGCGGCGGCGCGCGCCGACTCGCGCAGCAGCATCTTTGCCAGCTGCGGCAGGTCGGTGGCGGCCAGCTGCGCGCGCCGCAAGCTGGCGGCCGCCGGGCGCTCCAGGATTTCCCAGCGGCAGCTGCCGTGACGCAGCCACTCGCGCACCAGTCCGGCGGCGAAGGTCAGCACCAGCCCGTCGGTGTGCCGGCCGAACTGGAATGCATGCACGGTCTGCGGCGGCACGATCACGCAGGCCGGACCGCCGAGTGTGCGCGTGGTGCCGTCCAGCTGTGCCTCGATCGGTCCGCGCCAGACGATCAGTACCTGGTGCAGGTCGCGATGCCGGTGGGCGCGGATTTTCCAGTCATACAGCCGGCTGCGGGCCGCGATGGTCTCGACGTGCACCGTGCGCGCATCCGGCGGCCGCAGCGGTTCGCCATACAGGAAGAACGCCGGCACGTCGCCGCGCTCGACGGGTTTCGGAATCGATGGGGCAGGCACGCGCGCCGGCATGCATCGAAAAGTACAAGTTCCGGCGGCCGTCGTCCATGACGCCCATGCGGAGACGCCTATGGCAGATATTTGAGGCCGACGTAGTTTTCAGCGAACGCCGAGGCCGCGGACGGTGAGCGCGCAATGTAGTCGAGTTCCGCCA
>Ga0116229_10014860_pt1 | contig 10734 bp, 6 predicted proteins | sample S1TSphgellanicum_3_FD_87313 | JGI IMG/M metagenome (GOLD analysis project Ga0116229, IMG submission 87313) | Host-associated microbial communities from peat moss isolated from Minnesota, USA - S1T2_Fc - Sphagnum magellanicum MG | ecosystem: Host-associated > Plants > Peat moss > Unclassified...
AAGGGAATAAAGAGCAAGGTTGGAGGAGAGTTGAAAATCTCACTCCAAGCATTGTTCACATACTTGTGTGATCTATGTGCTTTTGAATGTGCAATCTCTCCTCTGATCCTATTGTTTTCAACACTTTAAGGACTAAAGTAGTAGACATGATCTTAAGCATTCTAGCAAGGAGCAAATTTTTATTGGAAACAACTTGAAAACAAGCAAGAAATGAAACATTCAAAGTTCATGAAATGGAACAATCATATTAACTAACAAGAAATCACAAAGGTTGTACATGCTTCAAATGGTACAATCACAAAACTATGGCTTATAACTACTAACAAGGCTTGAAGGTTCTACGTGCACTCAAAACCATGAAAGGAAATAATGAAACACAACTCAAAACTACTCCAATATATACTATCTCTTAACCCTAAAATAGTCGCCACTTAACCTTAACCTACCCGCTGCCAAACCCTAACCCTAGCCGCCACTTTAACCTAGCTGGCACCAAACCCTAACCCTAGTCGCCACCAAACCCGAACCTTAGCCGCTGCCAAACCCTAAGTAGTCTCCACTTCTAAAACCTAACCTATCTACTACAAGGATGTGAATACTATTCATCCTTTTGATGAATGTTTAACACATTCATCAACATTGGGAATTAGAAACGAATAGTATTTCTAACATTTTTTACAAGGAGACATTTATGTAAGGACTAAATTACAATAGGAACCAGAGTCTCACATTTTCAAGGACTCAAACACTTAAGCATTCAAGCGTATCACTATTTTACTAAAAGGACACATATACACACATCGAAGGTTTAATCATCTTTCTTATTGAAGGAGATTTACACCTTAGCATCTAAACCCAAACAAAACAAATTGACAAAAACATTTTAGCAACCATGTTGCAAGCTTTCAGAAAACCCAAACTTATGCCACCCAATTTGTAAGTTTTCAAGTCCACTCAAAATGATTAATATATTAACAGAGATATCTACTAATAGAGAAACTTAAATGCAGATCTTAAAAACCCCATACCTTGATTGAAAATTTAAAAAATCAGAAAAGTTGAGAAAACAAAAAAGGTCATAATTCAAGTTTTATAGAAAATTTTCAAAGGATACAAATATGGGGACATAGTATCAGAGAATTATTATTTATGAATTAACAAAGATCACAAATTAGAGTCCAACAAAGTTTGTCCAAAACAAGATAAACAAGTTAAATAGGATCAAAAGTTGAAATGGGGAGATAAACTAAACATGATGGTCAATTTTACATGAAGATGAAATGTTGGGTCTCAGATTCGATACATATTCTGACATGCATAATAGGGTGTAATCACAATCAAATGAGCCAATGCTGATAAGGGACTCAACCAAAAATGGGCCCTTTGTGATCATTTTGATTTTTTTATATGAAGGAATTTTTGAAGGAATTTTTTTGCAACATGTTCTTAAAAATATTTAAAATTCCCCCAATAAATTATATGATTCATGTTTTTTTTTTTTGAATAAATATGAATTGTTTAAAAGTGTATAGATTTTGCCAAATGTTACATTTTGTTTTGAAAAATGATCATAATTTCAAATCATATTAAAACATGCTAACTACTTTAAACTTTAGTTTTTTATATTATAAACCACAACTTTGTTCATGTGTCATACAAATTATGACTCATTTACATTCGGCAAGTTTGTTTATAATACAAATTATGACCCATTTACATCTAGCAAATGACTCTTGAAATTTAAATATTTTGAAATTGTATTTTGAACTTTTGAAAATTTCAAAGTACCATAATTTTTCAAATTATAAGTGTTTTTTGAATGTGGATGCTAAGTTATCATCATTTCAAATTTATTCCTATTAAATTTTTATTATTAAAGGAGACTTTAGCCTAGTGCTTTATAAAATTGACTTATTGGTTTTAAAGTTGAAAAGTCTTTAACTAAAACCAAAACTCAAAATTAAATTATTTATGATTTTAAAAAAAATTAACACTCATAAAAATCATTTATCACAACTTTGGTTGATCAACATGACATTAAAGTGGCATTATACAAATATGTGTGACAAAATTGATAGTTTTTCAATCGTTTGAAATGGTTTTTGGCTTGTTTGATTGTGATCACACCTAGCAAATATGTTTTAGTAGATATAAAAGGAAAAATAGAAGTTACATGTAAATAGTTGAAACTTAACACACAAATGTGTATTACCCCTATAGTGATTAGGGAATATTTGAAACTAATAATATACTTGTCTTGAAATACATGTGGTAATGGTATTTAGACTATCAAATTTATGAAGCCCTTTAACTAGGGATATAGCATATAAAAAAACCATCTTCATATTATAGTCAAAAAATTTAGAACCTATAAGGCTTGATGGCATTATGACTACTTTAGACATTCAACATGAAGCCCATTCACAAAATGATAATTCATGATTTGTTAGACATAAGGATCCGCGCTTATGAGATTTGAAGAAAGTGGGCTGGATGGGGGATTGCTATCTAGAATGATCCCTGATAGATTTTGATGACGTGTCAAAATATACCCTAACAAAAGTATTTTTTGCCACGTCATCAATAACTCGCTTGTCATCATTATTACATGGATTTGCCACATGGACATTTGACAATAATGTCTTTGTTCAATTCAACATAAGTATAGAAATCTACCAAGGTTGGTGCACCATGTGTTGAAGTAAACAAATTTCTTTGGCACCTTCATTAAAAATCATGGCCCTAGTTTTAGACATGTCTTATGTGGCTGAATATTATTTATCAATAGAAGCATATTTTTCACTACCACATCATTCGTGGCTGTAATAAAGGGAAATAAGTTAAACATAGTTGTAACATGAACTTGTCAGCAAAACACAAGTGGTTAGATATAATATTATCTATACAATATAAAAATCTTCTAACAAAAGATATTTCAACCATTTTAACAACATTATTGTGAAATAACTATTCTAAAAACACATTGAAAAATTGATGCATAGTTTGTGGATGTATCTTATAAAGGGTTAGGTAACTAAAGGCATCATTGTAGGAATGTAAGAGAGAATGTGAGAAATTGACAAGTACAATGTTATGAATATTTATCTCTAACCTAGTAATGCCACTCTCTATATAAAATTTAATTGTCATTGTCATTAAATGCAACAGGTCTGTGGTCATTATTACACATGTTAAGATATTATTATAATGCAATGCAAACCACGTTTTAATTATTAGAGAGATGGGTATTTAATCGACAAGTTTTCAAGCACACATTATCAGTTGTTGTTTTGCAATGTTGTGAATTTTCTGCACAAGTTCTTCGCTTTCAATTACTTTGTTCCATTTTGAAAAAAACAAAAAATTTGGCTTGTCGAACTCCTTAGGACTTAGATTTGTACCCTCTCGTTGGGAAGAAAGAAATGAAGTCCATTCACGCAAAATACCAAGTACAAGTTGGATATTAGGTAGCAATGAACCATTTGTAGGACTATAAAATCTATGCATAATGTTTTGTATGTTTGATGAGGACTTTTTAAATAGTTTACTACAACCTCCAAGAGACAATCCATGGTCGGCACACCTGGCAAATTGAAACTATAGAATTCAACTCTTGAAGCAATGTGATTATCTATTGGAATTTGTGTCTTTAAATAAGTATTCCTTCAAGATCGCCATCAACAAAAAGTGGCCAGAAAACCAAAATGACTCAGAGGAAGATGAGTACGAATCACCAACGATTATTTATTATAGGGAGATAGATGCAATGGTGCCACTGGTGAGAGTAGGCATTTAGACTCCACCTAGAATGCAAGGATCTTGGAATGCCAACAATGCTGAAACATCAAAAGCTATGGTATAATCATCCAAAGGAGTGGATGGCAAACCAGGTCCAAGCGTCAAAGGTTTTCCATAAACTACCACATATGAGGCCATTGACATCATTGACATTTCAAAACCATGAGAAAGTATTAGAAAACTATAGGAGTGTCATTTGTAAGACCTTGAAATGAACCAACATTATTGAAATGAAAAAGACAAGTTGGTGTAGGATGTGTATTTCTCCATGTTTGTTTGGTTCTTTGATCATGGTTGCTTTACAAGTAATGCATATTAAATTTTCTTTCAAGAGTTGACAAATGAAAATTATGTTTGCTTGAACAATTGTAACAAAAAGAGAACCATAGCAAAGTAATTTGCAAGACCATTAAACAAACCAATAAATCCAGCTAGAAATTGAATTATTTTTTGCCCACTACAATCTTGGAAATTTGAATTTGGATTGAGCTAGGATGGAAATTCTATTCACTATATGAAACATACTTTAGATAAAAACAATTGACACCAAATTCCACAAAGATATGTTGAACATTGACACAATGTAGGATATGGAAGGAGAGATGAAATATATATATGGCCATTTAGAAATAAGACAATTGGGAAATGGCTTCAAATATAATGAAAATTACATTCATAACTAGAATCACACTCCACACAAAATTGATTTCAACTACAATAAATATATAAAATAAAATCCCATCTTTTAATGTGGTTATTCATTATTTAAATTTGAAATTCGTTATCAAGTAGCCACAAATTTTATTGGAAATTATTATGTATTGTTATATGTTGTTTAGGTATTGTTAGGTATAATTGCCAACTGCAAGGCACAAAAATCAGTATTCATATTGACAATATGAATAATTATATACATTTGTGTGCAAAGTTGCTAAACTAATAAAATTAAAAGGATTGATCTGATACCAAAAAAACCATTTTGATATAAGTGACATCAGCATAAATTATTTATGAAAATATCTAATTCTATAATTTGAAATATGTTTCCAAAAAGCATGTACATTGGAATTCTAGATAGAGATATTCTCAAACATAGATGCAACATTGGAAAAAGGAAGAAAACATATAGTCTATATTTGGCATCCATATAATGTGTACAAGCCAATATGAAATTCCAACCGCAAAGAACCCAATTCTCTTGTAGAATTTCACAAATGAAAAGGATGGTTTGATTGAGCATTCCCAGGAATCATATAAAGTTTGAGATCATTTCGAAAGTAATGATATATTAAATTATCTTTCAGATAAATAATAATTTTAAGTTTTCTCTCAGAAAAAATTGTATTCTGTGGGGACAATTTATGAAACTTTGGATTTTCCTTGATGTGTGCTTCAATCATTACAAGGTAGAGGTAATTCTTACAACCCAAATTATTTAATGTGGAAAATTATGCAAAAAATATGAACAGCCATAGAACATGGAATTGCATGGGTAGAATATACAATTCCTAGAACTAGGATTTAAATTAAAGAGGGCATTCCAATATATGACATTATATTATTAATCTTGTTTGACAAAGTTTTTCCAACATTATGGTATGTATAAGCTTTGACACAGACATTACAAGTGTTCCAAAAAGATGATTTTAGGAGCTTTGAGTGAAAACTGACATAAAAGGAAAGTCTAGGCTTGGTGTAAGGCTCAAGCGTGGCCACTTCAACAAGAGGCTCCAACGCCTCTGTAAAAACCTCCAAATCCAACTCCAAAGCCAGGATGTGGTGCCCAAGGCTTTGGTAGGCCTTGATAGTGTTACTTGTGAGGTGAAAGATGGTTAGACAATTTTTTTGATGCAAAGATTATTAATGAATTTTTTGAGGAAGAACACATACATGTGGATGTAGATAAATCCGCAACAGAGGATCTTATCTTGGAACAAACATCAATCAAGGCCTGAATAGTAGTAGGATGCATTTCCTTTGCAGCCCTAAAAGGTTTGTCGACCTTGGATATAGACATTCGTCCAATTACAAAACATTTGTCCTCATTCCAAATGGTGAGGAGAAGACAAATCTCCCAATGCTTAAAGAACTTGCATCGGGGACCCTAATAAGAAGAGTTGCACAATTGAGGAAAGTCTACAAAATTAAAGACAAATTTTAAATAAAGTTGAGAAGAAGAAAAATACAAATGAGCTTAGTGGATTGAAATGGAACCTCGAGAGATGGCTCCTCACTACTTGTAAGTGGTAATGAATTCACCGAAGCCCATTTCATCCTTATTTGGAAGCCATAGCTCTCCAAATAATACTTGACCTCCTTCAAAACTTTAAGGTCATCTAGATGAAATAACAACACAACCCCATTATAGGCCAAAAACATCTGAACAAAATCAAAAACTCTAGCAATGTACTCATTTAACCTTCCTATTCCACATAGAAATATCATCTAGGTTCTTGGATACAAAAGGAATAGGGAGGTTCCTAGGAACATCTAAAAAGACAAGCTAAACCTTGCCATGACTAGGATTCATCTACACAAAAAGAAGAAAGAAGTTAGTGCATTTAGGACAAGTTGCTAGAACTATGCTGTAAAGAAGAAAAAAGTTAGTGCATTTAGGACAAGTTGCTAGAACTATGTTATAAAGAGAAAGAGAATGTAATGTAAACATAACTTGTGAATGGACTTGGAGATTATTTCATATTCTAGCAGCTAGGTCCCGAGATGAAATCTTGGTTGCCACAATGGAATGCCATGAGAATGGGAGGACCATGTGGTGAAAGCCAAAAGGCCTATTGGAGGTAACAATAATGGGCGGGATGGAAAAAATTAGAATGATCCTTGTCCAATGGTCCAGACTCCACCAAGAAGAGGGGTGGGAAGAATAAGTGGGGTAATAGCCTTCCTTTCTCTCCTCACATCATCTGTTGTCTATAGAGTCTAGTTCAAAGGAACCTCAACAAAGGTGTCAAAGGAAGGAGGTTCAGTCACTTTCTCCTTCAACTTTCCTTTTCCCTTAGAAGCAATTTTCCACCTCCCACCTTCAACTTGTGTTCCTATAGAGCTTGCAAGAGTCTCCATGAAACAGGGCTCAATACTTTCCCTCAAGGGAATCTCCAGGGTGGGGGTGTTGTATTTCGAACAGTTGATGTACCAACCACACTGGAGAAGATGGGAGTAGGCCAATCCTTGAGCAAGTCCTTTAGGAATATAGTGTAATCGGCCTTGGGGTCATGCTAGATGTTTAAGAGATTGGGGAGCTAATCAATGGCACCATGGAATAATAAGACATAATAGAAATACTTGCAAGACAATGAATAGTGCCTTCATAATAAATTTGATTAATAGCTATAAACTTTCCTACTCTCAGCATTGAGACAAGGGGAAGCTTTGTGGTGATGCAAAAAAAAAAATGCCTACCAAAAAACACTCATAAATCAATTTTCCATAGCTTGAGAATGGAATGAAGTTGTATAATTGGAATACCTATAAAAAAACTTGCTTGATAACCTCCTTGCTCCTGAATTGTTGTTCCCAAAATTTGCTTCTCTAAATGCCATGTTTAGGTTTGAACTCCAAGAAAAAGCAACTCTCCCATATTGTTAACTTCCATTGTTGTATATATGAAGAATGAAAGATCATATTTGGACCTCTCTCACAACCAAAGAAAAATAAAAAACTATTGCATCAAAGAGCTTGAGCACCTCAATCTCAAGTTGCAAGAACAAGAGCGAAATAAGGGGGGTGTTTAAGGAAAAATGAAAAAAAAATGGTCATCCAAAAATGAAAAACTTGATGTTAAAAGGTTGCCTTATGCAACGATTTGTCAAATTGAGAATAAAAACCCTGGGCTTAAGGTAGTTTATGTAGTCAATTGAATAGGTTGCTTGCTAGTAATTAGTTGATTCACCAATCCTGGCAAACCTACCCAATTGGAATGAAGTGGTCCATTAAACTCAATAGGTGCTTGTGGTACTAAATCACCTTCATGTAGCTCCCTGATGTGTGAACAAAAAGAATCACATATTTGTTCTTCAATTTGCCAATCAATTGCTATTTTTTCCTTCACCGGTTCATGTATTCTAAACACCTATTTTTTGGTACTTGACTCTATGTCGTGACAACAATGATTACATTAACTGGTAGATTATCAAGTTTAAAAGATTTTGTTGTTATGGTAGCAATAGTGGTTGGTTTAGTTTGAAACATGTTTTGAATTTCTATTTTTTTAAGACAGTCAAGTGCATGATGTTCAAAGCTCTACAAATAATACAAGGATATCTCAATGCTACTCTAGCTGGTTTAACAAGTTGTGTAGTAACTCCAACTACCAATTGAACAACTTTAGTGGAAATAATAGGTGTTGCAAGTTTTCTTTTCATGTTGTGACAGGTTTTTTGAGCATGACCAATTTTACCACAATTTGAATAGGTAAGTGGTTGTTTAGTAATAATATAAGTAACTAAAGGTTGTGCGACCAATTTAGATTCTAAATGGGTTATCAAAGCATTGTAATTTACTATGATTGGTTCATTTTTTTCATAAATAACTGCAACTTCCTTATGTTTGATAAGGGTATTTCTTGCCATACATGTTGTTGCTAATCTAAGGTATGGTTACAAACTTGCTTTGCAGATAGTAGTTAGGAACACATCAATAGCCATTACTTATAAATAGTTAGCAAGTTTAAGCAAACGCTCATAATAAACTTCCACCAACTCACCAATTTGTTGTTGGAGGTTCCTTAGCTACATGTAGACTTCTTCTTCATTCTTCACATTTTGGAAACATTTGCAAAACCCTTGCTCCAACTCTTCAAAAGTGCAATTGATATGATCTTGTACAAAGTTTTTGCCCCACTCTGAAATATTGTCTTGTAAACTGAAACCAAACAAGTTGATGATATCAGCCTCCATAGTCTCCCCAATACCTCTAATTATTTTTTTGAAAACTCTAATGTGAGCATCAGGATCAGTATCCTTCACATATGTTGGATATTGAAGTTTTTGATAGGGAAGTTTATTGGTTGGTTCAAATCAAACCACAATTGGTGGGTACCATGGTGGCATAAACATCCTTGAATTAATGCTAGCCATCCATAAAATCCAACACGCAGATCAAGCAGCAATCCTCCTCTTAGTGATCTTCCATTTAGGCGAGCCTCTAGGTGGTTCTCCACCTAGGTGTGGATGTAAATTAACCTTTCTTGGCTAATAAAATGAAACATCATTACCATGGATATTGGCAACAAGTATGTTCACAAGTAGAGTTGTAGCCATCCGTTTATTGAATAGGTACACCCCTAGAAATCAGATTTGGTTGTTTTAATCCAAAAGTTGGTATCTTAACAAGATACTGAGTTTACTCCAATTTTTCAACAGGTAGCATCAGTTCTTTTTGGGTAGTACCATTACATATTTCTCCTTTCTTCTAAAAATCAATGGATCAGGTCCTTTGATTCCAAAATAATACATAAAGTACATGTTAAGGTCCATGGGTATAAAAGGTGGAATTGTATTATACCACATTGGATATGGTATAACTCTAGGTTGCCTGCTATTAGTGGTGTGACAAGTTGCTACCAACCTAGGTGTTGACTAACTAGTGTTGGGTGAGTAACCAAACCTAGTTATGTTCGGATTTGTGGCATGGGTACACCAACATGTATTGTTGGTGTGCTCATTGTGATAGGTAGGTAGTAGAGAATTCTAAAGTTTTTCTTTCATTAATTGTTTTAGTTTATCATCCACAAAGGGACAATTATTGAATTCATGTTGACAATATGCATAGGTTAATGCAATTTCAATGGTTTGTTGTGGGGTTGTAACTGATATATTTTGTTGAACAAGTGGTTGTCAATGGTTCCCATAACATGCATACTCGGTCAAACACCTTGAATGACAAGTTGTGTTTGTTGGCAACAATAGGTATTGCGATTGCATCCACCAGTTTTGCATGTTGTTGAAAACTAAATTGGTGTGAAGGACTTCGCTCCAAGTTATGTAGTTGTTCCAATTGGGTTAAAAGTTGATTACGCTCCAATTCTGAATATGTTGTGGTTGGATTCAAAACAAGAACCAGTTCAGATGTGTATAGTATCCAACAACCGATGTTGATCAAAATGGAATAATTTTGGGAATATAGTAATCACATGTTGTAGACTGCCATTTATGTGCTGTAAAAGTTATTTCATCAATATGTCAAACAAGTGTCGTGTTTTGTTCACTTGGTTGTGCTTTCGACCTCTATTGTTGGGACAACTGCTAGGGTGTCAAAAATTGAATAGTTGAAGGTACTTGTGGTTCCCTTCTTTCCTCCTGTTCTATTAATATATGATGAAAAACGAAAGATGCCTTAACTGGTTGTTGAGGCTCATTACTAGGAGCATCAACTGGTTGAATTCCCTCGGCTTGAGAATGTGTTGGTTCTTGTGACTGAATCACTTCATAAATGAATGTTATTTTTAATTTTAATTGCCTCTTGAGGCTTCTTGTGACTACTCTTGACATATTTTATATTGATTTGAAACAATTGTTAACTCAAGTTCTTTTGATCAACAAGTTGCTATAAAAATCAGAAATCATCACGGCACAAAACTCTTTGAAGACTACTAAATCTATTTACAAATCTAAACTTAAAATTTCAGAACAAATGTTAAAACTAGAAAGCATAAACGTTTTTGCTAACAATTTCGTTCCACTATGTGATCACCAAAATGTTAAGGGTTTTTTCTATTATTCTTAAATTTAGGATTTATTATCTTCAAGCTTCCTAATTCTAGTTTAAATTTTATCAATAGGTTACTTCAGATCAAAAATTTAGATATAATTATTCTCTCCCGAATGCAAAAGAAAAACTAAATTATATCTTACATAACAAATTGAAAGAAATAAAGATATTCAAGTTCTAAATGAACCTATTCATAGACCAAAAATACAA
>Ga0116229_10014861_pt1 | contig 10734 bp, 2 predicted proteins | sample S1TSphgellanicum_3_FD_87313 | JGI IMG/M metagenome (GOLD analysis project Ga0116229, IMG submission 87313) | Host-associated microbial communities from peat moss isolated from Minnesota, USA - S1T2_Fc - Sphagnum magellanicum MG | ecosystem: Host-associated > Plants > Peat moss > Unclassified...
TTCCTACTCCAAAAACTAAAACAAAGAATGGATGTCATATAAATCTTATAGAAAAATAAATAACTAATACATAACAATAACAAAACTTAATATGAACTAATTTCTCTTCTTTTTCATACTTTAAGTATAATTAAACACCAACATGAGATATGAGAATCCATCAACCATTTTCCATTACAATAATTAAACTATAATTTGCTTTCACATTCTCTTATTCTCCTTTCAATACCACACATACACTTTTCTTCCCTAAAAGAACTTTCCTAGCCACATCTAATTTGGAATCATAATATCTCCAATACTTTAAAGGAATGATCCATAATCCATTTTAATTTAAATCCCTTTTCTCCCATACCACACAAGGTTCACATGCTTTCCATGAAAATAGGCCCTTCTTATCCTAATCCTTCCACACATCTCATTAGTTGATTGGATAACCAATCCTTATCCTTCTTAAAATTCCCCACATAATTGATGGATTATCACCAACCATTCATTTAGCTAATCCCATTAGCTTCATCCATTGGTAAAAGATAGTAAGTTATTATCATTAAGAACCTTTTTGTTATTAAGATGTCCATAGCACTAATTAACTTAGGAATTTCTACATTTTACAATGCCATTACCTTTTATCTCGAAAGGAGACTAACCCCGTGAGCCTTCTCTAAATCAAATCCATCCATAGATGCCAACACCTTTTCACTAAAAAAAAGATAGACTAATCCAATGGCATTTGATGAATCAAAACTTGTTTGTTGTGACTTTCAACAATTTAAAATGCTATTTGTTGTTTGTTGTTCTTATTATTCATTGTGTTTTGGAATGTTGTATTGAAGTTCCTCTTTGTGCTAAACTTCAAGTTCGATCCTCATAGGGTTCTTTACATCCATATGATAATGAAAACTTGGTGACCACCATTTATAATCCTTTGTAATTAAATGTAATTTAATCACATTTGTACATTATTTATACACATTCAACCATCATAAACTCAGGTATTTTTTTCTCCATTCAACACCCAAACCATTCAAACACATCAATTCATTGGGTTAGGATTCAAAAAGGAAAGAAAGCGAGAAATCTCAAACTTGTATTGAATCAAATTCAAGCAGTGTGATTTCAAGAAATTGTTATCTATTTTGCTTTAGTGTCAAATATTTTTCTCATTATTGTCACACATTGTGAACAATTGGGATGAATGGCCCTTGATTCTTGGAGAAGGGTTGCTTCGGGATATTTTGAACAAAAATGATCTATGTTTTATATGTTTATATATTTCAACTTTTCAATTCATGCTTGTTGTCTTCATGTTACAATGTTAGCATTTCTTTCTCCGCTGATGGCAAACCCCATCTTGGTCTTGTGATCTTCATCCACTAGGTTTGCACATGTGTGTTTGGTGGGTATTCTTTTTAAAACCTACTGGTTGGTATTTGTGTTGGCTCTTCTATTTAAAAAATTCATACTAGCTAGGTATTGGATCTTATGTTAAACTTTCATACTAGCCTTGTCTTGACTTCAACCAATACTAAGGTCCAAGGTTGATTTTTTGCTAGTATGAAGAAGCTATATACTTGGTATTGAGATTGGCATAATGTTGGCACAGAGTTAGGATTACGATAGGTTGTACCAGGCAAGTACCTAGTGTGAGGTATTCCTACCATGCAAGCATGGGTATGAGGATTGTATTGTTGAGGTCATCCTAGTTTGGTGGTCTTTGAAACTAGGGCTGCTACAAATTGATAGTAGGCTTTTGGCCTAGTATTTGCCCAACCTCGGTTTGCACCTTATTTATGATCTATGTTTACCATTGTTGATTTCATGCTAGTGATCTTTAACTGCCACCAGTTTGTATGCAAAGGCTTCATATTTCTATTGCTTTGGACAAAAGAATGTAGTTACCTTGACCTGACAAGCTGTTAGCACCCCCAAGTCAACTCTTGGCACTCTACTTCTCTCTACTTAGTGCTCTACTTACTTAGAGCTTGGCTCTACTTGGAGCAACAAGTTGTTTCTATATTTCAACAAGTTCTAATTGGTTTTGGATGCAACATGCATGACGTGAAAAAACAAGAAACCTAGATAAGTAAGTTCTTAACCCTAAACGCTCTATGCATTTCTTCTTGGCTTTGCTTTTGTGTTTTGTTGTTTTGCTTCTAGGTTTTGGATGCAACCTATAATAGAAACCATGTTTTGGACTTTCGATTTAGCACGCAACAACAAGAAGCCATCATGTTTCATAGTGAAGGTAAGTTCTTAAACTGTAAACCTTTGATTTTTTTGTTTTTGGTTTTGGGAGCTTGAAAGTTGAATCTATTTTGTTTTAGTGTCTTCGTGTGTGTAGGTGCATTATGCATTCTGTCTGTTTGTTCAATGGTTGAAGAGGCAAAGTTTTGTTTGATTAAGAGTGTGGGTGCAGTTGATGAAAATGCATTAGTTCTCCACATTCAAACACCTCTACCTACATCTTCATTTTCAGAGGTTGAAAGCATTGTGCACCTTCAAGCTAGCAATAATGTGCCAAATTAGATGTTCAACTTGAGACCATAAAAGCACAAGCTATTGTTTGGAGGCCTCATGGTCAGGTCTTTATAAGTTGGGGGCTTTTTGTTATCAATGATAATCACCTATGGATTTAAGACACATGATGTTTATCCCACTTGAAGAAGAACATGTACCTTAGACATCAAAGGTACCTTGATAAACAACCATCCATATTGGAGAGACCGCACTGCATTCAGTGGTCAACTTGAACACATATCTGCACCAACTTGAGTTTCTGTAACTGAATTTGTGAAGAGAGTAAAGGAACCAAAAGAATGGTTGAATAGGATAATTCAAGCTTGATATGATAAGGATGATCTTGTCCATGTTCATGGTGTCAAATGGAAAAGTTTTTCTTTAAAACTACAATATTGGGTCCCAAGCTCCCAATTTAGTTGTCCAATTTTTTCTTACTTCTGAAAACCCCATACATAAAATTATTAAAGGTTAAATGCATTATTTCTTCTGAATGGAATGGAATATTTGTTGCCCCTTGCAATATATACTTTGATTATATTATATTACATGGACATTAATAGCTACAACAAAAAAATGTCCCTATAGGCCAAATGATTTCATTAAATTTTGAGTGAAATCACAAGTTGCAATGAATAGGACCTAATGGGGATGTAGTGAATTCACTAGTCTAATGAATAGGGATTAATGAACTGCACCCACATTTTCTAATAGTGATACCTAGCTTTTGCAAGTTTTAACTTTAGGAATTCAATTTCCAATTTAGGTCTTTTAGCATATGAAGTTTGCCTGCCTTGGTATGTTAGGATGTAACATGTTTTAAAATCTCTTTTGATGAGTTGGGAATAGTTGTGTGGCAGCTTGGGCATCTTCAAAATGTGATGCCCCCTCATTATTCAATCCAATTTCATGCAAAATGGAAAATGTCATTGTTGCATTCACCTAAGATGTTTTTGTTATAGGAGTTCCTAGGTTTAAGCTAATCCTAATAACTTTGATTTGAGGCATTTGATTTGGTGGAACCCCCCATATTTGTTGTGTAAAAGGCTAGTTTTTAGAGATTAATTACTATGGGGTTGATGTGGATTAAGCAAAATGGTTTAAAATTTGAAACAATCATAGGGTATTTTTCAAGTACTTAAAGATGTGTTTGTTGTTTCTATAATCAAAGTTGGTTGCAAAATTCAAGTTTTTTATGCATTTTTGTGTCTACTATGAACTCATGCCCTAAAGGGGGCCTTTGGGTGGTTGCAAGTTAGGGTGGTTCATTTTCAACGAATGCAACATTCCAAAAAGTCCATATTTGAACATCAAATTGAAAAAAACCCTAAAATCCCAATGTTAAATATGAATAATGTGATGATTAATGACACAACAACACATTTTGGGTTTTGCAACTAGCCGTTACACTACATATTAATTAGGAAAAACATATGTAACTAATGACTAGTGAATTGGTAAATCCATATTGTTTCACCCATTTAGTCTCAAGGGACATTAATTTGCAAAGCCCAATCTTTTTAATGATTAGGATTTAAAAAATTTCTTAGAATAATGAAATTCCATGTCATCATTAACCTTGGTATGACGTGTAAAGTGCATGTCATCTCAACTTAGTCATTTTATTCAACTATGTGTTACAAAAGATGCCTTGATGGATGGCTAACATGTGTCAAAAATTTATAAACACATTATGAATTATTACACATGACTAAAAGTCAACTTAATTTAACCTAGCTAAGCTAGGCAACCTAACCTAATTCGTTTAGCCAAAAGTCAACCTAATTTAATTTAGTTAAGCTAATTACATATGTTAGGAAACTTAAGCTAAATGGTTTAGATTAAAAATAAACATCGAATTCTTGGACCAAAAATGCCTAAACTAGGTCACCTTACTTAAGCCAAGTGGTTTAGGTATCATAGGTTGCAAGAGTGAAAATTTGAATCCCTCATTTTCAATTTAGGGTTCAAGTTTCCATCCATTGCGTTACCACATTTTTTTATATTAATTTATTCAACACAAAATTATAAAGTTCAAAATTTTTAGCCTTGAATTAATTAAGTTGACCTAGGTCAACCTACTTATTACCAACCTAGTTTAAACCTAGACCTCCCTAGGTTGACTTTAAATGAATTAATTTGTTAACCTATATTACTTATTAACCTAACTTAAGTTAACCTAGGCATTTTTAAGTTTAACAAAATTTAACTTAAGATAATTATGTTGTATCTAATCACATTTAGTCGCATAAACTTGAAGTCATCACAAACTTGATAAAAATATCTTGCAAATGAAACTACCTAGGTTGACTTAGCCAAAAACCTAAAGCTAAGAACCTAAGCAAGCCTACCTAGGTTAATTTATTAGTAGGGTAATTTATTTTAGGTATATTTAAACATACTAGATGTAGTAAATTTTTTAGGTCTAGTTAAGTAACTTATAAATTAGCCTATATTATGAAGTAGTTTTTTTTATTAAGTAGCCTACATACATAGTTTTATTTAATAGGTATGCATATTAACCTAAGTTGATGTGTTAAGTAGTTAAAAAGTCAAGGAATTATGCGTCACCTTTTTCAAAATGACTATTAATATTATAGTCATAATTATAAGTTAACAATAAATTATTTAGTACACATACACATGCATATGAATTCATGAGTTTAAAAACCTTATGACACATAAAAAATTATGGCATGCCATGACAAATATTGGTGCCATAAATTCAAAACACACAAAAATTTATGGTGACACAAAAAATCATGGATTGCCATGAAAATTTGTGACACCTTGTTACCAAATGGCATGCCATGTCATCATCACATGCACTAATAGAAATATCATCACATGCGATTCTCATTTGCAACTAACTTTTAGTCGTAAGCAACATTTGTGACTAAATTAGTTGGAGTAGTAAATAACAAATTGCACGCAAAAACTAGTTGCATGCGACGGATGCAATATTTTTTCATTGAATACATATATGACTACCATATAGTGTATACATGAATAATTTTGCAACTAAAATTATAACTCTATTGGTAACCAATTGCATTCTGCCATGTGGCACCCACTTAAACTTATGCCACATGGCACCTATCTAATTTAAATGGCACATTAGGTTTAGACATAGGCCATGTGGCACCTAGGTTTGAATATAGGCCATGTGGCACCTAAGTTTAGACATATGCCATGTGGCATTTAACTTATTTAGGTCCACATATGCCACGTGCCATTTTTAGGCCTAACCTAAGTAATCACCTAGGTTAAACCTATACTTAAACCATGTGGCACTTAGGCTAAGTATGGACCTACGCCACTTAAGCTAGGCCTAGACTTAAGCCACATGGCATTTATAAAAAATACCATTTTTTTGGGGTTTATTTAAGGTTGAACCTTTTTGATTAGTTCATCCCAAAATGTAATTGCATTTTAATTTGTAATTGTGCTTCTAAGGCACCTTATGTAGTTAACAAAACTAAAATCGGAGGCAAAACATATGGGATTAATTTTGTAGTTGCAACCTAGTTGCAAGTAATTGTTGCAACTATTTGGGCTACTAATGATTACTTAGCCTAACCTACTACTTTAAACCTAACTTATAATTTATTAACCCAACCTATTAATTAACACATTTTATGATGTAGCATTTGATCTAATCATGTTAACATATGGCGTGGAAAATAGGGTTAATTAAGTGCCACATGGCATGGCTTAAGTTTAGCTTATGTGTCATGTGACATGTCCTAGCATAACCTAGGCACCATGTGGCACGTCATATATAGTTGCCACATGGCATGGCCTAAGCCTTGCCTAGTTGCCATATGGCATGTTTTAGACCTAGCATATGTGTGATGTGACATGGCTAGCTTAGTCTAAGTGCCATATGGCATGGTTAGGCCTAGCATATGTGCCATGTGGCATGACATAATTTAGCCTAGGTGACACATGGCATGGCGTAGGCTTAGCCTAGGTGCCACATGGCATGGTTAAGTCTAGCCTTGGTGCCATGTGGCATGGCATAGGCCTAGCCCAAATGCCATGTGGCATGGCTTAGGCCTAGCATATGTGCCATGTGGCATGTCATATCTTAGCCTAACCTAAGTGCAACATGGCATGGCCTAGGTTAGGCTAAATGCCATGTGCCATGTTATAAGTGCCATGTGGGATGGCTTAGACCTAACCTATGTGCCACATGGCATGGTTGAGGCCTAACATATATGGCATGTCCTATGCCTTGCCTAGATGTCAGATGGCATGGCCTAAACCTAACATATGTGCCATGTGACATGTCATAGCCTAGCTTATATGTCATGTGGCATGGCCTAGGCCTAACATAGGTGCCATGTGGCATGGCTAAAACTTAGCCTATGTACCACGTGGCATGGCTTAAGCCAAGCATATATGCCATGCGACATGTCCTATGTCGTGCCTAAGTGCCATGTGGGATGGCTTAAACCTAACCTTTGTGCCTAACATATGTGGCATGTCATATGCTTTGTTTAAATGCCATGTGGCATGTCATAACCTAGGTTAGGTGCCACATGGCATGGCCTAAACCTAACTTATGTTCCACATGTCATGTCCAAGCCTATAAGTAGATGTAGGCAATGGCACATGTCACCAAGCTTGGGCTAGGTACCATGTGGCCTAGGCTTATAAGTAGGTAGGTATATATATATTTAAGTACGTCTTTGTTAGCTAAGTAGCCTAGATACCTTATACAACTAACATGTGACTATTTTGGTTACATTTGCAATTAAATGTATATACAATGTTGTAAAAAATACAAAGACATTATAAAAAATAACACAATTTATGGATGAATTAGGTCATAGTCACAACCTAATTGAAAATAAGACCAAACTTCATCCAAATTTGAAAAATAATTACGTAGGCAACCATTTGTAGTTATAGGTGACATTTGGTTGCATGTAATTGCATAAGGATGGGTTGTAAACAATATGATTTTTAGTAGTGATGGAAGATTGAGTATTTATTAATCCCAAAGGACAACAACATTTTCAACTAACTAATAAATGAGATTAATTCATCAAATTAATGACATGAATCATGATGTCAACAAATAGGATTACATCATCTTGTTGACATATAACATGCCATGTCATCATCATGGGAAATTAAGTAAAGGTGGATGGTTTTTGCAATAATTAACTAATGAACAAAAATTTAAAAATAATATGATAATTTACCAAAAAAACCAATAAGTGGTCATGTATATTGATTATAGTTGCAAAACCATGATGCCATGTGGCATATTGATGTCTTTTGCCATTACTTAGTGATTGTTATGACTAAATAGTAATAAATGTAGTTGAAAAAAACATTATTCATTTTTATGTTAGGTTCAAAGGATAGGATTTGTTATAGTGAAGCTAAAGTTTTTGGACTTGCATTTCAATGCAAAAAACTACATTTATGGATTGGAAATCATTTTTAACATAATGACTAACTAATAAATGCTTCATTTTATCCAAAATAGTGTATGAATCATCATGTTGATTAATAATCAAATATTTTATTACCACCACAATGCAAAAACATGTCTTTAATGACTAGTCTTATTTGACTATAGTCATTTTTTTAGTTGCTTATGCCATTTTTTAATTGTTGCTCTCATTGTAGTCGAATAGGACAAATAATAAAAGACATGTTTTGGCACGTGGAATGCCACATCATCCTGTTGTGAGACTCAAAATCATTATTTTAGTCACAAAATTCAAGGTATTTTTAATTAATTAATTTTAATTATTTAAAACATATTATTACAATTTCAAGAATAATAACATATCTATCCCAAAAAACCCACTAGTTGTCATATTAATTATAATTGCAAAACCATGACATCAAACGACATCTCAATGGCCTTTGTAAGTACATAGTGATTTTTGTGACTAAGTAGTTACAATTATAGTAAAAAATGATAGTAGTTGTTTCTTTAACTAATCAAAAAAAACCATAATGTGTTGTTGGACGAATTAATAAAATTTAAATGAAAAAGAGCCCAATGAAACAATTCTTGGACATAATGTTAGGAAAAAACATCAATTCAACAAAAAATGATTGAAATAAGGACTTTTAAAATAAAGGTTCAAATTTCGTCAAAAGTCTATAATTATTTGTTGTTTTAAATTTGTGCAAATTTTTTGGAGTTAATGTTTGTTTTTTTTAACATGTATCACACATTGAATCCTTATAAAACATTTTTAAATGACATCATATTCAAAAATGCAGTATTATATGTTTGGTGTATATTTATTTAGTTTTATCACTATGTACACATTTTTATTCAAGTTGACAATTATAACTGACAAACGTTTTTGTCACATTGATGTTTTTACCATGCTTTTGTGAGATTTGAATAAAGTAGATTATGTGTAAAATCTAATCATTAATAGAAAAATTATTTTTTGCAATATGTCTTATGTAATTAAAATTGTTATATGCAACTAAAAAATGTTATATACAACTATTTCTTAATTGCATACAACATCTTTATTTGCATAAAAAAAATTACCCAAAAAAAAAAATCTTCTAGTGAATGTGATGCAAAAAATGAATCACCCTATTTTGCAACTAGAGCTTGAGCTTATAGGAGTACAAAATATTTTTCTAACTTTAATTTCCTTGTAAGTTTCTTCACAATGATGGACTCCATTTATTAGAGGCATTTCTTTGGATTTTATTGTTTCGATTTAGTCACTTTTGTGAAACCATTATGTTCAACTTGAAAAACAACACCATTGACCACCACTTACCTTTGTTTCATATTGTTCAAGCATCTTCCTTGTTCAATTTTCCTAACTCATATTTTGTTAATAACTTTTTTGAGTGGTGGGTTGGACATTTGTTAGACCATGAGCCCCAAAAGCCATGATTAACCTACAAATGTTTTGTCATAATTTTTTCTCAAAAAAATGTAATAGATTTTTTGAAGATGGGCACAAAGCTTTAATGTCCATGGTCTAGAAAAACTATGATTGGTTGAAATGTTTACATAATTTTTTTCAAAAATTTTAATTATAAAATATAAAAAAGGCAGACACAAAAAAGTTGTGATTGGTCGAATTTTTTTAACATACTTTTTTCTCTTCTATGATCCATGGTGATTCTACTTGCTGAAATGAAGAAAATGAAAGAAAATGAAGAAAGAAGAAATGGAAGGAAAGAAATGAAATTTTTTTAAGGAAAAAGAAAAACCCTAACCAATAGTGAGAAAAATAAACATACAATATCAAGTTAAAAAATAAAAATTTACATAAAAGAATTAATTAGCTTTTTTTTTGGCTTTTGTTATAATATGTTGATTCCTCAACAAAGTCTATTTTCACTTTACATTACTACACTTGATTATAGCCTTCAAATAGTGTGAAAATGGGTTTGCGGAAGTAAAAATGGCCTCTATATTATTCTTTGAAGAAGTAGAGCCTTCAAACAGTACAAAAACTGGGTTTGTGCCTGTAAATTTGCATATTACAAAAAAGCTACATATTAAAAATGGAAAGTGCTAAAAAGTTGAGTGCTTTTTGAGATTTTCAGTAGCCATAAATAATTTGACCAAAATTGAAGAAAAAATTCCAGATTTCTATACACACAGTTCAAGTATGTAGTAGCAAAAAAAAAAAAGGCTAGAAGGGTGTTTCTAAATTTTAAAAAAAAATTACTTTCATATTGAGCTTGCACAGCCAAAATTGGCTAAATCTTCCTATGGATTATCACCATTTTGGCTACATCACAAAATGGACCCACAAAAACAAAAAAAAACCACTGACCAAGTGGTTTTTTTTCCTCCCTTTCTAGGGTTTAGGGTTTACTCTTTGTGTCATTAAACTCTGAAGCTTCTTCTTTCTTTAAGTGTGTGTGGATTTGTACTGTGGATTGGTGGTACTGTTTTTGGCACCAGAAGAATCATAACAATCTGCTGCTGAAAGAATAGGAAAAACTTACATCACTCATGTAATCAATCCAAGTGTAGTAATCAAACCCACTAAAGAAAAATGCTACTAGCCTTTGAAGATGATCAACAGCTATGGCTTTCAAATCTGCTGCTGAAACCCTCTTTGAAGATGATCAACAGCTATGGCCTTCAAATCTGCTGCTGAAAACCTCCTTGAAGATGATCAGTAGCTATGGCCCTTCAAATCTGCTGCTGAAAACCTCTTTGAAGATGATCAGCAGCTATGGCCCTTCAAA
>Ga0116229_10014862_pt1 | contig 10734 bp, 8 predicted proteins | sample S1TSphgellanicum_3_FD_87313 | JGI IMG/M metagenome (GOLD analysis project Ga0116229, IMG submission 87313) | Host-associated microbial communities from peat moss isolated from Minnesota, USA - S1T2_Fc - Sphagnum magellanicum MG | ecosystem: Host-associated > Plants > Peat moss > Unclassified...
ATTGGCAGGGCTCCCATTTGTTCTACAACCGCGCCGCAAGCAACATCGGCAGCGCGCCGATCGGCAATGTCTACACGAGTCCGATCTCGAGCTCCGGCCCAAGCAATCGCGGCAGTTTCAACGGCGCCGGCGGCATCCAAGTCCAGGCGAGCCCCGCGGAACTCGCGGCCGCGCGGGAGCCGCATCTGCCGGCCACCGGCCAGCAGCAGCAGCACGAGGACCTGGCGCGAACGACGCCGGCCCTGCACGCCGGCGCGAACCGCGGCGTGCCGCCGATTGCGGCCACGGCGCAGCCGGGCCAACTATCCGGCGCCGGGGCCGTCGCGGCGCGGCGCGGCGGTTCATCAACACCGCCGCGCGGCCCCGCGACGATGCAGGGTGATTCGGCAGCAACACAGGGTGATGAAGCGGCGCCGTCGTCGCGAGTCGCGCCGACCGTCACGAGAAGCATTGCTGCGCCGGGCGCGCCGCCACCACCGCGCCCGGTGGCTCCGGCCCAGCCGCCGCCTGCCGCACAGCGCCCGGCACCCGCGGCACCGCATCCGAGCGTGCCGAGACCGAAAGAGGACCACGATCACCCGCGACCCACCTAGAGTCAGGTCCTACAGGATTCGCCGGAAATAGCTGACCCGCTCCCGCGCCCGCGCGCCGATGGTGTCGATACGGCCGCTGTCGATAATGCGCGCTGTTTCAGCACATCTTCAAGGAGCCTCCCATGTTGACCAGAAAAACGTCGATGGTATCGATTACCTCCCTATTACTGACGGCATCGGTCGCGGCCTTCGCGCAAAATGCGACCCAAACTCCCAACACCGGAATGCCGCCGACCGCCGGCGCCGAGGGCAGCTCGACGCCTCCGCCGTCGATGTCGACGCAGGGTCAGAGCATGAGCGGTGCGAGCGACGGTGACTTCGTGACCAAGGCCGCTACTGCAGGCCACGAAGAAATCGCCGACGCGCGCCAGGCGCTCAAGGACAGCAGCCGCGCGGACGTCAAGCGCGTGGCCGCGATGTTGCGACGTGATCACCAAATGGCCGACCGCAAGCTCGCGAAGATTGCCAAGCAAGACGGGCTGACCCTGCCGCCGCGCGGCAGCATGACACCGACGACCGAGACCAATTACTCCGACAGTGATTACATCTCGAGCCAGATCAAGGCGCACCAAGATGCGATCGCGCTGTTCCAGAACGAAAGCCAAAACGGTCAGGATCCGCAACTGAAGGCGTTTGCGCAGAAGACTCTGCCGAAGCTCGAACACCATTTGCACGCCCTGCAGGCCTTGCAAAACGCCTGATCTCGAGTTCGCTTGATTGGGCGGGCGGCCCGCGGTGGCCGCCCCACCCGCCCTGGGGTCTTTGTGCTATCTTTCGCACAATAAGCTTGGGGAGAGGCCATGAAGGACCTGACCGAAAGCTCGATCTCCAAACATATCGTGCAGATGGCGATTCCGATCGCTGCCGGTATGTTCTTCCAGACCTTGTACTTTCTGATCGACCTCTACTTCGTCGCGCGCTTGGGCGACGCGGCACTCGCCGGCGTCGGCGCCGCGGGCAACGTGACCTTTCTCGTCTTCGCCTTGACGCAAGTGCTCGGTGTCGGCGCGGTGACCCTGATTTCCCAAGCCGTGGGTCGCAAGGATCAGGCCGACGCCTCGCTCGTCTTCAATCAAAGCTTGGCCCTCGCGGCGCTCGCGGCGCTCGTGACTTTGACGGTCGGCTACACCTGCGCGTCCGGCTTCATGCAGACTCTCGGTTCGAATACGGCGGCGATTGCGGCCGGCATCGAGTATTTACATTGGTTTCTGCCGAGTCTCGGCCTGCAGTTCGCCCTTGTCGTCATGAGTTCGGCGCTGCGCGGCACGGGCATCGTGCAACCGGCGATGATCGTGCAAGTGCTGACCGTCATCGTCAATGCCGTGCTCGCGCCGATCCTGATCGCGGGCTGGGGCACGGGCCATCCGCTCGGCGTCGCCGGCGCCGGCCTCGCGAGTTCCGTTGCGGTCGGCGTCGGTGTCATCCTGCTGTGGGGCTACTTCCGCAAGCTCGAGAAGTACGTGGCCTTCGACACGACGGCCTGGCGGCCGCAGTTCCCGGTCTGGGGCCGCATGCTGCGCATCGGTCTGCCCGCGGGCGGAGAATTCGCGCTGATGTTCGTGTTCATGGGCGTCATGTATTCGATCACGCGCCGCTTCGGCGCCGACGCGCAAGCCGGCTTCGGCGTCGGCATGCGCCTCATGCAGTGCCTGTTTCTTCCCGCGATGGCCGTCGCCTTTGCGACCGCGCCGATCGTCGGCCAGAACTTCGGCGCGGGCAAGTATGCCCGTGTGCGCGAGACGTTCGCGTTCGCGAGTCTCGTCGGATCCGCAATCATGGTCGTGTTGACGCTCATTGCGCAGTGGCGCGCGGCATCTCTGATCCATATCTTTACGGCGGATCCGGCTGCACTCGCCGTGGGTGCACAGTTTCTGCACATTTGCTCGTGGAATTTCGTCGCGACCGGCGTGGTGTTCACGTGTTCGGGCGTGTTCCAGGGCCTCGGCAACACGGTACCCGCCGTCATCAGTGCCGGGAGCCGGTTGATCAGCTTCGTCGTCCCGGCGCTCTGGCTCGCGGCCCAGCCGGATTTCCAGATCGTTCAGCTCTGGTACGCATCGGTCGCGAGCGTGACGATTCAAGCGTTGATCAGCCTCTGGCTCGTGCGCGCGGAATTTCGCAAACGCCTCACGGGCGTCGCGCGACCCCCCGTCGCAATGCAGGTGCCGGCGGAACCTTGAGTGCGTCGGCCGCCGATTTGGTCGCTCAGCGCAGGCGCGCCAGCCAATAATCGGAATCCGGCCAGGCATCGACGGATTTGGCGCAGCGAAACCCGCTATCTTCGTCGGCGCGGCGTGCGAGTTCGTAGCGGCGCGCGGCGGCGCGCTTGTTCGCCGGATTCGGCTCGAGCCAGGATCCGCCCTTGAGCACGCGTCGACCCTCGACCTTCGTGTCGACCCACTGCCAGACATTCCCCGCCAAGCCGCGATAAGCGCCGCCGATTCCCTCGGGCGGCCCATCCCCGACGCGCGGTGGGCTTTGCGGCATTTGCGTGGCGGGCTCGACGCCATCGCCCCAAGGAAAGATGTGGCGCTCGGGACCGCGCGCGGCGAACTCCCACTCATCTTCGGAAGGCAGGCGCTCGCCTTTCGACAAACAATAGGCGGCGGCGTCCTGGTAGCTCACGGCAACCACCGCGGCCTCGTCGTTGATCGCGCGTTTCTTGACAGCGTTACGCCAATTGCCGCCTGAGACTTCGCGCAGGCTCCCGCCGACCACCGCGTAGGCATACCCGAGCGTTTCGGCCTCCGTCTTGTAACCCGTCGCCGTGACGAATTGGCGAAACGCCGCCACGCTGACCGGCAGCGCATCGAGGCGATACGGCGCGAGCGTTGCCGTGCGGAGCTGCTCGTCGCTGTACCAGCTGAGTTGGCAGGCCGCGCTGTATTGTTGGCATAGTGCAAACGCCGCGCGAATCTGTTCCGGCGAGCTGCCGACCGTCACGCGCCGCATTGCGTGTTCGAGCAAGGTGCGCGGCAGAGACTCCGGATAGCTTCGCGTCGCATCGAGCGTTGCGGTTTCGATGCCGAGCGATTGCAACAGCGCCACGGCGCGCGTGCCGGGTATCAACGGGCCTGCGGCAGCGGACGTGCCCGCGGCGGTGGTCCCGCCGGCCTCCGTCGCGGGCTTGGAGTTGGAAGAGAAAAGCCCCGAGAAGAAACTCCCGATCGAGGAAGACGAGCCGGACGGTTTGGCCGCGTCACGGTCCGGCGCCGTCTGCAGGCCCGCCGTCGGCACGCCGGGCGCCGAGCCCGAATCGCCGGCCGAGGTCGGCGGCGCCACCTGAGCCGGCGCCGTGAAGTAGAAATCGCCGGTCAGCGACGAGGATTCCCACGGCACCTGTTTACCCGAGGTCGCGCTCATGACGCCGATCCGGACGCGCTTGAACACCTGTTCCACGGGCTCGTGCAGCTCGCGCATGTTGCGCGTCAGCGCCTCGGTGTAAGGACTGTTGCGGCCGCTGCCGTCGGCCGCGACCTCGCCGGGCGCGGTCGAGTACGCAATCAAGATGCCGGCCGGCGCGTCCATGGTCGCGAGGCCGCGATCCATCGATCGCATGCTGCGCGTGAAGGGATTGTTGCGGCAGGCGTCGAGGATCACGATGTTGAGGCCGTTGCGCGCGTAGCGCATCTGTTCGATGACCCAGTCCGCGGCGACCGCCTCGATTTCCATATCGCCCTCGCGCTCGATGCGCGCCGTCGTCGGGATCAAGTAATTGCGGCCGTTCAGCTGCGCGCCGTGGCCGGCGTAATAGAAAAGCCCGATCGCCTGCGGCCCCGCCTTTTCAAGGCGTGCTCCGAAGTCCTGGATTGCGCGCTTCATCGCGTTCTGGTCGGCGTTCCGTCGCAGCACCACCTCGAACCCCAGGTCGGTCAGCGTCTCCGCGATCAATTTCGCGTCATTGGCGGGGTTCGGCAGCGGTCCGCTTTCATATTCGCTGTTTCCGATCACGAGCGCGATGCGCGGCGGGCCGGCCTGGGCTGGAGCGGCCAGCACGAAGAGAACGAGAGCTAAAATGATCGGCCGCATCGCCCGCATGGTGAATAAACGCCCTCGACGGCGCAAGCCGCTGGCGAAGCGCCTGGAATTGGTGGCATCATCAAAGGCATCTGTCAGAACTTGGGGTTCGGGAGAATTCTAGGGATGCTCGCTCACAGCCCGAAACGCCGGCGCCGCGCACGCGGTGTTCTTGGCGGCATCGCACTCGCTTCGGTTGTCGGCTTTGCGGCATGGCCTGCGCACGCGGGCATATTCCGCAACGTGTTGGTGTCGGTCGGTCTCGCCAAGCCCGAGCCGAAGCCCGACGCATCGGATACGCCGCCGGTATTTCCCCGCCAGGGATTCGCCTGCTGCAACCTGCACTACGACGGCGATTGGGTCAGCGACTACAACTATGGCGATCTGCCGATGATACCGGCCGGCACGCCGATCGAGGTCTTGAGCTACGGCCGCGAGCGCGCGATGGTCAAAGTCGACGGCCGGCCCATGCGCTTGGGCCACGACTATGGCCGGAATGAGGAAACTCTGAACGTCTGGGTCAACAAGCTCGTCGTCAATGAGGATCCCCGGCCGCGCATCGCGTCCTACTCACCGGCCGTGCAGGCCGCCATCCACGCGAGCAAGGTCATGGTCGGCATGACACGCGAGCAGGCCATCGTCGCGGTCGGCTATCCGGTCACGAGCGAAAATCCTTCGCTCGACAGCGCGATGTGGCGCTTATTTCGTTCGGGCCGCGGCCAGTATCAGCTGAACTTCGGACCCGACGGTCGCGTGGCATCGATCACGGGCGACGACGCCATCACGAGTCAGGCGATATACCGCCCCGGAAAGTAAGCGCGCGGAGTTTTGCGAAGCTCGGCGGCTCGAGCGCCGGGCGCCATCAAATCGCCGTCGCAATCATGAGCACATTCGCGAACGGCGTCCCGTGGCTCATCGGTCGCGGTTCGCTCTCGAGCCCGCATTCGCGCAGGAGTGCGCGCCATTCGGGGATCTTCCGGCAATGCAAGCGGCTGCTCGGATGACCGCGCAGGGACAGCACGAAGCGGTCGATCATCTGCGTGTAGCGGAAACGTAATCCGCCGTCCACGTCGCCGACCCGCAGCAGCAACAGCCCTTGCGGCGGCAGAGCCGCGCGCACGCGCCGCAAGACCTCGCGCTGGTGCTCGGGCTCCATGTAATGCAAGACATCGAGTATCACGACGGCATCGCTTGCGGGGAAGTCCGTCGCGCGGATGTCGCCTTGCACGAACGTCGCGCCGTCCCCCAACCCGGTGCGTGCCCGCTGCACGTCGCGCGCCATGAGTTCGATGCCGAGCGTGTAGACCGGTTTCGGCGCCGGCGGCCAGGCTTCGGGCCAAAGCCCACGCGCGCTCAAAGTCTCGGCCGCCCTGAGCCATGCGAACAAGAGCCCCTGGCCGCAGCCGAGATCGAGTATGCGCCCGCGGCCCGACAGCAGACCCTCCTCGAGGATCGTGCGGTAAACCGGATCGCCGCGCAATTTGCCGCGCGCAAAATGATAGGCGAAAGAGCCGGCACGGCGATACGGTGCGCACGCCGTCTCGAGCAGCGCGTGAGCGAAATCTTCCTGCGGGGCCATGGCGATCTGCGTGGCTATGGCGAGGCGTCTCCCAGGTCGCGGATCTCGACGCGTCGATTGCGCGGATCTTCGGGATCATCGGGTGTCAATAATTGCTCGGCACCAAACCCCGCGGTTTGCAGGCGCGCCGCGTCGACACCATTGGCGACCAGGAAGCGCTTGACGGTCTCCGCGCGCCGCAAAGACAACAATTTGTTGTAGCGCGGATCGCCCTTCCCGTCGGTATGGCCGGCAATCACGAACCGGTCTTTGCGCAGGAACGGCGAGGTCAGCGCCGCGCGCAATTCATTGAGCTGGGCGGCCGCTTGCGGCTGCAACGTGCTCGAGTTGCGTGCAAACGGCACATTCAAGTTGACCGACTGTGCCGGCTCCGTGTCCCGGCGCGTGAGTCCCCGCGGCGTGAAGCCGCGTGTGACCGGGTGGCGCAGCGCCTGCGCGATCGCGTCGCCCGACATCACGGGCGCCGCGTCAGGCGGATCGGCCGCGGGGCTCAAGGTCGGCAGCAGGGACAGCAGGCAGACCACGAGGAGATTGCGCGTTCTATTCATTCGATTGGCTCGAGACCCAGAGCGCGGCGGGTTTCATTGTATTCGGTCTTCGCGGTACTCAGGCGGCGCTCGAGATCCTCGCGCGTGCCGTCGTCAGCGCCCGTGCGGAAGGCAATCAAGGCGTCAAAATAGCGGGCACGCGCGTGCTCGAGCGATGCCGCCTCGTCATCGCCCGAGTCGATCGACAAATCCTGGACGGCGACAGCCTTCGAGAGCAGGTCGCTCGTGGAATTGCCGACCGCCGAGGCGACCACGTCGCTCTCCTTGCCGATGATGTCGGCGAGTGCGAGCTGGGTCTTTTTTTCTGACTCCGACTCGGTGACGCCGACCTCGATCGTGACCGGCATGAATTCGAACGACGTTTGCGGCAGATCCGCGTATTCGGCCGTGCGTGCATCGAGTTCGGCGGCCTGGGTTTCGTTCTGGACCGCAATCCGGGTTCGTTGCTCGCGCAAGCCCGGAGCGATGTCGGGGGCCGCACCGGCAATGCGCTGGTCGAGCGACGCGAGCTGACGCTGATTGCGCACGAGCGCGCGCTTCAAGGCCTCGATCTCCGCCGCTTCATCCTGGTAGAGCTTGGTTTTCGTCTCGTAATCCCGGCGCGCATCGGGAGTCATTGCGGGCACTCGCAGCCACGGCGACACTTCACCGCCGCCGCCCGCACTGTGCGCACCCGCGCTCAAGCTGCCGAGCTTGACCCAGGCGGTCGTCAGTGCTTCCTGCTGATCGGCGATTCCGGCCTGCGAAATCTTGAGCGTCACCATGACGCTGCGTGTGCTCTTGGGATCCTGCGTCGTCAGCAGGGACTGGACGCGGTAGCCCGCGTCGTTGAGGCGATAGTTCGTGCCGTCCTTCGAAAATTCGAAGCGCGTTTCATAGACCGCGCGGACAGTCCCGTCCACGCAGATGTTGGCGCGCCGGAGCTGATTCTCCACCGAATCGTCGCTGCGCGTCGTGCGCCATTCGTTCTGCGGCTTCGCGAGCGTCGTGCGATCGAGTTCCTTCGGGATGTAGCGGGCGCGGCAATCCGTGCCGGCCGGCGCGAGCGTTGCCGCCACGATCGTCATGCAGCCCACCTTGGCGTTGATGCCGAGCGTCGGCGTGGGGTCGAGGTCGGCGCGGTAGAGGTTCATCGATTTGACCACCGCATAGCTCGTGTCCTTGCGCGCGTTCTTGGCCTTGATGCGATCCGCGGCGCTCTGGATTTCGTGGCCGATGAACAATTCCGCGAGCTTGCCGAACACGAGACCCAGGAGCGGCAAGAACTTTGCATTCGCTTGAGCTGCATCCTCGCCGGCCGGCGCCGGCAGGAAGAACGGCTCGTCGGCCACGATGCAGGCATCGTTGACGTAGGCATGCACTTCGACGCGATCGTGCGCCGCTCGCGCACTCTCGACGTGCAACAAGAGGACACACGAGAGGCAGGCGGCAAAGCGGCGCAAGGCGGGACTCACTTGACGGTACCCGAGGAGCTTGCGGGTGCCGGCAACGGGGATTGCGGCGGCAACGGGGGTTGCGTCGGCAAGAGCGGTTTGGCCGGCGCGAGCAGCGTATCCAGACGTTTCAGGATCCGCTGCCATTCCTGGCGCTGCTCCGCGTCCTTCACGGTTTCCAGATTCGCGAGCACGCGCGGGCGTGCGAGTTCGCCGAAGCGCTTCGCGAGCAGGCCGGCCTCGAGCATGTCGTCGCCCTTGCAAAGATCCGCGTTGAACCACCAGACCGTCGCGGACCCCTGGCGGCGATCGACCATGCCGCAGCGTAGCGGCGGCGGATCGCCGCGCCAGAACAGCCCGAAGATGTCGTAGATCGCGCCGGCATTGGCGGCAAAGTACGCGTGACCGAGCGTGTCGGCCGGTACCGCGGACATGTCGATCGTATCGATTCCGGGCACCCGCACGATGTAATCACCGGCCGTGCCCGCGCGCGGCGCGCCGTGCAGGATCTGCGAACTGCGCAGCGCGTAGTCGTTTTCCGAGGCGTATAGGGTCACGCGCTCGGCGGCCGGACGCAGTTCCTCGACGGCGTCGAGAAAATAGTCGCGATCGACGTCCGGCGCGGCAAACAGGATCTGTCCGAAGACGTGTTGCCGATTGTCGGGGGCGCGCCGCGCGAGATAGGTCTGTAGAGCCTCGATCAATGCACGGTTACCCATGCTGTGCGCGACGAGGTGAATGCGATCGGCACCGGACTGCGCGATGACCGTGTCGAGAAAATCGGCCATTTTACGGCCGCTCACGTTGACGGCCGCTTCGTCGACCGTATACGCCGTCATGCTTCCCTGCGACGGCCAGCTGTACATCATGGGCGTGCCGTCGAAATCGAGATCATAGGCGAGTTGCGCCGTGCGGCGCGCCGCATCTTCGAAGGTATTGTTGAAACCATGGACGAAAACGAACACATCCTTGGAGCGTGCATTCTTGATTTGATCGCGGAGCGCGCTCGCGAAGCCGCCCTTGTCGAGCGGGACGAGCTTGTCGAGCAGCACGTAGCGCTTGCGCAGCGTCGTCTCGTCGGTGCCGATCGTGTATTCGGCCCAGCCGGGTTCGGTCTCGAGCTCCGCCGACTTGTGGCTCGCGGGTATCGTGACATCGCAATAGCCGTACTGCAGCTCGCCGCGCGCCGCGCCGAAATACCGCGCGGGTGTGGCATCACCGGAGGTCGCGCGATTCGTGCCATAAAAGACCCGAACCGTGGCGAAGCCTTGCGATGGCGTGTAGCGACGCGTCTTGTCCGGGATCGCCGCCAAAGCACGCTCGTGAGCCGCGATCGGGGCTTGCAGTTCGGCGTCGATGCGTGCGACCCCTGCGGAATCGTTCGCCGCGGCGTAGACCGCGCGCAGACGGTGCAAGGTGTCGAGCACGTTCGCATGGCGGGCACCGTAGGCGGCGCGTTCGATGCCGAGCACGCGGGTCAGCAACGCCGCGGCTTCCGGGAGGCGGCCTTGCCGGATGCGCAAGTCGGCGAGATCGGTGAGCAGGCGCACGAGATCGGGATGTTCAGACCCCAGAGCGATCTCATCCAGCCCAAGCGCGCGTTCGTAGTAGGCCGACGCGGCGACATCCTCGCCGCCGGCGGCCGCGAAGTCGCCGAGATTGCGCAGCAGCTCGATCAAATTCTGCGGATCGCCGTGTTCGGCCTCCGTGAGTTTGATGGCTTCGTCGCCGAACTTGAGCGCGTCCGGACCTCGTCCAGCCGCCTTGGCGGACTCGAAGTTCTGGTAAGCCTGGAGCAATGCGACCGATTGCGCGAAACCGCTCGTCGCGTGCAACGCGGCCGCCACGAGCAGCAGCACGCCGAGCGTATCCGCGAAACGGATGCTCATTTGACCTATCACCGCTACATCCCTCATGCGCGTCGAGTGGCGTTTTTTTCAACTCTACCGCAAGTTTCCGCGATTAGCTCGAGTATAGCCAGTGTAAACTCCCGCGATGCATGGGGATGAGTCGATGCGCGCGCCGCGTACCGGGGCGAATCATTGGGTGCGGTCGTTGCGGCTCGCCGCGCTCGTCGTTGGCGCGTCGGTCAGCGCATTCGCGAGCGCAAAAAACGTCGCGCTGCTGATCGCGGTCGGCCAGTTCGCCGATCCCCAGCTGCAGACGCAGCAACTGCTCGGCACGGCGACCGATATCGACTCCATGCAGCAGGCTCTGACGACGCGCTGGGGATTCGACCCCAAGGACCTCGTCGCGCTGCGCGACCGGCAAGCGACGCGCGACCGCATTCTTGCCGAGATCTCCGCGCTCGAGCAGCGCAGCGCCCCGGGCGACACCGTGCTGCTGTATTTCAGCGGTCACGGCACGAGCGCGAATGCGGACAACAACAGCTTCGACCTGCCCTATGCGACCGGCGCCTGGGTACCCTACGATCTCGATTTCAGTTCGGTTGCCGCGGCGAAACGCACCCTGATCATCGGACGCCGCGATCTCGTGCCGCGGCTCAAGGCGCTCGACGCCGGCGGGCGGCGCGTCGTCGTGGTATCCGATAGCTGCTATTCCGG
>Ga0116229_10014865_pt1 | contig 10732 bp, 10 predicted proteins | sample S1TSphgellanicum_3_FD_87313 | JGI IMG/M metagenome (GOLD analysis project Ga0116229, IMG submission 87313) | Host-associated microbial communities from peat moss isolated from Minnesota, USA - S1T2_Fc - Sphagnum magellanicum MG | ecosystem: Host-associated > Plants > Peat moss > Unclassified...
AAACTCGGCAATCTGGCGGGCTATGGCTAATACCAAGTCCGCTGCCAAGCAGGCCCGCGCCGCCGTGCGCCGCCGCACCCGTAATCGCGTCCAGATCAGCACGGTACGCACCTCCGAAAAGAAAATCCGCGCCCTGGCCAAAGCCGGCAAGACGGATGAAGCCGTCAAGCTTCTGCCCCAATTCCAGTCGGAAATCGACCGTGCCGCCAAAAAGGGGGTCGTCCATCGTAACACTGCCTCGCGTCACAAACAGCGCGTCGCCGCCCTCTTCGCCCCCGCGAAGAAGTAGTCGGGTCGCCCGGACAACTCGTTGTCCGGGTCATCCTCCCGTAACGACGGGAGGATGACAAGAAGCCGCCGAAACTATCCCGAATTCACGAAGCGTAAGTTTATCGGCTGCTTCTTGTTCGCTTCGCTCACCCGGACAAGCGAGTTGTCCGGGCCACCCGAATCTGCTTAGCTGCCGGCTGATGCGGAAACGAATACGGATCAATTTTCCGGGGCATCGTCATTTTGTGACCTTTGGTACTTTCAAACGACGTCGCTTCCTGGCGCCAAACCGAACGCGGGATATCGTGATCGAAGTCTTGCAAAAATGCCTGGAGACCCATCGGACGAATTGCGCAGGATTCGTCGTCATGCCCAACCACGTCCACGCCATCCTTTTCGGAAACGAAGAGTTCAAGATCAGCCCGTTTATCCAAGTCTGGAAAAAGACGAGTTCCTACCGGATCAAGAAATTCTACGAACAGGAACTAGCCAACTATGTGGATTCATGTCCGGAGAACGGCCCCATCTGGCAACCCGGTTTCTACGATTACAACCTGGAGTCAGACGAAAAGCACAACGAGAAACTCGATTACATGCATGCTAACCCGGTCCTCGAAAAACTCGTCCGCGACCACGTTTCCTGGGCTTGGAGCTCCGCCAGATATTACGAACTTCAGGAGCCGGTGGGCGTAACCATTACGCTGTAAGCCCTCGGGTAGCCCGGACAACTCGTTGTCCGGGTCATCCTCCCGTAACGACGGTAGGATGACAAGAAGCCGCCGAAAATATCCCGAAATAACGAAGCGCAAGTTGACCGACTGCTTCTTGTTCGCTTCGCTCACCCGGACAAGCGAGTTGTCCGGGCCACCCGGAATTCACCTCCGCGCCTTCACCAACAACACCGGCACATCGACGAGGTGCCGCACCTTGTCCGCCGTACTGCCGTAGAGCAGATCGCTGACAAAGCGATGGCCGTGGGTCGACATGGCGATGAGGTCGACCTTGTGCTTGCGGGTGAACTGGACGATTTCGTCGGAGGGCTCACCCGTGGCCAGGACGTGATCGACCTCAAAGCCCTCCGCCCGCAGGGACTTGGCCACGCTTTCGAGATAGGCGCGGTCGGTCTTCATCTCCTCGCTTTCGGCGAGGTGGAGCTGCTCGAAATTACGCGCGACCCAGCCATCGGCGACGTGCATCAGCAGCAGGCTCGCGCCTGCCCACTTCGCCGGCGGCCCGATGTGCCGCAGGATGGCCTTGTCCGCCGCGCTGTTCTCCAAGGGGATCAGGATTTTTGATACATGATTTGGTTCCGTGATCCTTAATTCGGGCTCGGCCAGCCGAGAAATTTGAAAACGGAATTCTGAACGGAATCAGGCACCAGCGGCGATGTGAAGAGCAACCAGCCGTTGAGCACGATAATGACGGCGACGGTCGTCCAGCCGACGACCTTAAGCCAGGGCCGATTGGCGAACTCGCCCATCTTGGCTTTGTCATCGGTGAAGCGCATCAACGGCCAGATGGCGAAGCCGAGTTGCATGCTCAGCACCACCTGGCTCCAGACAATCAGGTCGGTGGCGTGGCTTTCGCCGTAGAAGCCCATGATCCCGACAGCCGGCGCCACGGCCAACCCCCGGGTGATCAAGCGGCGCAGCCAGGGAGTGAGCCGGAGATTGAGAAAACCTTCCATGACGATTTGCCCGGCCAGCGTCCCGGTGAGGGTCGAGTTTTGCCCGGAGGCCAGGAGGGCAAAGGCAAAAAGAACGGGGGCGATCGCCACCCCGAGAGTGGGAGTGAGGAGATGGTAGGCGTCCTGAATCTGGGCCACGTCCGCATGACCCGACCAGTGAAAGGCCTGCGCGGCCAGGATCAGGATCGCCGCATTGATGAACAGCGCGAACATCAGCGCCGTCGCGGAATCGATGCTGGCGAATTTGATCGCCTCCCTTTTTCCCATCGTCGTCCGATCGAACTTGCGGGTCTGCACAATCGAGGAATGGAGGTAAAGGTTATGCGGCATCACCGTGGCCCCGACAATGCCGACGGCGACGTAAACCATCTGGGGATCTTTCAGGATGGCGATGCTGGGGACAAAGCCGAACAGGACACCGGTCAGGCTGGGCTTGACCCAAAAAAGCTCCGCAGCAAAGCAAATACCGATGGTGGCGATCAAGGCAACGACGAGCGCCTCGATGTAACGGAAGCCTTTGTTTTGCAAATAGAGCACGGCGAGAACATCCACACACATGATCAGGCAACCCCAGACCAGTGGAATACCGAAAAGAAGCTGCAACCCGATGGCCGAACCGACCACTTCCGCCAAGTCGCACGCCGCGATGGCAATCTCGCACAAAAACCAGAGAAACCAGACCACCGGCATCGGATAATGGTCCCGGCACGCCTGGGCCAGATCGCGCCCCGTCGCGACGCCGAGCTTGATGCTCAGATGCTGGAGCAGGATGGCCATGAAATTGGACACGAGGACGACGCTCAGCAGAAGGAAGCCGAATTGGGCGCCCCCCTGCAAATCGGTCGCCCAATTGCCGGGGTCCATGTAACCGACCGCGACGATGAAACCGGGGCCGGAAAAAGCGGCCATCTTTTTCCAGAACGATGCGCCGAGGGGGACGGTGACGGTGCGGTGAACTTCAGGCAGGGAGGCTTGGCCGGTGGTCCGCCGCCACACCGGACGCGACGCGGGGTTGGGCGCCGGGGCGGTGGGTGGATTCATGCCGGCAATGTTGTGCCGACAAAGGAGATGGCTGTCAACTATGAAAGTTTGCGTCAACAAACAACGCCCGCCGCGGGCAAGGCGCAAATAACTTGCAATATGATTGCAAGCAGCTTGCATCTGAGATAAAACAGGAGTCAATCAACCCCTCATCCTCATGAAATTATTCACGTTTTTGGCCTGCCTGGGCTCCTTCGCGGCCGTCGCCCAAGCCGAACCGCTCCACATCGTCGCCGCCGAGAATTTCTACGGCGGGGTCGCCCGGCAGATCGCCGGTGCCGGCGCGGACGTCCAGAGTATCCTGAACAATCCCAACCAGGACCCGCACGAATTCACCACCAGCGCCGCCACGGCCAAGGAGGTCGCCGACGCCGACATCGTGATTTACAGCGGGATCGACTACGACCCGTGGATGGACAAGTTGCTCGGCAGTGGCGGAAAGCCGGGGCGCGTGGTGATCAACGTCGCCAACCTGATCGGGGCGAGGGAGGGGGACAATCCCCACATCTGGTACGATCCCCAAACGATGCCCGCCTTGGCGGACAGACTGGCGTCCGAGTTGGCCAAGCGTATCACGCAGCGCCGGGCCGTTTTTCAAATGCATGCAGACCAATTCAAAAAATCGATGAAGCCCGAGCTGGACAAAATTGCGGCCATCAAAGCGGCTGCGGCAGGGCTTGAGGTGACCGCAACGGAGCCGGTCTTCGGTTACATGGCCAACGCGCTCGGCTTCAAAATGCTCAACTACGATTTCCAGATCCAGATCATGAACGATGCCGAGCCGACCGCGGATGAAACTGCCGCGTTCGAGCAGAGCCTGAAATCCCGCACGGCGAAAATTCTCTTTTATAACCGCCAGGTGACCGACCCGACGACCGACCGCATCCAGAAATTGGCCCAAGCCTCGGGGGTTCCCATCGTCGGCGTGACGGAGACGCAACCGCCGGATCAGGCGAGCTACGTCGATTGGATGATGCACGAGTTGGATGGCGTTCAGGCGGCGTTACCGGCACCGAAGTGATGGCCCCGATCGCAACTTGCAATCGACTTGCAACGAGTGGGCGGCCTATTCTCGAAATTGCCCTACCGGCACGTCACATGACACCCCTGCAAATCTCCGACCTCACCATTTCCCTCGGCGGAAACGAGATCCTGTCCGGCGTCAATGCAACGATTGAGGAAGGCGAATTCATCGGCATCTTCGGACCCAACGGCGCGGGCAAGACCACACTCGTGCGCGCGATCATCGGGACCTTGCCGCCGACGCGGGGCGAAATAAAAGTGCTCGGCCGGCCCCCGGGCCAGGCGGGCCGGCAGATCGGCTACATGCCACAAGGCCACGGCGGATTCGATTCCACCGCGTTGAGCGCGCGCGCGTTGATCGAGGCCGCCTGCGAAGGTGATCGCTGGGGCATCCCATGGACCTCCAAGAAATCGCGGACGGAAGTCGAGCGCGTTCTCGAAGTGACCGAAGCGGCGGGCTATGCCGCGCGTCCCTTCGCCGTTCTCTCCGGTGGCGAACGCCAGCGCGTGATGCTGGCCCAGGCGCTGCTGGGCGACCCGAAAATCCTCGTGCTCGACGAGCCGCTGGCCAGCCTCGATCCGCGCAACCAGGCGCTGCTGATCGAATGCGTCGCGCGGGTCAAGCGCCTCACCCATACGACGATCCTCTTCGTGGCGCACGACATGAATCCGCTGATGCGCGTGATGGATCGCGTACTCTACCTCGCGGGGGGGAAGGGAGTCCTCGGCCGGCTTGACGACGTGGTCACCTCCGCCTCGCTTTCCAAACTGTACGGCTTCGAGATCGAAGTGGTGCGCGTCGAGAACCGGGTTTTCGTCATCTCGGCGGAAGGCAACGTGGCCGAATCCGAATGCACCCATCACGATCATGATTGATAAGCTGACGAATTATCTCGGCTATGATTTCGTCCAGAACGCGCTGATCGCGGGAACGTTCGCCGCCATTCTCGGCGCGATCGTCGGCTATTTCGTCATCATCCGCAACGCCGGATTCGCGGCCCACGCATTGTCCCACATCGGGTTTGCCGGCGCGGCGGGCGCGGCGGTGTTGGGCCTGACCTCTTTGGAAGGGATGCTGCTCCTCACCGTGGGCGCGGGTCTCTTCATGGGCGCGGCGGGCGATAAAGTTCATCGCAACGACCTCGCCATCGGGATGGTTCTTTCGATGTCGCTGGGGCTGGGCACGTTGTTTCTCAGTCTTTATTCGGGATTCGCCGGGCAGGCGAAGGCGATTCTTTTCGGCAACATTTTCGGGGTTTCCGGCCGGCAAATCGCGCAGATGATCGTGCTTTCGCTGTTGAGTCTGGCGGCCCTCGCGCTCTTCTCGCGCCGGCTGCTCTTTGCCAGCACCCAGCCGCGTCTGGCCGAAGCGCGGGGCTTGTCTTTGGTTGCGCTCTCCATGTCCTTCATGGCGGTGCTGGGCGTTTCCGTTACCCTGACCAGCCAGATCGTCGGCGTCCTATTGGTGTTTACCCTGATCATTGCCCCGGCGGGAATCGCCCTGCGCGTTTGCCGATCTTTCTGGCGCGGGATTTTTCTGGCGGTCGCCCTCGGCGTCACGGCGGTATGGCTCGGCATCCTCCTGGATTGCGTCACGGGCTATCCCGCGACGTTTTGGATCACGGCGCTCTTCTTCATTCTCTACGCTGCGGTGGAGGCCTATTACCGTTTCCTTGCCAGATCGGGTCCCTGAGCTGCCCATGGTTCCTTGGCCGGGGCCAACGCCCGTGGCGGGGCGTTCGGTTGAGCCAAGGCCGGTGCTTTTTACCGCAAGTAACATTTTAGGCCTAACCTGCATATCGCATGCGATAGATATTAGTTCATTTGCAAAAATCTACCGTGCAATTGATTACGCAATATTTTGAAAAGGCGCTGCGCGGTACGCTTTGTGCTGATTGATCAGTGCGGCGAAATAACCGGCCTAAAGATTAGTCGGCCCGAGGGATGAAGGACAAACTTTACGGCCGCCGAGAGAATTTGAAATGAAGCCAGCGCTCGCCATCAACGCGCGGATGGGCGCCAGCCGCTCGGTGGATTGGAGCGCTCGGCATCGTGCGGGGCGGAATGGGCTCGGTCGCCAGTGGCATGAGGCGGTTAATGATAAAGTACACCTGTTTTTTTCAGTTGAACGATCAATAATATGTGTGCAAGAATTAGCGTCTGGCGGCAGAACCGTTGGGCCAGCCGGGTGCCTGGCGGCGAAGTGGTGAGATGATGGAGCTGGAAGTCGAGCAGATTCGTCTAATGTAGGACAAACACTATGGAAACAACCGTCCAACCTCTCCAGGCCTTTGATCTGTCGACGGATTACGCCGGTAAGCGGCGAGGCAACATGCCGTCTTCGGACTGGATCGTTTTTCTGGCCATGGCGGGTGATTTCGTCGTGCTCGTTTCGGCCTTTTCCCTCGCGGTGCTGAACCGCCAATATTGGGATTTCGGCCTGCACCTGCGGCCCGGCTTCATTCCGTCGGAGTATTTCAAATGGGTGATCATTGGCTCGATGCTTTACATGGGGATTCTTCACCTCAGCGGCGCCTACCAGAAGCATCTCTTCCTCCTCAAATTCCAGACGATTACCATTGTCTTCAAGTCGTCCACCATCTGGGCCGTGATCTTTCTCCTCGGTACGCTCGTGTTGGAACTGCAGCCGACGATTTCGCGCCTATTCTCGTTCTGGGCGTTTGTGAACTCGGCGGTTTTCCTCTGCCTGTGGCGGCTTGCCTTCCGGCGGGTGCTTTACTCGAAGGGCTGGGCCAGCATGTTGAAGGATCGGGTTCTGGTCGTTGGTTGGAGCAAGGAGTCCGATAGTCTGGCCAAACAGATGCGCCAGGAACGGGGGCATCCCTACGAAATCATCGGCTGCACCCCCTCCGCCCACGGCAAATTCTGGGTCACGCCGCCGCGGGATATCCCGATCCTGGGCGACTACAATTCGGCGCGCGAATTACTTCTCCGGCACAAGCCGAACATTCTGATTCTGGCCGATCTCGATCCGGTCATGGGTGAGATCGTCGCCCTGGCGCAGCTCTGTACGATGGAGCACGTGCAATTCAAGGTCATTCCCTCGTTCTTTCAGATTTTTGCGTCGGCGCTGCATCTGGAGAATATCAGCGGCGTGCCCATCATGGGCGTGAGCAAGCTCCCGCTCGACTATCTGCACAACCGTTTCATCAAGCGGATGATCGATATTATCGGATCCATCGTCGGGCTTGTGCTTTCGATTCCGCTCATCGCCGTTTTCGGGGCGTTGATTTACAAGGAATCGCCCGGCCCGATTTTCTACAGCCAGGTGCGGTCGGGCAAAGGGCGGGATCAATTCAAGATTTACAAATTGCGCAGCATGAAGCTCAACGCCGAGGCCAACGGCCCGCAGTGGACGGTCGACGGGGATCCCCGCCGCCTCAAGATCGGTGAATTGATGCGCAAGCTCAACATCGACGAGGTGCCCCAATTCTGGAACGTGCTCCGCGGCGACATGAGCCTGGTGGGCCCGCGCCCGGAGCGGCCTGAGCTGATCCAGAACTTCAAGGAAGAGATCACCCATTACAATGCCCGGCACGTCGCCAAGCCCGGCATCACCGGCTACGCGCAAGTCAACGGGATGCGCGGCAACACCGATCTTCGCGAGCGGGTTCGCTTCGACCTCTATTACGTGGAGAACTGGACCGTCTGGTTGGACATCTACATCATGGCGAAGACCTTTTTTGTGCGCACAAACGCGTACTAAACATGGCGTCATCAATCAGTGCGCATGACGTCAGCCCCAAACGGGTGCCCGAGCCGACGGCACCCACCGGCAGCAATGCCATTTACAAATGGGAAATGCCATTTAGGTTTGCCATATGACAGCCAAGCTCACTCTCGACAAGGCGGGTCGCGTGGTCATCCCCAAGAAATTGCGGGATGAGTTCCACATGTCCGCCGGGGACGCCTTTGAGCTAAAAAGCACCGCGGACGAGATCGTCTTGAAGCCGATGCGCGGGGAGGCCCGGATGTTCAAGAAGCGTGGGATGTGGGTTCTCCATACCGGCAAGCCTTTATCCGCCGGAGAGGTCGACTCGGTCATTCAGACGATTCGCGAAGAACGCGACCGCCAAAATATGGGCTTGGAGTGAAAGCGTTCGTGGATACGGACGTCTTGGTGTCGGCCTTCTACACGGACCTCGAACGTCACGAGGCCAGCTTTTCTTTGCTCGAAAAATTTCCGCAAACGCAGATCTGATGCGGAGCGCACAGCATGGCGGAACTATATTCTACGCTTACCCGTTTGCCTCCCCCGCGACGGGTGCGTCCCGAGGAGGCCATGCTTTTCCTGGCCGATATCAAATCGAGGCTGACCCTGATCGCGCTGGATGCCGAAGAACTTTTCCGGGCGATTGACGAACTCGCTGCCATTGGTGTTTCCGGTGGCACGATCTATGACGGCCTCCTGGCGCGGTGCGCCCTTAAATCCAAAGCGCAATCGATCTACACCTGGAACATCCGCCATTTCCGCCAATTCGGCCTGGAAGTGGAGAAGAGATTGCGGACGCCTTAGGTAGCCGCCGCTGTCCCTAGCGGCGGTGTAGCCTGGGTGGCCCGGACTACTTCGTTGTCCGGGTGCGCGAAGCGCACAGGAAATTCGGAAAGCCCCGCAAAATGGAAGTAGTTGGAAATCAAGTCGGCTCAAGCAATGACGTGCTTTCCCCTTTCGTCCTTTATTTCACGAGCGTTGCAATTCGGATCAAGCCCGCCAGGCGGGAACAGCTTGAACCATCTTCCACATCAATCGATCAAGGGCATCATCCATTCCTGCTACGTGGGTATTGGTAAAAGCGGCCCAACATAAACCGCTGCCCGTTCTCACCATGATGGTTGTGGTGCCGGGCAATGTCCCGCCGTGCCACCAATTCGGCTCATTGTTGACGAACCATCCCTTGGCATAGTGGGCAAACGCTTTGCTCGGCGTCGTCATAACTTCGATTGTCTTTTTATCGAGAATATTGGGAGTTTCGGAAAATCCATCGACATGCATGGCAAACCGGACCAGATCGCTCGGCGTAGCGATCCATCCACCGTGGGAATCCATGCGACGGATGTTAAAGCCATAGGGATCGTCTCCGTTCTGACCGTAATAGACGACTTCATTTGGAACTCTATCTTGCAGCGTATTGCTGGCGATCTGCATATCCTTGATCTCGCATTTCGTCAGCACGTTTTGGCGAACGAATTCGGCGTAGGGCTGACCGGTTACTTTTTCCACGACGCGCCCCAAGATGCAGTAACCGAAATTAGAGTAGGCGAAATGCTGGCCCGGTTCGTCGTGCAAAGGCACGTTCCGCAAAGTCCATCTTATTAAATCCCTTGTCTCCATGGTTGGATCGATCCCCATCGGATCATTTCTGTCGTTCCCCCAACCGCCGCAGGTGTGAGTGAGCAAGTGCTCGAGCGTAATCTTCTGAACAAAATCCGAATAACTGTCTCCGTAATCGAATTGCAAAATCCCGCGTGGGCCGAAAATGATGTCGCTTAGGTGGAGCAGGCCTTTTTCCACGAGTGAGAAAACGGCAACGGACGTAATAGGCTTGGTGACGCTGGCGATGCGGAACAGATGCGACAGGGTCACCCTTTCCGCCTTCGCTTCATCGGCCGATCCGAAGGCCTCGCGATAAACGAACTGCCCATGCCGCGCGATGGCCATCGAAAGAGCGGGAACGCGAAACTCGTCTATAAACCGTCCCGCGATTTCCGCCATGATTGCCCTTTCGCTATCCGAGGGCTGTGGCTGCGGTTCCATTTCCTGAGCCGCAGCTGACCGTGGATGGAAAAAGCTGGGAAGCGCGCCTACTGCCGCCGCCCATGCAATCCTTTGCAAGGACGTACGTCGGGTAATAGGGTTGGGGTACGGCCTTATCATCCCTGCGCAAACCCCTTCTCCAAACTCCACACCACGTTGCCGTCGACGATGGTATGCGTGGCGCGGGCGGGCAATTCCCAGCCATGGAAGGGCGTGTTGCGGCTCAGGGACTGGAACTGGGCGGCATCGACTTTCCACGTGAGCTTGGGGTTGATCAGCGTGATGTCCGCGACCGCGCCGGGGGCGAGGGTGCCGCGGTCGAGCTTGAGCAGGCGCGCGGGGTTGATCGTCAGCTTGCCGAGCATCTGCGGCCAGTCGAGCACGCGGCCTTCGATCAGGACCTTCGCGAAGATGCCCAGCTCCGTCTCCAGCCCCACGATGCCGAACGGCGCGTCCGCGAACTCGACCTCCTTCTCGTACGACGCATGCGGCGCGTGGTCGCTGGCGAGAATCTCGATCGTGTCATCGGCCAGGCCGGCCAGCAGCGCCTCCTGGTCAACGCGTTCGCGCAGCGGCGGGTTCATCTTGAAACGCGTATCATAGCCTTGCAGCGACTCATCGGTCAGCGCGATGTGGTGCGGCATCGCCTCGGCATGCACCTTCACCCCGCGCCGCTTCGCCTCGCGCACCAGCCGCACCGAATTGCCGCTCGACAGGTGCTGCATCAAAATCCGCGCGCCGGTCAATTCCGAGAGCAGGATGTTGCGCGCCACGATCATGTCCTCCGCGATCCGCGGCCAGCCGGGCAGACCGAGCACCGTGCTCCAGTAGCCCTCGTGCATCACGCCGCCGGCGGAGAGCGCGTAGTCCTGGCAATGGTCGAGCGTCAGCAGGTCGAACATCCGCGCGTAGTCGAGCGCGCGACGCATCACCTC
>Ga0116229_10014866_pt1 | contig 10732 bp, 10 predicted proteins | sample S1TSphgellanicum_3_FD_87313 | JGI IMG/M metagenome (GOLD analysis project Ga0116229, IMG submission 87313) | Host-associated microbial communities from peat moss isolated from Minnesota, USA - S1T2_Fc - Sphagnum magellanicum MG | ecosystem: Host-associated > Plants > Peat moss > Unclassified...
GTTTTCGCCTACCCTGCGCGCGTTTTTGCGTTGGACGAATTCCTCGACGGAAAGACTGGCCGGCGTCGAATCGTCGACGGAGGCGGGGTGCGTCTCGTTGATGGACTGCGACATGATGTTTCGTGGTGCTTTCTTACGGGCTCGGAGTGGTTGCGTGTTCGGGTGGAAGCGTTGCGAGATAGGCGGCGATGTCTGCGATGTTTTTGTCGGTCACCGCATCGGCATTGAAGGCCGGCATTCCGCCGTATCCGCCGAGGCCGCCTCGTACGATGACGTGAAGCCCCGGCGCCGTCCAATTTACACCAGCGATGTACGGTCCTATGAACCCTTTGCCGGCCACGCCGTGGCAAATCGAACAATATTCGACGAAGGTCGACTTCCCCGCGACCGGATCGCCGGCCGGCGGCGCCGCCGGGGCCGGCGCAGACGCCGAGGCGTCTGGCGCAGGCACGTCGTTCTGCGCGCCGTCGCTCATTCCGGCGAAGCCGAGCGAGCCCGCGACGATGAGGCCCAGGATCAACGGTGTCCGGCGCATCGTCATTTCAACCTCGGCCAGAGCGGCGGTGAGAACCAAATCACGGTCGAGATGGCGGGCCGTTGGTTCTGCACGATGTAGTAGGCGGCGTGCACGCGCGTGTAGGGATTGATCGCATACGAGAATCCGGGGCCGCCCCCGCTTTGCGGTGCGGCCGGCCCGACGAGGCCGGTAAAACCGTTCTCCGCGATCGATTGATTCGTGTGGTAGTAGGATACGTCGACCATCCCGTGATCGTGCAGCACCATCTGGTAGACGGAGCCTTGCGCCCAACTGCTCGACCGTGCGCCGGCCGGTTGCAGTGGACCGGGCGAAGCCCCGGGCGCCGTGTACTGCGTGTAGCCCGGATTGCTGTCGCTCGCCATCGCATATTCGAACCGGAACCCCGGCGACCCGGGGCGCGGGTCTTTGCTGACGTACGGAACGATGACGCTGTAGTTGTCCGTATGCAGGCTCGCCGGAAGCGCTGAGCCGCCGAACGCGATCGCGCCGGATTCGCCGAAGACGCCGACTTCGTACGGCTTCGCCGGATCGGCGTAGGCGATTCGCCATTGCACCGAACGATCCGCGTTTTGCGAGTAGTCGTACGCGTCGGCGAACGAGTTGCCGCCCGTGGCGTTGCCGAGATACGCGATCTGGACGAGCGTCTTGCCCCCGACGTAGTTGAACTTCGCGCCCCATCGGCCGTTGTCGTAGTCGAGCGCGTAGTTGTGCACGCCGACCGCAAAGTTCGGTTCGCGGTTAAGTCCCGCATCGTTGACTTCGGGCAGCACGGACGCGGCGAACTCGTCGATGTTGATCGGCGCGAGCTTTCCAACGAACAGGTGGCCGTCGTGGTTGAACAGGTTGCTATAGGCGATCCACGTCTGATCCAGCGAACCCGCCTTGCCGCCGGCCCACACGAGTTGCTCGATCTTGTAGGTGAAGTCCGGGCTGATCGCGCCGTTGGCTTGCACGACGGTGGTGTGAAACGGACCCGTGATCCGGCCGGTCGTCGGATTCTCGTCTTGATGCACGTACGCCGTGCCCACGTCGAAGACGAAGACCGGAACCGCGTGCTTGAGCGCCTTTGGATTGAGCGCCGCATATCCGGTTCGCTGAATGTAGCGGCCGAACGCGTTGAGCATCGGCATCTGCGTGTGGCAAACCGTGCACGAGAGACCGTAGGCCTGGGCAAAGACGGGCGTCGCCATCGCCGGCTCTCGCACTGCGAGCATCAGCAGGGCGGTAACCAGCGACGTTCCGAGCGGTGAGAAGCGCCGCAGCGCACGCACGATCATGGCGTCGCGCCGTTTTACGACGGCTTCTTCGAGAAGGCCGCGCACCAGCCGCTAGAGCTGACCGTGCCGGGAATGATCTTGCACGTCCCGTCGCCGCCAGGCGTCTTCCCCGCGACGAACAGCGCGCATTGCGAGCACTGTTGCCCGTTGTTCGGAGTCGACTGATACTTCAGATCGGACCGGGTGTCGGCCCTCGCCACGCCGCTCGCGCCGGATGCGAGGATCGCGGCGAGAGCGGGAAGCGTCAGCAGGGTGGTAAGGGCCCCTTTTCGGGTCGGGTTTTGCGAGGAGTCGCTCATGCGTCCAAACCTCCAGCCGGTCGCCGGCCGTAACGCAACATCTGTTGCCTAAGCGCTTTATGTGGCTTAGGCTACGAGCGTTGGTCTGGAAAGTCAACCGACAGGAGCGCCGGTCTGTCGCTTAGCCGACATCGGAGGAAAACTGCCTGGGAGCGTGTGGCAGAGCGCGCGTCGCCATGCGATATCCCGGAGTCTGCGACGAGCTGGCGAAAAGCCGCCTCGAGAGCCCCGGTGGCGGCACGGCGCTGGCGAACGATTCGTTAAGGAGGGCGTATGCTTGCAAGAATCCTGATTCCGATCCTCGCGTTCACGCTGGCGGCATGTGGCGCGCAGCCGGCATCCATGCCGGCCCTTCCGGGCGTCGCGAACGATGCGGCGCCGCGGAGTGACAAGGCGCCGATCCCATGCAGCAGCCTGGGCAACATGCGCGATCTCGGCACGCATCTCGAGGTCGTCGAGAATCCGAAGACCGGCGACTCACTCGAATACGTCGTCGTCGGCGATGCCGCGAAGAGCGACGATTTGATCGTGCTGTTTCCAGGAACGGGGCAAACGCTGGCGGACTGGCCCACGCAGGTGATCACGAACTCGACGTACAGCCCGAAGATCAAGGGCACCGTCGGCTACCGTGCGGATCAGGATGGCTCCGTCTCCCTCTGCCACAGTTACAGACTCGTCCTGTTCGACTATCCAGGCATCGGACGCACCGTCTACCGGCCGGAGGCCGGGTTCGATGCGGTTGCAAGCGACGTCGATGCAATGCTGCAACGCATCGGGAAACGCTTCGGAATTTCGACGAGCGCCGTCGACCCAATGGGATGGTCGCTCGGCACCGCGTATTCCTTAAAGTACGCATTTCTTTCGCCGGTAGCGCGGCCGGAACGCAAAATCCACAACCTGCTGCTCCTCGCGAGCGGGCCTGGAGGGAGCGAGCAGGCGCAAGTCGGAGCAGACAACGCGTCGTGCGTCACGACGCTGTTCGATGCGCTTGAAACCGCCACCGGTACGCTCGCGGATCAGGAGAAAGAGGACGCAACCGAACTGCTCTTTCCCTATAGCGGACAGACTCCGAAGAACAGCGGCACCCACAGTAACTGCACGGCGAGCGTGGCGAGCTCCGCGGTCACGCTCAGCGTCAAGACCCACTGCGTCCTCACCAACGGATGCACCGACTTCATCGTCAACTCGGTCCTGGGCCTCGAGTCCTATCCCTGGAAGAAAACCGGCGGCGTTAGCGGCAACACGTATGTCGAGCAGCGCTATTTGGACAACGATTACGACGTCGCGCACTGCAGCACGGCCGGCGCCGGCTTCGTGTCCGAAGACTGCGTCCAGTACGGCGGCACGATCAAGCAGAGCATCACCAACGGCGGCGTCTGCGAAACCGACACCTCGAACCCGGACGAGCCCGTCGCCGATAACTGCGTCGCCTTAACGATCGCGGGCAAGGTCACGGCAATCGACGACTACGAGGATCTCTTCACGCAGTGGACCTACGACCGCGCGCTCGTTCGCGGCCTCAATGCCACGACGCCGGGCATCGCGGAGTTCACGCCATGCCCCGGCCCAGGCAGCCACGGATTCTTCATCCAGCATCCCAAATGGGTGCAGGCCAAGTTCGCGGCGGCGATGCAGGGCACCTGAACGGGAGACTATCCGATTGGCCCAGCCGGGGGCCTCGAGACGTTACCTTTGGCGAATGCGCCGGCGCGGCTCGACTGGCTACCCTGTGGGGTATGGACAAGCTGCTGATGTGCCCGCCGACCAACTTTGAGGTGGCCTATACGATCAATCCGTGGATGCTGGTCGGCGCGTCGACGCAGCATGCCGGGGGGCAGTGGCAGCGCCTGGTCGACCTCCTGCGCGAAGATGCGGGCGCGCAGATCGAGTTTGTGGAGCCGGCCGCCGGCGTTCCAGACCTTGTCTTCACCGCCAACGCCGCGCTCATCAGCGGGCCGCTCGCGATCGTGAGCAGCTTTCGCTTTGCGCAGCGGCAGCCCGAGACGGAGATCTATCGCCGTTGCCTCGATCGGCTCGGGTACGAAACCTGCGTGCTGAGCGACCTTGCCTTCGAGGGCGCGGGCGACGCGCTGTTCGATCGCCGCATGCCGTTGCTCTACTTCGGATACGGTTGGCGCAGCGATCCCGAGGCAGCGCCCCATCTGGAGCGGCTCACCGACGTGCCCGTGCTGCCGCTGCGACTCGTCGATCCTCGCTTTTACCATCTCGACACGTGTCTTTGCCCGCTCGGGAGCGGCCACGTGATGGCGTTCATGGACGCGTTCTCCGCCGACGCTCGCTCGGCGTTGCGCGAGATGCTGGGACCCGATTACCTGATCGAAGTGTCGCTTGAAGACGCGCTGGCCTTTGCGTGCAACGCCGTCGAAGTCGGCGACGCGATCGTGTTGCATAGCGCGACCGCGCCGCTTCGCACCCGATTGGAAACCGCGGGATACCGCGTCTTCGAAACCGATCTTTCGGAGTTTCACAAGTCCGGCGGATCGGCGAAGTGCCTAACGCTCAAGCTGCACGACGAGGCGGTCCTGCCGGCCGCGTAGAGGCTACGGCCTCGTTCCCGCTAGCGCCTCGCACGATGCGCGGCCCGTATGCGCGACGTTGCTTTCGCTGAAGCGAATCGACGGATACGCCGATGCCGGCGACGATGCGGTATCGATAAAGGAGAGATCGTTCGACTCGGCCGTCGTGCCGGCGTTGCGCCGGCAAACCGGCGCGGCGCTCGATCCGTCGCGCAGTTCGATGCCCACCGTAATGGTCGTGCCCGCGTTGAACGTGGCCGTGGCGCCGTCGCCGACGGCGAAGACGTTGAACTCCGCGCCCTGCCAGTGCGTCGACAAGCCGGTGACATCGTCGCTTTGCGCGTCGCGTACCGCGTATTTGGTGCTGCCGGCGCTAAAGACGATGCTGTCGCCGTCGGCATCGGCCATGCCGGCGATGCTCATCTCCCCCAGATGCGAGATCGGCTGATTGGGAACGTAGACGGATCTGTGACTGACTTGATAGCAGTAGCCGCCATAGTAGCCCCACCCTGCGTGCGGGGGACAGCCCGAAAGCCTCTGGTGCGTCGTGGTCACGAGCCAATCCCAGATCAGCAAGGTCCCCGAGCCCGCGCCGGGCGGATTTTGATAGGCGAACTGCACCCAGCCGGCGCAATGCGCGATCGATCCGCATGCGGACGTTGGGAAAAACTGGGAGTTGAGTTGAAGCGAGTACGAATTGGCGCTCGACCCGGGCCCTGCGTCTCCGCTGCGAACGCTCTGCACTCCGGCGACGTTTGGAAACCATCCTTTGGCGAACGAAATCAGATGCGGTCCGACCTCCGCTACGTAGTCGTTCCCGTGGCCGACGTTGTGCCGGCGCAAGGTGTTGTCGGCCTTCGAGCACGCGATCGGCGACCACGACGTTGAAGGAAACGATACGGTGAAACACCCGACGGAGGGCGGCCGGACCCCGTCGATGGAGCGGCTCCAAGCCGCCACGTCGCCGCGAACGGCGGCGCTTCGCGCCCCGGCCGCGTTCGCGCTCGCCGGCGCGAGCGAGAGCCCCGGAGTCGATTGGCAGCCTGGCAACACGAGGGCGGCGAGCGCGACGGCCGTTAAAAAGCGCATTGGGCGTCCCCTGAAGAAAGCATCGAGCGATGACCGGAATTTCGACGCCGCGCTCGGGGAATGCTCCCGCACGCGCCGCTCGCGCGACTGCACGCCCACGGTATGGAGGGATCCATGGATAGCACGACTAGCGCGCTCGTGATCGTAGACGTGCAACGCGCGTTGGTCGACGCGCTCGACGCCTCGCGGCGTGCCGAGCTGCTGTCGACGATCGCCGATCTGCGAGCCCGCGCCCGCGCGGCGGGCGTACCGGTGGTCTACATCCGCCACCAAGACGAAGAGTTCGTGCCGGGCACGCAGCCCTGGGAGATTGCCGCCGAGATCGCGCCCGGCGACGGCGAGCCCATCGTCGAAAAGCGCTTCCGGGATTCCTTTCGCGAGACCGAGTTGCAACGCGTGCTCGAGCGTGTCGGCGCGATGCATCTGGTGGTGTGCGGAATGCAAACGGAGTTTTGCGTCGACGCGACGATTCGCGAAGCCGAGCGTCGCGGCTATCGCGTGACGCTGGTCGAGGACGGGCACGCGACGTTTGCGGCGGGGGGCTTGCGCGAGGAACAGATTCGCGAGCAGATGCATCGCGTTGCGCGAGGCTCCGTCGCCGAGATCGTTCCGGCGGCAGCGATCTTCGGCTAGCGGGCGCGCCTCACAGTACGCCGCGCGCGCGCGCCGCGCGAACGGCTTGATCGCGACCGCTGCAGCCGAACTTCTCGATCGCCCGGCGTATGTGCCAGCGCACCGTATGGATGGTACAGCCGATCGCCTGCGCGATCTCTTTGGGCGTTTCACCGCGCTCCAGCGCGCGCAACACGGTCAGTTCGGCCGGCGTCAGCACGACGGCGGAGGCGCTCTCCGCGCGGCGTTGCGCCAGAACCGCTTCGATCGTCCGAACCAGCCCACCGTGGCCGCGCTCGTGCAGGACGTTCCAATGGGCCTCGAGAGCACCGCGGTGAACGTCGTCCATATCTCGCACGATGGCTGCGACCGCGGCTCTCAGCGCTACCGTCACCGGGCTCTCGAACGCGTGCGGGCGCCGCAGATCGCGGCTCGCATCGGCCCGGCGCCCGGAGAGGGCGAGAGCGAGCGCGCAGAGCGAACGCGCGACGTCGATCATGCGATCGAGGGAGCGGCGCGGGGTACGGCGCGTTTTGACGTGCGCGAGGGCCTCGTCTGCGAAGGCCCGCGCTCGATCGGCGTCTCCCAGCGCGGCTGCAAAGAGCGCGCAGTACGACGTGGCAAGAATCCGATCTTCCTGGAGCCAGAATTCGTTGCGCGCTTCGGCATACGCGCGCTTGGCGTCCTCGAAGCGGCCTTCCCACGCGGCGAGCATACCGCGAACCGGCAGGGTGTCGATCGGTTTCGGCGGTCCCGGTGCGGCGTCGTAGACCGCGAGAGCCGCGCTGAGGGCATCCGCATCGCCAAGCGAGCTGGCGAGCTGCATCCAATGTGTCGTAACGTGGCGCAAGATGTATCGATCGCCCGATCGCTCCGCGAAGTCCAGTGCGCTTGCAAGCGCTGCCAGCGCGCCGGGCACGTCGTCGGCATTCAACGTGAGCGTATCGCTTTGGATCGCATAGATCGTCGACGCCGTCCGAAAACGATACTCTGCGACGGCCAGTTCTGCGGCGCCGCTCAGCGCGGCCATCGCGCGTTCGACGTCGCCGAGCATATGCGCGGAGATGCCGAGCCGATGCAGGATCGAGGCGCGCCGAATCTTCGAGTCGGTCGCGCCGGCCAGGCTTTCGATCTCGTCCAAGAGCGCGGCGGTCAGGCGGTCGCAGCGTTCGAACCGGCCGTGCGCCATCGCCAGTAACGACAGCAGTTCGCCGCGCAAAGCCGGCGGAAGGGAGCGGTTGCTCGACGCCGATTCGAGTACGGCCGCAGGGTCGCGCCCCGCGTTGATCGAGGCTAGGGCCAATCGCGCGACGAGCGTTGCGGCGAACTCGGGATCGGGCGTGAGCGCCAGCGCGCGCTCGTACAACGGGATCGCGGCGGCGTACTTGCCGGAGGTGGCCTGCTGCATCGCCAGGCACGCGAGTACGACCGGATGTTCGGCGTGGCTCCCGTGCGAGAGCGCCGCAATTGCCTCCGCAACGGCGTCGCCATGCCCTTGTTGTTGCCAATCGAGTGCGTAGATCTGCAGCAGCTCCAGCACTTCTTGCGCGGCACCGGCCGCGGTGAAGAGCGGCAATGCCTGGAGCGGCCGTTCCGCCGAACGCAATGCCCGAGCCGCTCGCAAACGCATCGCAGTAGCTGCCGCGTCGCCCTGCATCTCGAGTTCGCGACAGAGAAATGCGCGGAACAAGTCGTGGCACACGTAGCGGCGAGGCGACGCGAGAGCCGCATCCGCCGGCGCGACGGAGAGAAACGTCACGCGCCGCTGCAGGTCGGCCAGCAGGTTGCGCGCGCGCTCGATCCCGGCGCGCTCCAAGACGTCGACGTCGATATCCGGAAGCGTCGAAGAGAGCAGCAGCAGCTCGCGATCCCGTTCGGTCAGCGAGCCGTAGACTTGATCGGCGAGATACTCGAAGGAGAGCGTCTTCGCCGTTTCGGCGGCGCGCACGACGTCTTTGGGATATTCGGGCGCGCGCAGCGCGAGATCGAAGGCCGTGAGCCATCCGCCCGTCGCCGCCAGCAGACGCGCCACGCCGGCTTCGTCGGAGCCGGGGTGAACGTCGTTGGCCGCCTCCAGCGCTTCGGCCGGCGTGAGGCGAAGATCGGCCTCGCCGATGGGAACGCCTGCGTCGCCGTAGACCAGCCACGAACTCACGGGCAGCTTCGCAGTAGAACGCGCGGAAACGATCCATCGCGTGCGAGGCTTGGTCCGTTCGATCAGCGCCGCGACCAGCTCCGCGGAACGCTCGTCGACTTCCGCGTTGTGGAAATCGTCGAGGACGATCGCTCCTTCGAATTCGCCGACGAGCGGGCCCAGCCACTCGGAGAGTGCGATGCCCGGCGTGCTCGTACCCAGCGCCGAAGCGACCGCGTCGGCGACGCCGGCTTCGGCGTGCGGCGCCACGTCGCGGAACGCTTCGACGAGTCCGAGGGTAAAGGCGAGGAGCGTGCCGTGTTCCGGCCGCACGTCGAAACGCACGACCGGCACGTCGAGGCTTGCAACGTACTGTTGCAGCGCCACCGTCTTTCCCCAGCCGGCCGCCGCCAGCAGCAACGTCACCGGATGGCGCGCCGCAGCCGAGAAGCGGTCGACGATGCGGTCGCGACGGCCGCGCGACGGAGCAGAGACGAGCATCGCACGTGTATTGTCCGCAGCCTCGTGCGTTTCCTAAGGGCGCGCCTGCCGCCGGCGGCGAAGGCGGGGGCGAGTGGCGTCATTAGAAGGCATCGGCTATCTGACCGAGCGCATCGCGGAGGTGGAGCGCGAGCGCGACGCCTTGGCGATCAAGGCGCACCGGCTCGAACAACTCCAACGCGCGTTCGTGGAGATCGCGGCTTCGGCCGACGAGCGCGCCGTGGCCGCGGCCGCGCTCCGCGGCGCGTGGCTTGGGCTGGGATTCGGTCGCGCCTTTTGGTTCGCGTGCGGCGCGGGCGGCGAGCTGAACGCGCTCTACGAGCTCGACGGTGGGCGGATCGCCGACTCCGAGTATGGCGGAACGCTGCCGCCGCAGAGTTCGCTGCTTCGCCTTGCGCGCGGCGACAGCGACGCGGCGATGGGGACGAACGGCGATGCCGACTCGCCGCTCTTCGACGTTCTGCGCTGGTACGTGGCGGCGACGGTGCGACCGCGGACCGGCGATCGTTTCGTCATCTACGCGGACGGAGTCGTCGACCGTTCGCCTTCACCGTGGGCGCTCGCATCGTTGCGAGAAGTCGCGGACCAGGCCACGCTGGCGCTCGAGAATCTCCGGATGGCGCACGAGCTCGAACGGTTGGCGCTCCACGATCCGCTGACGGGTTTGCCGAATCGGCGCGCGCTCGGCGAGCGTGTGGCGATCGAACTCGCAAGCGCGCGCCGCACCGGCGATCTGCTGGCGTTCGCGATCGTCGACGTGGATAATTTCAAAGCCGTCAACGACGCGCGCGGCCATGCCGGCGGCGATGAGGCGCTGCAGTCGATCGCTCGAGCCCTGCGCTCGGCGACGCGGGAGACCGACTTTGCGGCCCGCTTTGCGGGTGACGAGTTTGCCCTCGTGATGCCGCGCACGCAACGCGCCGACGCGACCGCCGTCATGGAGCGGCTGATGGCCGCGCTGCGCGCCGCCGGCCTTCCGTGCTCCGTCGGCGTCGGTTTCACCGACGGCACCGCGAGCGCAGAGGAGCTATTCGCTGCGGCCGATGCGGCCGCGTACGTCACCAAGACGAACGGAAAAAACGGCTTCCACCTAGCCTGACGCGCACGCGGCGCAGCGGCCTTCGAACGCGACGCTCTCGCTTTCGATTTTGAACCCGTGCTGCAGCGCGAGTTGTTTGATCGTGGTCGGTGCGATCGCGTAGTCGACGTCTTCGATGACGCCGCAGGCGCTGCACCGGAAGTGCGCGTGCCGCGATCCCGCGGGCTCGTACGTCGCGGCGTCGGCCCCCGGTACGTTGAGTTCCGAAACCAGTCCGAGATCGCGCAGCCGTTCCAACCCGCGATAGACGGTCGAGAATCCGATGCCCGGCCGGCGCCGCAACGCCTCCGCGTAGATCTCCGAGGTCGTGAGGTGGCGGCCTACCCCGCTCTCCTCGACGATGTCGTAGATGAGCCGGTAGTTCTTCGGGAGCGGCGGTTGCACTGATGACGTCATGATTAATGCCGTGTTATGGCGCCGTGGGAGGCGCACCCTCGTGGCGGGCGCGTTTTCGTGGCACCCGTTGACGGCTGCACCTTCGCGGCAGTATGCTGACAGGCATGAGAGTGACACTCATTTTCAGTTTGTTCGGCGCCACGTGTCCTCTCCCCCGCTTCCTCGCCGAAGGCCGGTCGCCGCGGCCCAGGGGCGTGGCGGAATACGCCTGAAGCAACACATCCCTTTAACCTGGATCGGAGAAATAGCA
>Ga0116229_10014868_pt1 | contig 10731 bp, 4 predicted proteins | sample S1TSphgellanicum_3_FD_87313 | JGI IMG/M metagenome (GOLD analysis project Ga0116229, IMG submission 87313) | Host-associated microbial communities from peat moss isolated from Minnesota, USA - S1T2_Fc - Sphagnum magellanicum MG | ecosystem: Host-associated > Plants > Peat moss > Unclassified...
ATTGACGACAGCCAAAGTCCGCTTTTGACATCGGATGGCTGGGTCGAATCGCGGCCTGATATTCAAAAGACTGGCGAGGACTGGTACTTTTTTGCGTATGGAAGTGACTATCGCAAAGCACTTTCGTCGCTCATGACTATCAGCGGCGCGGTTCCCATGCCCCGTCGCTATGCGCTTGGCGTGTGGTATTCCCGCTACTGGCCGTGGAGTGAGGACGATTACAAGGCCATCGTCACCCGCTACGCCACGGAAGACTTTCCGCTGGACAATGTTGTCCTCGATATGGACTGGCATGAGGATGGCTGGACCGGCTGGTCGTGGAACACGAAGCTCCTTCCCGATGCACCGGGTTTGCTCTCCTGGTTCCATTCACAAGGTTTGCACGACACCGTCAACCTTCATCCGGCGGAAGGGGTTGCGCCACATGAGGATCAGTATCCTGAGTTTATGAAAGCGCTCGATCTCGATCCGGCAACCGGAGTGACGGTTCCGTTTGACGCTGGCAGCAAGCCGTACATGAATGCGCTGCTGACGACCGTGCTCGATCCGCTCAAAAACGATGGTGTAGACTTCTGGTGGCTCGACTGGCAGCAATATCCGTATACCGTGAGTGTGCCCGACCTGACTAACCTGTTCTGGCTGAACACGGTGTTGTACGACTACACATCTGAGGACGGGCAGCGCGGGATGTCATTCAGCCGATGGGCGGGTTGGGGAGATCAGCGTCATCCTATTCACTTCAGCGGAGACGCAAACACCGGGTTCCCAATGCTCGCCTTCGAGGTTCCTTTTACATCCACTGCTGGCAACATGGGCTGCTTCTTTTGGTCGCACGATATTGGCGGGCATATGGGCGGGCGCAACGAGGAGTCTTATGCGCGCTGGTGTCAGTTTGGTGCGGTCAGCGCAGTTCTGCGCTCGCACTCCACCCGCGATCCGCTGACCGATCGGGTGCCGTGGAACTATCCGAAATGGGCGGAGGACTCGATGAGGATTAGTCTCCATCTCCGTTCGCAGCTTTTCCCGTACATCTATACAATGGTCCACGAGTCCTGTTCGACGGATGTTCCGCTCGATCGTCCGGTCTATCTCGACCTTCCCGGCATTGAAGATGCCTATCATAACGGCCAGGAATTTCTGCTCGGGGACGACATTCTTGTCGCGCCGATTGTGACGGAGGGAGCAGGGCTGGGTCATGTCAGCAGCCAGGCGGTCTGGTTTCCGCCAACCCCGTCTGGATATTGGTACGACCTCATGACCGGAGAGAGATCGGAACAAAATTCAAACGAATTAGTAGCGGCCGATATTGACGAGTTTCCGATCTATGTGCGTGGCGGCGTTCCCCTTCCGATGCAGCCGTATACTGCGCGAATGGGAACATCACAGATTCAGGCACTTCGAATTCGCTGTTATCCTGGCAAGAATGGGCAGGAAGGCGCGACTTCGTTGTACGAGGATGATGGCATTACGACGGCTTACGAGACCGGCGCAAGCGCGATGACTAAGCTTGTGTACAAACGAAGCGGAGCTTACGCAAAGGTCATTGTGTATCCCACCGTAGGAAGCTTCTCGGGCCAGCCGGCATGTCGCCGCTACGTCTTCGAGTTTCCCGATATCGCCGAGCCAGCGTGCGCTCTTGTTAACGGCGAGAGAATCGCGCCGTTTTACGATTCGTCTACGTTCACCGCGTACATCACCCTTCCGGCACTCCCGATCAACCGTACGATCAAAGTTTTGATAGTCGGCTATCATCCGAGCGGCTGGGACGACCAACACCTTGTCGCTGAGATGCGCCGAATTGCAGGTTCGGCCGAACAATTCGCCTACAGCGGTTCCTCTACCAAAGAGCTTTTGAGTGCTGCGCTTGGAGCGGCAGCCGGTCCGTCCGAACAGGCGTCAGCGCTCGCCGCAGCAGGATTGGGAGTCGATCATAAGAATGTCGCCACCACGTTCTATCCGGAAGCCTACCAAAACGTCGCATTCGTTCCTTACGGTATCACTGACGGTAACATCGTCACTATGCCGGATGGGACGAGTTTGAATGTCCCGCCCAGCGGGCTTGTCAACATTCCGCTGATCCCATTACCTGGGCAGCACGCGAGGATTGGATTCCACATCAATGGCGTGAGTTACGAATGTCCGGCCGAGCGGCCGGGAGTCGGAAGCGACGATAACATCGCTCCAAGCGCGGTCGCGACCGCCAGTTCGGAGCAGCCGGGTACGTCAAGCGGGCCGTCGTCGGCGATTGACGGCTTCATCGGTGGATATCCAGATACTCCAGATAATGAATGGGCCAGCAACTCTGAAAAAGCCGGGGCTTGGCTGCGTCTGGATTGGCCAACAACCCAAACTGTGGATCGCATTTGGCTTTTCGATCGCCCGAACCTCGCCGATCAGGTGACTAGTGGAATGATAACGTTTAGCGATGGGACAACCGTCGCCGTTGGCACGCTGCCCAATGATGCCAGCAGCCCGCTCGAGGTGACTTTCCCGCCAAAAACGATTACCTGGCTGAAGTTTACGATCACCGGAGTAACACCGACAACGCAGAACACCGGTTTGTCGGAGATCGCCGTTTTTAAAGCGGGCTCGAATCCGAAGATGTGAAATATCGGTCTGGAACGATGACTACCTTTCCATCCGACTTGTTTTGGTAGGCTTCGGCTGCCTTTGACAGTGGGTAGCAAGTTCCGATAGTTGGGGCGATCAGTTTCCCGGATTCAAACATTGGTGCGAGCTTGTCCAGTATTGTGGCACTGTCGGCGACGGATACCGATGCCGTATTCACGCCGTTAATTGTGTAGTTGTTTCGGTAGATCTGTTTGAGGTCGACCGTAGCGAACTGTCCGGAGAGCACAGAGTAGAGCGACATCCGGCCGTACTCACGAAGGGAGTCTAAGAGCATCTGAACGACCGATTCGCCGACGCCATTCAAGGCGAGGTCAACACCCTTTCCGCCGGTCAGATCTTTAGCCATTGATGGCAGATCTCCGTTATCGATATGGGCAATAGCGGTGGCCTTTGCCAAATTCTCGTGGGCGTCGTTCGCGCTGTTTCGAACGAGGGCGATCACCTTTGCTCCAAGAGCAGTCGCAATCTGTATGGCGGCACCGCCGACCGCCCCAGTCGCACCAGACACGACAACCCATTCCCCGGCCTTAAGTGCGCCGCGTTGAACCAGAGCGATCCAGGCTGTCTGAAAGGGCACCCCAACCGATGCGGCTTGCTCCATCGACAGTTGGGGCGGCTTTATCGAAACGGCGTTCTGCGGTATGACCAGGTAGTCTGCATGAGTTCCGTCACGTGTGACACCGAGGTCGCCGCCACTTCCCCACACCTCTTTTCCAATGAAATCTTTTGGTCCATCGACTATTCGTCCGGCAAAATCCCGGCCAAGGATGCGAGGCAGTACGGCATGAGAGAACCCTCCGGTTGCGCTAAGTCGATCACTTGGATTGATCCCGGCGGCGAGGACTTCCACCAAAACATCGCCATCCGCGAGATTTGGCAACGGAATTTCCGTGGCCGATAATTCTGAAATCGGTCCGTGCTGGTCTATTTTCAGGGCTAACATGTTTTTCCTCTATGGTCTATTCTACCCAAGCGAATTTATCAGGGTGACAGCAGCAAAGGCTCTTCGGGCGCAGGTAAAATTCACTTGTGCACATCCGAACATACAAAGAACTGCCGCTTTTATGCTTTTCGGAGCAAGGGTTGTGGCACGATTGGCTGATGGAGAACCATGCGTTGATCTCGCAGGTTTGGCTGCAGTTTGCCAAAAAAGGATCCGGCAAAAAGACGATCACCTATGAAGAAGCCCGCGAATCGGCTCTTTGTTTCGGCTGGATTGACAGCACGATCAACCGGTTGGACGACGATTACTATGTGATGCGATTTACAATAAGGCAGCCGAAGAGTGTTTGGTCCAAGATTAACTGCGAAATAGTCGAGGCTTTGATTGCTTCGGGCAAAATGCAACCGGCTGGCCTAAAGCACGTCGTTGATGCTCAAGCAGACGGCCGCTGGGATCGGGCCTACGATGGAGCATCAAAGATGTCAGTTCCCGAAGATTTTTTAGCGGCGCTCGAACATAATTCGGCGGCGGCAATGAATTTTGATGCACTTGATTCGTCGAATCGTTATGCATTTCTTTGGCGAATCCAAACATCGAGCCCGGACACTCGGGCTAAGAAGATATTGCGGTATGTAGATATGCTGGAAAACGGCGTGGTTTTTCACCCTAAAGACGGCTCAGCTTGATTTGTCGTCACTAGGTTCCAGCTTTGAGGCTCAACTTATACTGGGGCCAGGAATCGAACAGATAGAGCCGTACAGCCGAGATCGCTGAGTAGATGCTCATGAATGACGTACAATTTGCGTGAGACAATCTGCCCCTTTGCTTTGGTTTCAATCAATTTAAATGAGTAACTATTATTTTAGAATATACGAATAAGTCGGGACACCCGTTGACCACCGATGACCGTTACAACATTGTATCCTGCCTGATTGACAACGGAAGCTGGGCGTTTGGCATGGCTTTCTTCTCCACGACAAGCATCATTCCCGCATTTCTTTCAAAGCTTGGTGCCGGAAGCGTCATTGTTGGTCTTGTTCCCGCTATCATGATTCTGGGAGTTTGCTTACCTGGGACGTTTGTTGCCGGACATATTGAGCGGATGCCCATAGCGCGCAAGTGGCTGTTTCCAATGGCAACACTAGAGCGGATACCATTACTGCTCATCGGCATTCTTTCCCTTTGCATTAATCAACACTCCGCGTTAATCGGCGCATTTTTAGTTCTTATCGGGCTCTACTCTCTCCTCGCTGGCCTTAATCAGCCAGCGTACTGGAAAGTGATCGGAAAATCGATTCCAACCTCTTGGCGGGGTCGATTGTACGGCTATTCGGGCCTGACCGGTGGGATTCTTGGATTTGGTGTACTGCCAATGACAGAGTTCTTTTTTAGACACTTTTCCAAACAGATTATCCACGGATTTGGTTGGTGTTTTATCGCCGGAGCCGGCATCGTGCTTGTAGGATTCTTGCCCTTGGGATTTGTTCGAGAGCCGATATCGGTACCTACCGAACATAAAGAGGCGAAGGCGGTAAACCTTGAATACTTTCATGAGATTTGGAAGAGCAGCCAAGGATTTCGAAAGTTTATTCTCGCCATGTCACTCCTCTCCGTTTGGTCGATCGCATCACCATTCTACATGCTCGATGCCATTAAACGGCAGCATGTGGCAACAGCCGAGATCGCGCTTTATACGTCGATTGGAGTAATAACGTCCGCTTTCGGTTCGTGGCTTTGCGGGCTAATTAGCGACCGCACCGGTAATCGATCGGTAATAGTTGTCGCCAGCACCGCCGCATTTGTGGCATCCACACTGGCGCTGCTGTCGATAAACCAAACGATGTTGGCTTTCGTATTTGCCTTCGCGGCCTTCGCGGCCGCGGGGATTGGTCTCGGCGCTCCGTTAATTGCCATGGAATTTGCCGGATCAGAGAACGATATTCCGCACTATATCGGCTTTTACAATCTCTCAAATGCAGCCGTTCAATCGGTTGTGCTGATTGGCGGCGGCATCCTTTCGGAGAATCTCAACTTTTTTCCAGTCTTCTCGATCTCCGCAATCGCTGCGGCGGTGAGCATTCTTTTTACATTCCGACTTTCCGAACCACGTCATATCTCGGCATCGTTTGAAGCCAAGTAGTTAAAGTCGCGATAATGGTACAATAGGAAGGTTCGGTTGTGCGTTTTTGTGCACAGCTTTAGCAGACTGCGGTGTTGATCGCCTCGGTCTGTTTCTTGACATGTGTTTGAACTAAGAACGAATGTTCGCTTTTCGGTTGAATGGATGGTTGGATTAATGGCATTGGATCTTAAGTCACTCTCGACACTCGCTCTTGATGTTCCGCCGTACCGCGAGATTCGTGACCTGATTCGTAACGATCGAGCGCGTGTTGTCCAGGTAGAAGGGGTTTCGGCTCCAGCGAAGGGATTCTTTCTTTCCCAGCTTCTGCATGAACTCGATACACAAACCGTCCTCATAACGTACACGTCCGAACAAGCAGAGATGCTTGTATCAGACTTGGTTCAATTTGGTGTCTCGTATGACGATATTGCGCACCTTCCAGCCACTTCCGACACCCTTCTATACGCCGAAGGATCGCCAGACTACTCACTCATTGGCAAACGTATCGATGCACTGGAGAAGGTTATCAGTGGGCAGTTCAAAATCGTTGTAGGCTGTCTTGCGGCATTTTTGCAGAGGACTGCGCCGGCGAAAGCACTGATAGGTCGTGACCTGGCAGTGACGGTTGGCGAAACACGTGATGTCGGTGAAGTTCACAAAAGCCTTATGGCGCTTGGGTACGAACGTGTTGAGTCGGTCGAACAGGTAGGGCAGTGGACGCAGCGCGGCGGCCTGATAGACGTCTTTCCAGGCAACTCAGCTAAACCCGTTAGAATCGACTTTTTTGGGGACGATGTTGAGTCGATTCGGTTGTTCGACCCGGAGACGCAGCGGTCAAACAGTAAGCTGCAAACGGTAACTATTCGTCCGGTTCGGGAAATCCCAATCGACAACGATCAAATCACCGGTCCGGCAATCGAGCGGATCAAGGCCGATCTGCCCAGAAGGATGGAGGCGTTGGCGAAGGCCGATCTTGAGCAGAGCGGCGAAGAGCATGCCGCTCACCTGGAGGAGCGTGTTCAAGGCGATATCGTTAACCTCACCCACCACACTTACTTCGATCAAGCAGAGGCGTACATTCCGTATCTTTTCCCCGAAGCTATTTGCGCGCTCGATTTTCTACCAGATTCCCATCTGTTGATCCTTGATGAGCCGCATCAGGCAAAAGCGCGGTGGGATCAGTCGGAAAAGGAGCTTCTGGAGATTGCACAGACGAGGGCTGCTCGCGGCGAGTGGCTCAATGGAGACCTGCCGATCCACTGCGGATTTGAGGTTCTCAACAGTTTCGCGCACAACCCAAATCGAGCGGTTTTGCTGCTGACTCTGCTGGTTCGGCCGCTGGAATGGATCCATTCGCAGCGCGACATAACAATCTCCGTACCTCCTCTAGAATCGTTTCACGGAAGAATGCCAGCGCTCTACGAGTCGCTTTCAGCGTGGCTGCACAACAAGCTGCGCTGCGTCATCGTCACTCGGCAGCCCGAACGTATCCGCGAGCTGATGCGCGAGCATAATTTTACGGTTTCTCCAAGCGAACGTCTCTTGCCGGGGGCGATTTCGGGCGATTTGTTTGTGCTCACTGGGAGCTTGACGGCTGGTTTCAAGCTTCCGGAATCCGGGCTGATGATTCTGACCGACAGCGATATATTCGGCACATCGACGGTCAATAAGATTAAGCGCCGTTCCGGCTTTAAGGACGGATTACGGATATCGTCGTATCTTGAACTCCGCGTTGGCGACTATGTGGTCCATGTCAACCATGGCATTGGCCGCTACCTTGGGTTGACTCGTCTCAAAGGAAACGATGGGGCTGACCGCGACTACCTTCTACTCGAATACGCTGCCGGCGACAAAGTCTATGTTCCCACCGACCAGGTGGATCGTGTCCAGCGCTATATCGGTTCTGATGCCGATTCCCCAACAATCAGCCGTCTGAATAGCGGAGAGTGGCTCCGGGCGACCCGTGCGGCAAAGAAGCAAGTTCAAGAGATGGCGGGGGAACTGATCAAACTCTATGCTGCGAGAAAAGCTGCCCGGCGAACTCCTTGCATACCGGATACTCCTTGGCAGAGAGAGATGGAAGACGCGTTTCCCTATGAGGAGACGCCAGGACAGCTTGCGGCGGTGCATGAGATTAAGCACGATCTGGAACAAAACGTGCCGATGGACCGGCTCATCTGCGGCGATGTTGGCTTTGGTAAGACCGAAGTGGCGATGCGCGCGGCGTTTAAGGTGGTGAACAGTGGTCGCCAAGTGATCGTTCTATGCCCGACAACCATCTTAGCACAGCAGCATCTGAACACGTTTCGTGATCGCATGGCCGCCTATCCTGTCAAGATTGAGATGCTCTCCCGCTTTGTCAGCCGCCCCGATGCGACGAGAATTACAAAAGAGCTCGAAGAAGGCAAGGTTGATATTGTGGTAGGAACACATCGACTGCTTTCTAAGGATGTGAAAGCTGGCAATCTCGGATTGCTCATTGTCGACGAGGAGCAGCGGTTCGGCGTGACCCACAAAGAGAAGATCAAGCAACTCAAGAAGTCTGTCGATGTGCTGACACTGACCGCAACACCGATACCGCGAACACTGCATATGGCGCTTTCGGGAATACGCGATCTCTCGCTCATTAACGATCCGCCTGAAGGGCGAATGCCGATTAAGACATATATCCGCGAGTACGATGATGAGCTGGTTCGTGAAGTTGTTTTGCGGGAACTCGATCGCGGCGGCCAGATCTACTTCGTGTCTAATCGGATCGACAGCATCTATCATATGGCCGAAAAGTTGAACCGGCTGGTGCCGCATGCGCGGGTGGGAGTGGGCCATGGTCAGATGCATGAGCATGAACTAGAAGATGTGATGCTCAAGTTTTACCACAAAGAGTACGACATACTGGTCTGCACAACCATCATCGAAAGCGGACTGGATGTGTCGAACACAAACACAATCGTTGTCGACAATGCCGACCGGATGGGGCTTGGTCAGCTCTATCAACTCAGAGGCCGGGTTGGACGGTCGTCGGTGCAAAGCTACGCTTACCTGCTCTATCGGCGCGATAAGGTACTCAGCGAAGTGGCCGAAAAACGACTCTCGGCACTACGGGACTTTTCGGATCTTGGTTCAGGCTACAAAGTGGCTCTGCGCGACCTGGAAATTCGTGGTGCCGGCAACCTGCTCGGTGCCGAGCAGTCCGGGACTGTGTCCGCTGTCGGATTTGATCTCTACACGCAATTACTGTCGCAGGCGATCAACGAACTAAAGGGTGAGCCAGCCGAAGTTGAGTTTGTCCTGCCGTCGGTTAATCTGCCAATAGACGCCCATATTCCAGTGCGCTATATCCCTTCTGAAGCCGAACGAATCCTGATCTACAAGAAGCTGACCGCTGTTCGCAAAAAGGACGATGTTGCGGAAATTCAGGCGGAACTAGAAGATCGTTATGGCGATCCGCCCCGATCGGTCTGGAACCTCCTTTCCCTGCTGCGCCTACGTCTGCGCTGCCTAGAGCTGCGCATTGGCAGCATCATGACCGAGCAGAAAACAGTTCAAATTCGCTTTAAGGGAACACACCTCACTACCGAAGCGATGCGTCCACTCATCCGCAAGTTCGTCCAATTTGAATTCCATCCCGATCGCGTGGTAATTCCGCTGCCGGAGACGCCGGGTAAAACCTTGACCGCTGTCGAAGATATTGTCGAAGTATTAGCGGTTGCCCTGCCGGACAAGGACAAAGAAGCACGGATCGGTGTCTCGCACGGCAACGGCCCTGCAGCACCGGTCGGTCGGGGCAAAACGGTCCGTCAGATTGTCGGCTATCGCAAGTGACATCGCCGATCGGGTAAAACTACTTGGTGATCGTCAAACGGTGGAAGCAATTTGTGTCTGCCATAGTTGCTGTAATGCTTATAGGTGTTACGGTTCAGGTCGATGCGCCGATTTCCGTTTGTTTGACACCGACCGGACAGATAAAGCTGGTTCCCGTCGCGATTCCGGTGGTGAGTTGCTGCTGTCGTCCCGGGCACTGTCACATGCCGGGCTGCCCGTGCAACATCGACTACTGGAAGACACACTCTCTTTACAAGGCTGTCTCAATCTGTAGCTGCGGAGAGCAGACAGTTCCTCCGTCGGTCATAACCAATCGTTTAGCGCGGACTTCCCCTTCGCTTGCGATCGTGCCGTCGATTCACCAACCGCTGTTTACAAGATCCTCGACCAAATATCCGCCGCTTTTGGTGTGCTACATAAGTGCCAGCCAATCGGCTCCGGAGCTTCCTCCCCAAGACACATAACGACTACCCATTTTCGTTATGTGACTAAAGGAGAAGAAAATTGTTAAAGAAACGTCGCGGCTTCACGTTGATTGAGTTGCTGGTTGTCATCGCCATCATCTCGATCCTCGCCGCTATTTTATTCCCGGTCTTTGCATCGGCACGGGAAAAGGCGCGTCAGATAAGCTGCCTCTCAAATATGAAGCAGATCGGACTTGCTCTCACCGAGTATGTTCAGGACTACGACGAGCAGTATCCGCAGGAGCATCCGACCGATGCCAATCCGGCATTGGACGATAATAATGGTCAGGACGAAGGAACGGATTACGGTTCGCCCTTCGAAAAGATCATGCCGTATGTGTCAGTCGAGAATGCGACGGCAACGGCGAGTGAGCAGCAACAACTGTTCATCTGTCCGGACGACAACGACCCACACGGTCTTGCGCAAACCCCGCCGTGTACTGACACGCCAGCGGGCCAGAATCCACCGGCTCCAGGGATAACGTCGTATTTGATCAACGCGTACTTCCTTTTCGGTGCGAGTCTCGCCAAGGTTCAAGATCCGTCATCGACCATCTACACAGTTGAGCGGAATAACGACTTTTGTGATGTACACGTCCATCCATGGCTCGGCGAAATCTACGATGTCGCTGGCGATGCTGGCGCTGTGGAAGGCTATCCCTCCAGCAACTTCCCGACAATCAGCTCGGCCCCAACAGCAAGCTGTGCAACACCGGTAGAAAACAGTGACGGCAGCTTTGCCGTCGCCA
>Ga0116229_10014869_pt1 | contig 10731 bp, 11 predicted proteins | sample S1TSphgellanicum_3_FD_87313 | JGI IMG/M metagenome (GOLD analysis project Ga0116229, IMG submission 87313) | Host-associated microbial communities from peat moss isolated from Minnesota, USA - S1T2_Fc - Sphagnum magellanicum MG | ecosystem: Host-associated > Plants > Peat moss > Unclassified...
TATATATATATATATATACGGAGCCGCTTGGAACCGGCAGGGGTTTGGTGCCCCCATGTCTAATACCCGGCTAACAGTGGTTGCCCTTTTGAGTCGTCCAAGTTACTTATCGTCGCCGCCAACCAACCAACGGACGGACGCAGGGACGGACGTGCCCCCTACCAGACGAAAGGGGGTTTGGCGACGACGGCAAAACACAGGAAAGAAAGAAAGAAAGGGTTTGTGACCGTCGCCGACATCGACAGTGCCGTACGTCTTTCTGCGGCGATCAACGCAAGGTGCGTGCGTCCGTGTGTGTGTGTGTGTTTTGCGCCGGGCAGCAGGAGAGCTTTCGTGGTTGTGGTGCGCTTTGCGGCCTTCGTTTGCGCCGCCGTTCTTCTCTTCTTTCCCCCATCTTCAATCCTCCAGCGATTTGCTTCTGTCTTGACGTTGCCCTGCTGTGTAGTAGAAGGTCCTTTCTTCGAGACTGGATCTGAAGTTGTTTTCGCGCTTTTGGATCGTTCCAAAGGACGACCTATAGCGAACGAACGAGCCAGCAAACGATCCAGACAGACAGAGAGTAGCAGTGTGTTGAGGAGAAGAGAGAGAGAGAGAGAGAGAGGAGAACATGGCTCAAGCCAAGATGGCGTCCCGATCAGAAGAGACAAAGGTGCCAGCATCTGTGTGGAGTGCCGTCAAGCCGTTTTTGAACGGAGGATTGTCGGGCATGGGCGCAACTTGCGTCATTCAACCCGTGGACATGATCAAGGTAAAAAGATGCTTGCTTTCCAAATCGTAAAATGCACATGGATCTTGAGAGAGAACAGAAAGCTCGAGTAGGCTTTTTTCTGACTGATATCTTGCTATTTTGGTTCTGTTCCTGAAACATCTTGGATGGCAATCTCGTGAAGGATTTGCAAGCACACATCGGCCAGCTTGTATCCCTATAATATTTATTCCTTTTTCTTTTTAGAGCTTTCTCTTTTGTGCCGATTTTCCTCAGAACTTCTGGAGCATTTTTTTTGGACATGATATCATGGCTGTTGCAGTGCAAGCGCTTCGAGAGTTTAGTTTGTGGATCCCATCGTTGACAGTGTCAATCTATCTTCAGATGCATAATCATTGTGCCTTTGTTAACATCATTGATCAGACAAACTCCAGTATTATTGCATTTGAAAGATGTAGATGATTCTGTTGTGATTGAGCACTTTGTGATGTCAATGCAGATTGATTCAGTCGTGATGGAATGTTTGGAACAGCTTTAGTTGACCCTCCTCACAAATCCCTTGCATCATTCATTCTCACCTCTCGGATGTTGGATCTGTCTTTGAGATGTGTGATGTTAAGAGATGGTCAATTTGCCCTGTTGTGGATGGAGTGTGAGACCATGAAGGAGGAGTAAAAACAGCATGTAATGAGGGTGGCTTCACTGTGCTGCTGCAGGTGCGCATTCAACTAGGTCGGGGGAGTGCCACAGACGTAGCGAGGGAGGTTATCAAGAATGAGGGTATTGGTGGACTTTACAAGGTTTGATATCTTGAGATCCCTTGCACTCCCAGCTTTATGTAGCAAACCCAAATACTTAGTTCTCTACCTTTGTCTGTCCTTGTAATATCTGTCATGGACTGTGGCTGCTATTCTGAGCCCTAATGTTGACTTTTGTCTGCTTCAGTAGCTGATCTTTTGTCTTGCAGTTGTGAGTTTTAGTTATATGCTTCAACCCTAATTTCACTTGTTTCTTTGAAAGATCCCTGTCATGCATCCATGCTCATATTGGGAGTTTTTAACAGATCATTTAGATTGCACTGTTAGCACTTGCAGAGTCCTTGTTTTGCTGATTCTGCCAGGTATTCTCCTGATCCTGTTATGTTAATTGAAGTGCAGGGTTTGTCTGCAGGCTTGTTGCGGCAAGCTACTTACACAACTGCCCGCCTTGGAAGCTTCAGGTCATAAGAAATCATCATTTTGTTCTTCCTTGGCTGTGAAAAATGTGCTTTCCATCCAGCTTCTGCACAATGTGGATTTTCTTTTTCCATCTGTTCCCTAATCAAATTGCGGATTCTAACCCATGTCCAGCTTGCAAGAAGGGATCTACCTGCACACAAAGGGGGTGCTCTGTGTAGTTCAAGTTTGAGAATTCTATAGAAAGTGAGCTAGGCTGCTAAGTGAAATCAGTTTTTTTTGGTCTGGCAGGCTGTTGACAAACAAGGCTATGGCAGCCAATGATGGAAAGCCATTGCCTCTATACCAGAAGGCTCTATGTGGCCTAACAGCTGGTGCAATTGGTGCCTCTGTGGGAAGCCCTGCCGACCTTGCACTTATCCGAATGCAAGCAGATGCCACACTCCCAGAGGCTCAGCGTCGACACTACCGAAATGCCTTTCATGCCCTGACAAAAATTACCAAGGATGAGGGGGTGCTGGCACTGTGGAAGGGCGCAGGGCCCACAGTCGTGCGAGCTATGGCCCTCAACATGGGCATGCTTGCTTCATATGACCAGAGTGTGGAGTTCTTCAGGGATTCGCTGAGCTTTGGAGAGATTCCCACTGTCATTGGTACGTGGAATATACTGCAGTAAGTTGCATCACCAGTGGTATGCTTAAATGATATGTTTATAGTGCAGTAGGCCCCAACCACACAAGGATAAGCTAGTACATAATGAAGCTTACCCTCACAAGCTTCCTACAGCTCAAATGAGTGTTCTATTGAGCATGCTATGTCTATTGATTAGCTATGTCTCTTGAGTGCTAGCTGATGTCACAATTGAGTCTTCCCATAGCTTCTGGAAATGTGACAGGATCTCAGCACACAGATGTCTAGAAAATGGTTTACCTGAAGTTTTGGACAGATTATTGTAGACTTATCTAAACCCAGCATCAGGAGCTCATGAATTCACTGGGTAGTCATGCCAGCTTGTCACTGCTATTCATGATAAGGGGGATGGTTTGGCAGGGTGAGGGACGCTTGTAAGGTTATGATTACATTCATTGTTGTTTTACCTTCAAAGTGTTGTTGTGGAGTTATCTCTAAAGTCTCAGACATGTAGTAGGTTCTGTCTCATGAGAGGGCTAGTATGCAGTTCAGAGAGAAACGGCTCAAGAGACAACCTTGTATGCTGGTACAGAAAGGTTTGGTACAAATGATAATGATCTAACTTTGGACTTTATGAACAGGTGCAAGTGCAGTATCTGGGTTTTTTGCATCAGCGTGTAGTCTCCCCTTTGACTACGTTAAGACCCAGATCCAGAAGATGCAGCCAGGTCCGGATGGTAAATTCCCTTACACGGGGTCTTTTGACTGTGCTCTGCAAACACTGAAGACTGGAGGTCCTCTGAAATTCTATACAGGGTTTGGCACGTACTGTATCCGAATTGCTCCCCATGTCATGGTACGTTTTCCTCCTTTTCTGGTGGATAACACTTGCATTTTGGACAAAAAAGAAAAACAGGTGCATTTTTGTTTAATGATTCTGTTCCACTCTTGTGGTATGGTCGTAGTATGATTTGGCCTTTGATATGTCTCTGGAATACAAGTGTAACTTAGCTGCTCTTTTTCATTGTTGGTGATCATCAGTTACCTGAATGTGGTGTTTTCTTACCATGTTTTGGGGCTGTGCAGATGACATGGATTTTCTTGAACCAGATTCAAAAGCTGGAGGGAAAGATTGGGCTGTAAGTTTGGATTCAGATATGAAACCAGCTAAAATAATTACTATCCCCCTAGCCATTTTTTGGGTTGATCTGTCACTAGATGCTGAATTGAAGGCCCCTGTTTCACACCATCAGTAGCTTCTTGGTGTGACCGCTTGCCACTTTATTCAGTGGGCAATTGAGATGGATGATTCAGGATCCAAGCTGTTGTTCACATCCTCATTTGCTGGATTGTGATGCTAAGTAGATCCCATAAGATATCAAAGAGTTGTGTTATTTTTGATCGTGAACTGGATCAAGTCAAGCAATGCGGTATGATTCTTTACATCCAAGCACCCATCCCAGTTGGATGGTGATAATGCTGAGACCGCAGGCTTCTTTTTTCTTTTCTATGTCACCATTTCAGCATTATCGTATTTGGTACCTTTTCCTTCCCTGTGGCAGGAAGCCTTGAGTGTCATTCTTGCAGAGGAAAAATGCTGTATAACCCATAATTCATGGTTGAAAGACCATGTAATGAATAACTACTACATACCCAGCTTTTTACTCAATGAGGTGGAGAGAATCCATTCTTGGATACAATGACAGTTGAGGTGAATCTCAAGATTTCTGATTTGTGTTACTTTTTGATTGGATGCTGTTTTTATTGCTTATCTCTGTTGTTATGTGGTCTTGGGGAACTTCCTGATACTCTTGCATGCAACTGCAAGATTATCAACAGGCTCCCCTGCAGTGCATGGATGAGTAGTACTTCTCTTTTGTTCTTTTTCCTGTCAGGGGACCACAATTATATTATTCATTATTTTCTATCCATGAGATAAATGTCCTGGATAACCATGAATATCACACACTAGTTTGTGCACATGGTGAATGGTGATATGCAAACCTGCATTAGTTTCTGGAAGTTTATTAATGTTCCTGGAAAAAATGGAGCACCTCTGAAATTCTTGAACAGTTATTCTGGAGTGTTCTTGATCAATAGGTGAGCAACTCCTCAAAACCTGCCCAATGATAAAGTCCCCAAAGAAAGTTGAAGGAAATATTGGAGCTTTTTCCAATTGTAGTTTAAATGCCACTGTACTCTTGGATGAGTGTGTGCATAGGAGTCTTGAGATTTAATGCATCCTAATGTACTTTATAACATGTAGAAGTGAGAATTTACTTTACTTTATGTTATGTAAGTGCCTGCTTTTGTACATCAGAATTTGAACTATCCTTGTGCAGGAGAACTACAACATATAAGCTTTATTCTGTGAGGAGGATTCAACAGAATGGAGTCAATACACCTGAAGGTAAATCACAAACTTTTCAATCCTATCTACTGTTTCCTTGCTCATGTCTTGGATGTGCTATTTAGGGAAGATTCCGGATGCAATTGGCACATGACTGCAAGTGCATCATTAGGCTAAAAGAATAAATGAATGGCCACCTCTAGTTTCTGTTGATGGCCACCTCTCTATGAGCAGATTGAACGTTCATTGTTGCATCAGTCTTTTACATGGGATGAATCATCTTGGTCACACTCTAGTAGATCTCAGGAAGTAGTTGCCTTGTCTCCAGATTGCCTTGATATTCCTATGATATAGGACAAGTTGGGTAGTTAAATATTTCCTTTGTCAGTTACAGGGCTATTGCAGCTAGATTGATGAGAGACAATAGCTTTGCATAAATAGATCATTGCAGTCATTGTTGAATGACAGAAGAGAGAAGGTCCTCTTCCATCCCTTCATATCTACCACAATGTCAGCTGCAAATGAATGTGTATCCTGATGCTGGCCTTCCATATACATGTTTCCCTTTCCAATATCTTGCTGGCAACTGTCAGAGTGTGCCCTTTCACCTCCAGTGCTGGTTTCCTCCCTCATGTTTCGAACTCGTTGCTGCAGACCGTCTGTTTCTGCTATTGATGGTTTTGAAGAAGCAGCTGCCTGGACCGTTGCTGAAAGAGGTACAGATGCTCCTTTTGATGTTTGAAAGTTTGCCACACTAATCTCATTTTCTGAAACCCTTGCAGGAGGGTGGTCCTTGTAAAAGTCATTGTTTATCAAGGCAGAATTGGAAACACCTGGGTTCTGCACTATCACCAAAATTGGCAATTGTCCCGCACATTTCAAGTTTGAAGTTTGCTGTTCAAAAGACCCCCCTGAGGTAAGTATGCTTTGCATGCATGGGAAAGAGGGGTGTGTTTTGTAACTCAAAAAACTGATGGGACAAAGCTGAACACCATCTTGAAAGCTGTCACCTTTGGACAATGAGTTTCAAAGGCATTCCTAAAGATAGAAACGTTTGAGAAGGAAGAGGCATGTAACTTGCTGCATTAAACTGTGACTAGTATTGTGCAAGAGATCACCTACCACTCCAATGTGCCATTCTCTGATATCGAAGTCGTTGAAATCCTTTTCCTCCATTTCCTGGCAAGACGGGGAAATTGCCACCCTTATTAGCAATAAGTGGTCAATAAGACATGCAAAAACCATTAGGAGCCACTTTCCATATCAAATGTGGACTACACTTTGAACCCAATCACCAGCTTATAGACCCTCCTACTTCCCACTAACACTACCTAGATAACTACTTATGTAAGTAGGTAAGTATTGTAAGTAGGTATTGAATGTAAGTGGTTACTATGTGGGTGAAGGAAGTGGGTATTGAATGTAAGTGGTTGCAATGTGGGGTAATAAGTAGGGTATTGAATGTATCTGGTTGCTATGTAGGTAAGTAAGTAGGTGAGGCACTTATTGACTACCAGGTAGGTAGACACATCTCATAGCTCACTACTGCAGTTAGCAATGGCACAAGAATACAACTAAATTTATTTTCCTGTCCACATACCATCCATCCTTCATGGTGTGCTGACAGGTGCTGGTTCACTATAGCCTACAAAAAGGTGTTGTCTGCAGTCTTGTGCATGTATTTGATTTTGTTAATAACTGCCAGTTCCAGTTGTCTGCCTATGTCTCTCCTTAGAGTGTAACCAGTTATTGTAATGGTGGACAGGGACTCACAACACTGTAGATAGGGGGTAAGGTGCATTGTCTTGAAGAACGTAAGATTGGAATGACTGTTGAAAATGGGGTTGGTTCTTGTGATCTCACAATCCACCTGCAGAATTGATCAGTCACAAAATGAATTAGCTTTTATCTATTGCCTTCACTGAGGCTGTCAAAATCGCACCTGCAAATGAATTGAAGAAAGGGAGCAAGGAAGCCATCTTCTTGACTCATCATTAGAGTTTGGAAGCAAAAGCAAATGGTTTAAAAAGTTCTGTTGTGTATACCCCATGTATAATAAAATGGATACTTCTATGAGTTCTCGGACTACAAGCCGCCTTGGGTACTCATTTGCAAATCTCTCTCCTTGCAAAAACATCTGCCCAAACAGATCAAAACCCAATTCACTGCACTTGCCTTCCAGCAAACCAGAAAACCGAATGTGAGCACAAAAACTTTTTCACTTCCAGCAAATCAGAAAGCCAAATGGAGGCACAAAGACCTTGCATTCCAGCAAATCAGAAAACCAGATGGAAGTACAAAATCTCTTGAAGGAGCTGCTATGCACATGCCTATTTACAAACATGTTGCCAATTAATGATGAATATTATTTTGGGATGATTGCTAATGCTCCTACATCAGAAAAGTGAAAACGAAGGAAAAAAACAAAAAAAAAACAAAAAATTGAAGTGTAATGATTTGTAAGAAAATAACTAATTTAGATGAAGTTTAAGCTTTAAATAGCATGAAACTGTGTTTGACTTGTAAATATGCACATGATACAATGCTCCTGTAAAGGTCTACTAAAGAAATATGATTGGTGTTGATCGCCTTGTCACAACAATTGTCATATGTGGTGAAATTTGATTGATCCTCACTATAATATATCGAAGATTTCATGTTTATTGGTGAGGATGGGAATTAATTTGCACATGATCTTGGATTTGGTAGAGACTGTTAGAGACTCACTTACCACATGTGGGTGGATCTGCTCTAGGCATCGTTTTATATTGAATTGCCCTTTGTATAAGCAAGCATCTAAGCCTGAGGGATAAGTTGTTGCAAGAAGTAAGTAGATCAGTACCAACATACCATGAGTTTTGCAGCCACCATCAATGCCACTGCTCTGCGAAATTTTCTGTAGAAAGTTTTCCAGTCAACCCGTTTTGTATTACTAGATATATTTCATCACTCACAAAAGACCTAATATTGTGAGACTTTGTGACATAGTCCTTGTGTGCAACATTCATGTTATATTTGTTTGGCATTGAGAGCAGAACAAACTGTAATGTTGATGGTAATATTCTGATGCTTGATAAATAGACTCTAGTTGTTGGTTTAGTTGAGAAACGTACTTGAACATGACCAACATAGCATAGGCACCAGTGTGCCACCTTTGGCCAACCTCAGCTTCAATATGCTCCAGATGCTCCTGTAACATGACCAAGTTGTGGGAAATGTGTGCCATTATGACACAGAGCAAAACCAAATACATCAACATCACCAGCACCTGCACAACAAAAACACATAAATGGCTTTGGATATCCTGGTTACTAGACTCCAATGATTTTTGGTTGCAGCAAAGGATCGATCACAGTTCAAGTTTTGATAATTACGTTTTGGAAATTGGTGATTAGGACTAGGGCATTACGATTCACTTACACAAAATTGCTCGATCCCAGATTTGTAGCCAGTGAGAGTCAAATACACAAGAAAGGTAAGACCGGCAATGCGGCGGCGATCAGTTAGAGAGAGCTGTTCCTGGATGATGCAGTATCCATGTGCAACCAACAGATATGAAATCACGCATGTGGTCTCCAAGAAAATCCGGGAAACAAACACTCCAAATGCCACCCAAAAAGAGCAGGTGCTCAAATTGAGGCATGAATACCTGTGACACCAAAAAACCCCATAGAAAAAATTCCTCTGAGCAATCAATCCAAGTACTTGAGTTGTTGTTTCCTCACAACCCAATCAATCAATCTGCCATTACAGACTGTCTGGTGCCCAAAAGGAATCTACTCCAGTGAAACACATTTGGCACAATATCAGCACAAATATTAAATTCCTGTCCTCCCCATGCCCTCCCAATTCTCCTTCCTATTGTTTCTTGCCACTTACAATCTAGGTCATTAAACAATAAAAACTTTTGAGTCCAAAACCTTCCTCTTGAATTTTACATGCACAGCAGTTCTTGCTACTAGAATATCTGGAATGTGCGAAATACAAAAATCATGCAAAATATTCATGAATTGAAGATTGTTTTTTCACCTTAGTTGAGCTGTTGCAACTATTCAGGAAGTGGATTTAAATTTTATTTTTTTTGGACATATCCTCTCCTCTCTTGTTGCAGGATTCAGAAGAAGCAAGCCTAATAATGACTCCAGTCTTGTGATCATCTGCAGCGGGAGCTATTGTGTACAGAATCTTGCCATTTGCACAGACAGATGGATTTAACCCAGCACAACACAAATTTGCAAGATCATCATGTCTGTCCATTAGACTGACCCCAACAACTATGCTCAGCTCCTGAGCTAGATGCAAGACTGCCATGTGCATGAGATCCCCAACAACTAAGCTGATCCTGAGCTAGATCCAGCAAGATGATCATGTCCATGAGTTGATCCCAACAACTAGTATACTCCTGGACTCAGAGCTTGAGAATATGAAGCTCAAAATTAATTGGGGACTGAATGGAGCAAGCTTACCAAAAGACATATGTGAGGCCAAGAACAAGTGCCTTCAATGCTGGTACTGTTGTTATCACCCACTGCAAATGACTTCTCTGCAAAACCAACGATCTTAAATACAAATACTCAGAGAGAGAGAGAGAGAGAGAGGATCTAGTGGTTGTACAGGAGCTCAGTGATGGAATTTTCTCTGCAAAATACTCTAGATCTATCCAATCTCAAAATAGATGCAGAGAAGTCACGGAAAGAGAGAGGGGGAAAAAAAAGTAGTGGGGAAGATTGAGATGGGTTCTGGATGTACCTGAAATCTCCGCTTTGTCCAAGTATTGATCGCCCAAATACAGGCCAATAGTGTCCACACTAGTGAAAAAGCCAGGGAGAGATGTGGTAGAGGTCGATATGGCTTCTCCCATTGATCACTAGCAGCAGCAGCTTTGAATACTCCAGGAGACCTTACTTGCTCCATAGTTGTGTTCTCTCTCTCTTCTCTCTCTCTCACTCAGACTCCGAATTCTCCCAAGAATTAGCAAGCTTTGGGTTTCTCCCATCAGTCATCCTGAAACATGCATTTTGACTTTGTAGTCTCGGACTCTGTTCTCCTCCTCCTTCTCAACCCCATTACTGTATGCCTGCAAATCACAACAAATACTGAAATGCAGGAGTTGGATGAGCAGCTTGAAACTTAGAACTCCACAATCCAATGATCACAAATTAAATTCAGGCTGCACACCAACTTGCTGCAGCAGAGCTAGAAAGGGGGCGGGAAACATACACACACACATACAGTTTCCAGATTGAAGTCGAATCCTTGACAACATGAATACTTCAGAGCTTAATAATATCTTCTATACAGCAGCATTCACTCACTTGCAGCAGGACTTCTCTTGCTAAATCAAGAATTTTTTGTCATTCTTCTCAACCTCTATACCACTGAGTTTGCAAACTGCATCATCTGACACATGAAATTGGAGTGCAAAAATCATCATCATCTTCTTCTTCTTCTTCTTCCTTGAGCATCAGCTACAAAATTACCCACCTTAGACAGCATGAGATCCTCCAGACAGTGTCGGTTGCAGGGTTTTCTTTCTACTGAGACTCATTAGATTCCTTCTAGGCAGCCTGTTTCTTTTGCTGGCTATATATAGCCAAAAATGCTATATATTAAAAAACTAAAAAAAGTGCTAAAATCAAGATCTTTTTCAGATTTTTCAATAGCCATAATTCAGCAAAAAGTTTCCGAAAAACCGCCAGATTACTGCATACATGGTTGAAGTAGAGTAGCCCAGAACTGCAGAAGTATGTTTAGCTTGTAGCCAAATATGGCAACAAAAAATTCCGTTGGATCATTGCCATTTTGGCTACTACATCACAAAATTGAACACCCCCCCCCCCCCCCCCCCCCCCCCCCCCCACACACCCACA
>Ga0116229_10014872_pt1 | contig 10729 bp, 9 predicted proteins | sample S1TSphgellanicum_3_FD_87313 | JGI IMG/M metagenome (GOLD analysis project Ga0116229, IMG submission 87313) | Host-associated microbial communities from peat moss isolated from Minnesota, USA - S1T2_Fc - Sphagnum magellanicum MG | ecosystem: Host-associated > Plants > Peat moss > Unclassified...
ATGATCCGGTCCTGCACCGCGATGGCGCGCTCGGCCGAGAGGCGCATGTTCTCGTCGGCATCACCGGAGTTATCGGTGTGGCCTTCGATGCGCACGGCGAGATCGGGGTGGGCCTTCATCATGGCGACGATGCGGTCGATCAACGGTTGGGATGAGGCGTCGAGCGTGTCCCGGCTTGGCACGAAGGTCAGCGGGACGACGATGCGTCCCTGGACAACGAGCGAGTTGTAGAGCGCCTCGCTGTCGGTCGCCGTGGAGGGTGCGGGTGCGGACGGGGGAGCCGGTTCCGGCTTGGGCGTGGGCGCCGGTTTCGCAGCCGGAGCTGGCGTCAAGGACGTGAGGCGCGTGACCGGCGCGGCGACAGCCGGCTCGGTGGTGGAGCCGCCTGGATTCATCGGCGGCGCGGGCGGCGTGGGCAGACTTACCTTGGTCACGGGCGCAGGAGCCTGCGGGATGGGGCCTGGCGGCGTGGCGGCCTGCTCGGGCGCGGGGATGGGCGTAGAGCCGCGCGGGGCCTCGACCACGGTGACGACGTTGACGTCGTTGCACGGCTCCAGGAAGACCCAGATGTCGTGGCCGGCCATGGTGCGGCAGAAGGTTTCCGTGACGTCGCCAACCGCGCCGCTTTTTGCAACCTGAAAGCCTCCGGTGGCGGCAAGCTTCTCATAATAGAGCTGCGTTTGATAGACGGTGGGCGGAGCGCCGCCGCCGAGCTGGTAGCGAATGATAAAGCGATGGCCGCGCACGTGGACCGATTCCACATGATTGGCATCCAACGGCATTGGATGGGAAATCGGGAAGTCCGCCTCGGCGGGATTATCCTCCGCGAAGTCGGTGATCAGGAAACCGGGCTGGCGCGGAAAGCCGGGATAATCCTGGGAGTTGTCGGCGTCGCCGGGCACGGCACGCACCGGCGCTGCCGCGAGCAGAAGCGCCAAAAACACCTGCGGGACAACCCTAGTCGTTCCACAAGATTGCATGGTAAAAGTGTAACCAATCTGGAGCCCGTTCTGTCCAATGCAATCGGCACGTCGTGTGCTATTATTGAAGCATGGAACTTCCCGATGAAGTGGGCATTATGACCCTGCCGAACGCGATTCTCTTTCCGCAGGCGCTGCTGCCCCTCTATATTTTCGAGCCGCGCTACCGCAAGATGCTCAAAGAATGCCTCGAGAGCCAGCGCATGTTCGCCGTCGCGCTGCCCCACACCACCACCAGCACCAAGCTGGTGCCGAACCGCATCGCCGGCGTGGGTCTCATCCGCGCCTGCGTGGACAAGCCGGACGGTTCGTCGAACCTGATCCTGCAGGGCGTGAGCCGCGTCCGCTTTACCGATTTCGTCCAGGAGAAGCCATTCTACATCGGTAAAATTGAAGTGCTCGACACCGAGGAATCCGACGGACTCGAGGTTGAGGCACTCTCGGTGAAGGTGCTGGAAATGATCGGCACGATGCACGACACCGGGCAGATCCAGGCCGAGGGCATCCTGAAATTCCTGCGCGAGATTCAGGACTACGACGCACTGGCCGACATCGTGACCTACAGCTTCATTGAGGACCTGCCGAGCAAGCAACTCATCCTCGAGACGCTGAACCTGCGCGACCGGCTGAAGAAGGTCATCATCGCGCTGCGCAAGCAGTCGGCACAGGGGCCGAAGTTGGGTTGAGCCCGATGTAGCCGGCGCAGGCCCTGCGCCGGGCTCGTTGACTTTCGCCACAACTAAAGCGATCTCGTATATCACCGCGACCCGCGCACGGCGTGCGCGGGCTACCCATGAGGTCTCTTGCCACGCTCTCACGAGCGCGGCTACAACTGACGGACATGGGTCCTCGTCTGACCGACAAGCTGCGCCAGATCGCCGCGCTCATCTTCATCATCTACGCGCTCGTCGCCGGCTTCGCGCCGGTGATGGACAACGTCGATCTCGGCTGGCACGTGGCGCAAGGGCGCTGGATGGTCCAGCACTTCGCCTTTTACCGGCACGACGTCTTCAACTATCCGAACCTCGGCCACGCGGTCATCGACGAGTACCCGCTCTTTCAAGTGGTGCTCTATGCATTCTGGTCCGTGGGCTGGTGGGGGCCGTGCCTGCTCACCTCCGCGCTGCTCATCGCGTTGCTCGTGGTGCTGATGCGCGCGGCGAAGGGCGCCGATGCGTTCCTGCAATCGCGCCTGCTGGCCGCTTTTGGCATGATGCTCCTGCTGCTCCATATTGGCTCGCTGCTGCGGCCGCATTTGGTGAGCTATCTTTGCCTCGCGACGCTCGGTGTGTTTCTGATCAGGCATCGCGATCCGCGCTCGTGGACCGAGTTCTGGCCGATGGCGCTGCTGCAAATCGCGTGGACCAATTCCCACAGCGCGTTCGTCATCGGCCCGGCGATGGTCGGCCTCTTCGGCGCGGAAGTGACGCTGCGGCGCTGGTGGCGCGATCGCATTTTCCCGAAAACGACTGCGTTGACGTGGCTTGGCGCGTTCGCGCTCGTGCTGCTCGCCTGCTTCGTGAATCCCTACGGCGTCGCGCGCTTCCAGCCGCCGCTCATTCAGGAGCATCTCGAATCAATCCGCGCCTACGTCGGCGAGATGGAGCCCCTGCCCGCTGGTGCTCAGAGGAGCTTCTTTTACTTTCTCGCTTTCTTCGGCGCGTGGTTCGTCCTCAGCCGCCCGCAATGGCGCGGCCTCTCGCTTGCGTTCGTCGTGCTGGCCGCGTTTTTCTTCCACGAGGCGCTCGATGCGCGCAAGGCCTGGCCGATCTTCGGCGTCATGCTGCCGCTTGTCGTGCTGAGCGAACGCGCCTTCGCCGCGCCGCGCGAAAAGCAGGCGGGCGTCGGACTACTTGCGGCGAATTTCGCTATTGCGAGCTGCATCGTCGCCGCGCTAGTCGCGACGTGGCAGGGACAACCAGCCCAATGGCACGAGGTCCGCCTCGGCCACAGTGAGCTCTCGCACGAAGCCGTCGCTTGGATGAAGTCGCACAATATCCAGGGCAAGATCTTCCACCGCTGCGAGGACGGCGGTCTGCTGCAGATGGAGGGTTTCCCCCAGACCTTCTCCGACACCGGCTTCGGCAAATTCGACGAGGCCTTCATCCACGAGACCGGCCTCGTCAACGAACGCCCCGCACTCGTGCCGCGTTATCTCGCAGCGTACAAGCCTGACTACGTCGTCTGCAGTAACTGGTGCTACCAGTGGCCTTATTATCTGAAGCAGGCGGGCTGGCGACTCATTTTCTACAGGCCGAATAGCTTGGTCTGGACGCGGATCGGGATTCGGCCCGATCTGCCCACGGTGACCGAGACCGAAATTAGGGCGATGTCAGATGACCAAATAGCAAGTAGCCACGTGCCGTCTAACATCGCGCTTTTCGGTCGCAATGTTCTCGCCCTAAATTCGCTCGGGTTCGGCGACTCGGCCTATGTACAACTGACAACGACGTCGCCTGATTTCGCGAGACAAGGGTGGTATTGGGAAGCAGCTTTAATTCTCTGCTTTGATGTACCTCCGCTTTCCCCCGAGCTGCGAAAGGAATTCTCTGATCGTGTCCCCTGGCTTCAACAAACCGATCCCGCGTTAGCCACCGCTACTAATGCCTTTACCGCGTACGCCGTCCATGCCGCTGGCCACGATGCCAAAGCGCTGGCGGCTCTACGCGGCACTCCTCTCAACAATGCCTCAGCGGAACTCCTGGCGAAGCTCGAACTCGACCGCAACGATCCCGCCGCCCTCGAGCTCGCCCGCCGCACCGATTGCTGGGACCTGCGTAACGGCAAGCACTGGCAATACCTCGCCGAGGCCGAGGAACGCTGGGGCTCGCTCGACACGGCGCGGGCGGCGTGGCGCAAGGCGGTGTTTTATTATCCGGACGACGACGAACTGATGAAGGCCGCGGCCGATTTCGCGGTGAAGCATGATGACGCGGCGCTGAAGCAGGCGATCACGGACAGCGCGAAGGTTTACGGCGCGCAGTGAGTTCGGGTGGCCCGGACAACTCGTTGTCCGGGTGCGGGAGCGCGCCAGCGCGGACGCACAGGAAGCCACCGAAGATAGGCGCGCCTGCTTGGTGGCTTCCTGTGGCTTCGCTGCGCTGCGCCACCCGGACAACAAGTTGTCCGGGCCACGCGATGAGCCAAAATACTTGCGGCGCGCATCACTGATTGTGTTAGGGTTCGGGATGCTAAATCCTTCTCAACCGGAACGCGCCTCGTTCCGATTTTCCTGGGTCGCGTTGGCCCTCCTTGTTGTCACCACGAGTTTTCTCGGCGGCTGCGCCAGCATGGGCGGCGGCGGCGGTGAAACCAGCAACTATCACGTCCCCGCCTACGCGCCGAATAATCCCAGCGATGTACACGTCTATGTCTCGCTCGATGCGCGCATGGTCTACGTGATGGAAGGCAATCGCGCGCTGCTGGTCACGCCGTGCAGCATCGGCGTTTCGGGCAACGCGACGCCGACCGGCGATTTCCGCGTGGAGGACAAGGACGCGACGAAGCGCTCGGGTGAGTACGGCTTCTGGACGAACGGCAGCAACATCTACGAGGGCAGTTCGAACGACGGCCGCGCTGGTTACAGCTACGTCGGTTACCCGATGGCCAACTGGGTCGGCTTCGCGCCGGGCTACGGCTTCCACGAGGGCTACGTGTGGCCGACGCCGCGCTCGCACGGCTGCCTGCGCATCCACAAGAATGTCTCGGTGAAATTCTCCAAGTTGGTTGAGATCGGCACGCCGGTGACCATCCGCGACAGCCTGCCGTATGACTCGACGCTCGGCCGCGCCGCGCTGCATCCCAGCGATTACAAAGACCCGGATCCGCCCGCCTCCTTCATGATCAGCCCCGATTATTTCCACATGTCGCGCGACTCCGAACTGCTCCCGGCCAGTCAGGCCCCGACGGTCCAGTAACGCGCCCGATCGATCAAAAGCCGCGCCGCGAGCCAAAAGCCCGGCGCGGCTTTTTCTTGGAGACGAACATGCATAGCAAGGATTGGTTCGATGACATTTTGCTGGCCTTTTTGGCCATCCTGCCGGTGGTCAATCCGTTCTCCAAGCCGCCGATTTTCCTCTCGATCACGGACGGTTGGACGAACGAGGAACGCCGCAACGAGGCGTTCAAGGCGAGCCTCTATGCGTTCGCCATCCTGCTCGTTTCCCTTCTGGCCGGGACGTTCGTCCTCGAGTTTTTCTCCATCTCACTCCCCGCGCTGCAAATCGCCGGCGGACTGCTCATCGCCCGCACCGCGTTCCAGATGCTCAACCCGCAAAAGGAGCATCACCAGACGCTGGCCGAGGAAAAGGACGCGAAGCAGCGCGAGGATGTCTCCTTCGTGCCGCTCGCCATGCCGCTGCTGAGCGGGCCTGGCTCCATGGCGGTGATGATCAACCTCGCGACGGAAGTAAAATTTTGGGCCGAATGGTTCATCTTCATCGCGGCAGCGGGCGCAGTCTGCGTCATCTCCTTTTTCGTGCTGGCAGAATCGGTCTGGGTCGCGCGCTACCTGGGCGTGAACGGCATGAATGCGCTCAGCAAGCTGATGGGCTTCCTGCTTCTCGCCCTGGCGATCCAGTTCATGCTGAATGGCGCGAGCACGACGCTGCAGCATCTGCTGCAGAGTGTCCGGCATCCGGCCTAGCTACTCGACGAGGCCTTCGCCTTGCGCCGCTCGAAGATGCGCGCGAGGAAAATGCAGACCTCGAACAGCACATAGAGCGGCGCGGACATGAGCGAGAGCGAGAAAATATCGGTCGACGGCACGATGCAGCAGGCCGCGACAAAGATGATGAAGATGGCGTGGCGCCGCTTGCTCGCGAGTTGGTCCGCGCTGACGATCCCAAGCAGGTTGAGCACGAGCAGGACCAGCGGCAGCTCGAACGCGATGCCGAAGGCGGCCAGCATTTGCACCTCAAAATCGATGAGGTTCTTCAGTGTCCACGTCGGGCTGATGCCCAGCCACTCGCTGTATTGGTTGAAAAAGCGCAGCGCGGTGGAGAGCACCAGAAAATAGCAAAAAGACACTCCCACGACGAACAGCCCCGCGCCCGCGCCAAAAACCGGCGCGAGGAATTTTTTCTCACGCGGCATCAAGGCGGGCAACAGAAAGTCGCCGATGAAATAGAGCATGAACGGCAGCGCCACGAGAATGCCGCCGAAGAGGCTGATTTCCATATGCACGGCGAACGGACCAGTCACGTCAAGGTTGATCAGCTTCGCCGGATCGCCGCCCGCCAGACGATAGGGATGATAGAGGAGGCGCAGGATGAGCTTCACGCCAAAGGCGCATCCGACCACCGCCACCAGCAGCGCCGCCACGCAGCGGATGATGGTCCAGCGCAGGTCCTCGAGATGGGCGAGGAACGGCTTGGTCTCGAGGTCCATCGGCTCATCGTCCGGCGGCCGAGGGTTCTGGGTCATGCGTCAATTTGTCAGAGCTTGCGGGGATAGGCAAGAGGAGGCCAAGATACCTGATCGATGAAGCCGCTGCTCTTCCTGCTTCTCGCGTGGTCAGGCGCCTTCGCATCCGCAGGGGCCGCGACGACTTATTACGTCTCGGGAATGGGCGACGACAAGAACACCGGCCTCGCGTCCACGGCGGCCTTTCGCACGATCCAGAAAGCGGCCGATCTCACGCAACCGGGCGACACGGTGCTGATCATGGATGGCACCTATACGAACGCGAGACCCTGGGCAGCGGTGGTGGAAATGAAGAATTCCGGCACGCCGGACGCATGGATTACGTTCAAGGCCGCGCCGGGACAACATCCGCTCATCACCTTCAACGGCGAGCAGGGCATCTACACGAGAACCGCGAGCTACATCGAGATCAACGGCCTTGCCATCACCGGCAACAACGCGAACGTCAAGCTGGAGGACGCGCTGGCGCACAAGGACGTGGAGGACCCGCTCTGCAATGGCGGCGGCATTTTCCTCGACGGGCGCGGCCAGGGCGAGAAGTTGCCGCACCACTGGCGCATCATGAACAACGTCGTGTCCGAATGCGGCGGAGGCGGCATCAGCGCGTGCGGGGCGGACTATCTCGACATCGAGAACAACCGTGTCTTCGACAACTCGTGGTACACGCGCTGGGCCACGAGCGGCATCTCCGTATGCGTCATGCGCGACTTCGACCATTCGCCCGGCTACAGCACCATCATCCGCGGCAATCTCGTCTACAATAACTTCACGCAGGTGCCCTGGAACGCGACACACCAGTTGAGCGATGGCAACGGCATCATCGTCGACAGCGGCATCGACACGAACTACACCGGCCGCACGCTGGTCGCGAACAACATCAGCGTGCACAACGGCGGCTCGGGCATCCATTCCTACCACAGCTCGCACGTTGACATCGTCAACAACACGACGTGGCACAACTCGCAGAAGCTCGACTACGGCGAAATCTTCGCCAATAGCAGCAGCGACGTGAACATCGTGAACAACATCTGCGTCGCCGACGACGGCAAGCCGATGAACCCCGACCGGCACAACCAGGACGTTGTCTACGATCACAACCTGATGTTCGGCGGCAAACCGCCGATCGTGGCCGGCGCGCACACCATCATCGCCGATCCGCTCTTCGTCAACCCAAACGCCGCGCCTGCCCGCGCCGATTTCCAACTCAAGCCCGGCAGTCCCGCCCACGGCGCGGCCGGCACGCCCGCTTTCGCGGCCTCCATCAGCCTCAAGGACGCCTCCCGCACCTGGTCGAACAGCGACTTGGGGGCCTTCCCGTTGCCCTAGCTCTTTCGCTTGCCTTTGAAGGCGAAAAAGGCATACTCCACATTCCCCGTTATCCGGCCCTGGCCGTTTGGCGTGGAACCAACGCCGGTCCTGCCGGCACAACCACAACAACTTATTCCGTAGAAACGGAAGCTGCGGCGGCCCTTGAGGCGGCCGGAGTCATAAATCGAAAAGCACATCATGAATCGAGTCGACATCAAGGAACTGCTGGACGCCGGCGTCCATTTCGGACATCGCACGCAGCGTTGGAACCCCAAAATGAAGCCCTTCATTTTCGAGGCGCGCAACGGCATTTATGTCATCGACCTCGAGCAGACCGTGACGCAGCTCGAGAAGGCGCAGGACTTCCTGCGTGACATCGCCGCCAGCGGCAAGAAGGTGCTTTTCGTCGGCTGCAAAAAGCAGGCGCAGGAGACCATCAAGGAACTCGCCCAGCGCAGCAATTCCTATTACGTCACCGAGCGCTGGCTCGGCGGCACCATGACCAACCTCACCACCATCCGCAAGAGCGTCGCCCGCATGAAGTCGATCGACGCGATGGAAGCCGATGGCCGCGCGGCGAAGATGCCGAAGCAGGAGCTTTCCGTCATGCGCCGCGAGAACGCCAAGCTGCACCGGAATCTCGATGGCATCAAGGACATGGAGAAATACCCCGCCGCCATCGTCATCGTCGACGTGCCGCGCGAGGAAATCGCCGTGGCCGAGGCGCGCCGCCTCAACATCCCCATCGTCGCCATCACCGACACCAACTCGAACCCGGACCTGGTCGATTACCCGATCGCCGGCAACGACGACGCGATCCGTTCCATCAGCATCATCCTCGAGGCGCTCAACGACGCCGTGATCGAGGGCGCGATGAAGGGCGGCACGCTCGGCAAGGATTCGGTCAAGCCCGTCGAGGAAGAATCCCTCACCGGCGTCTCGGCTTAATCCGCGTCAATTGTAGCGGCGGTCCATGACCGTCGCTGCCTTTTCAAAAGTTAGACATCAAACGAAAGCTATTCCCATGAGTACTCCCGCTCCCGCCGAAATCTCCCCCAAGCTCGTCCAGCAACTGCGCGAAAAAACCAGCGCGGGCATGATGGACTGCAAGAAGGCCCTCGTCGAAGCCAAGGGCGACCTCGCCGCGGCCGAGACCATCCTGCGCAAAAAGGGCGCCGCCCAGCAGGCCAAGAAGGCCGGTCGCGATGCCAAGGAAGGCGTCATCGGCTCCTACATCCACGTCGGCGACAAGGTCGGCGTGCTCGTCGAGATCAACTGCGAAACCGACTTCGTCGCCCGCAACGAGAGCTTCCGCTCCTTCGTGAAGGACGTGACGCTCCAGGTCGCCGCCGCCACGCCGCTCTTTGTGAAGCGCGACGAGGTGCCGGAAAACCTGCTCGCGGTCGAGCGTGACGTCGCGTCCGCCGCGATCAAGGGCAAGCCCGCGAACGTGGTTGAGCAGATCGTGAAGGGCAAAGTCGACAAGTACTACAGCACCGTGTGTCTGCTCGAGCAGACCTTCGTCAAGGACAACACCAAGACGATCAACGATCTCCTCGCCGCCAAGATCGCGGAACTCGGCGAAAACATCATCATCCGCCGTTTCACCCGCTTCCAAGTCGGCGAAACCCTCGCCAGCGAACCCGCCCCCGCGGAAACGCCGGCGGCTTAGTTCGGGAGGGTCAGCCTCCGGCCTGACCCACTTCAAAAAAGCGGCGATCGCAAGATCGCCGCTTTTTTGTCTCTCTTAGTTTTGTGGTCTGGCTACAATAGTCTTCAACCACCTTGCGGTCATGCGTCCGTTCCTGCTCTTTCTCGCACTGCTTGTGACAGGATCGACCACAGCACTGGGCGAGATCAATGTCGGCCTCACATTGGAGTCCCTCGCTGACACCTGCCCGTACATTGGCATTTATTCCCTGGCGAGTGTTTCATATTCCTCGCCATATCTTCCACACGTGGAAGCATCGCTGGTGAAGAAGCTTCGGGGTGAACCGCCAGAGAAGGTAACCTTCTCTTATGCGTCACTCGCCGGCCTACCCAAAGTGACGAAGCCAGAGAAAGGCGATAGGTTCATGGTCTTCTTTCGAAACGCCGCCGCGAAGGATATTCGCATGGAGGAAGTCATCGGCCTCACGAAGATCGTTCGCGGAGGCCAATTGAGTTTGGCGGTAGAGCCGGATTTCTCCGTTGTCTCCAGCGGGGCAGCTATCCAAAAGATCGTGACCGACCGGATCGCATCAAAACCGGTCCAACCCTTGAGATGGCGCGAGTATCCTGACAACCGATTTAGGTTGGAGGTACCGCACGGGACGCCGGCGTATGGAGCGCTTTTCGCAGGTAGCAGTTGCTTTCTAATCGTACCGGACGATCTATTGGCCCTGAGCAAAGCTCATCCAACCAAGTAGACACAAAAAAAGCGGCGATCTTGTGATCGCCGCTTTTTTTGGAGCGGGTCAGGCCGGAGGCTGACCCTCCCGAATTAGAGCGTCTGCAGGAACCGGACGAGCTGCTCGCGGTTCGGGCTGACGGCGTGACGGACGTAGAAGCCGGAGGCCGCGACGGCGAGCTGCAGCGAGTGCGCCACACCGAGGCCGAGGAGGCGGCCCACCACGAAGCCGGCGTTGAAGTGATCGCCCGCACCGGTGCTGATCTTCGGCTTGGCCGTGTACGGGCCGTTGACGAAGACTTCGCCCTGGGCGTCGGCGCCCGCGGCGTAGGAGATCGGGTGAATGACGACGGTGTGCAGCTCAAGCTTCTCGCGGATGGCCGCGGCGAGCGAGGCGGTGCCCTTCGGATTATTCGGCGTCTTTTTCAGGCGAAGCACCTTGGCGACGTGCTGGCTCTCGGCTTCGTTGAGGCCGAGGATGACGTCGTTGTGCGCCTGGAATTCGCCGATGATCTTGAGCGCGGCGTGCAGGTCGGCATCGAGACGCTTGGAGGGATCGCACAGGTCGAAGAACATCAGCTTGCGCGTGGTCGGCTTGGCCGGCATGTAATCGCTGAGCAGCCGCTTC
>Ga0116229_10014873_pt1 | contig 10729 bp, 6 predicted proteins | sample S1TSphgellanicum_3_FD_87313 | JGI IMG/M metagenome (GOLD analysis project Ga0116229, IMG submission 87313) | Host-associated microbial communities from peat moss isolated from Minnesota, USA - S1T2_Fc - Sphagnum magellanicum MG | ecosystem: Host-associated > Plants > Peat moss > Unclassified...
GGATTTTATCCCAAAAATATATTGAGAAAGAAACTATGGAAGAGAAGAAATTGGGACATAAAAGCACATAAATAAATAGTGTGGTTAGTTTAAAAATGGAATTATGTGCATGTTTATGTGTGAAAATGTAATATGGATGGATTTGATTATGTTGGAGTGCAAAGGGTCTCAATGTGGTGAAAATTTCAAATGCACATATTCATGTGGCAAAGGCACGGTGGCAAGATAAAAAAACCAAGCAGATTTTTGAGTCTATTCAATTCATGAACACCATGTGTGCTAGTTACAATCATCATTTTCTTATCTATAACAAGGATAAAACCAAAGTAACATTATAAATTCCTTCCATAGTGTGGAAGGATCTGTATACAACATACTAAAATGATGATTTGGATTCTAAGTTAAAAGAGAAACCATTAAAAGAAAGGTTACAAAAAACATTAAGGGAATTGAAAACAAGGACATCAAATCAAAAAGGTTAGGAAAGAGTTGTATTAAAAATGCTAACACATTTTAAATCAATGGATGCCCATGCCATGTATAATGTTTTGAAACGCCTTCAATCCTTAATTGATGATACCAATTTGTCAACCCCATCTAATCTTGCATTTACACTTGCATTTAATTTTCCTTTGATGTATGTAGATTTGGGAATTCCATCATATGGGCCCAATGTAGCATCAAGATTGCCATCTACATGCACTATGTTGGAGAAGACTAGGACAAATAGAGGTTTTAGGGTTTATGCCATTTTTTTGCAATGCTACAACATGTGAACCTTTATTAGCATGTTGGAAGTTGTAGAAATTCTAGTTTTGTTTTCTTTTAGTTTCTTGCATTTTTGGGTGTTACTCTATGGGTTTAATTCCAACTTTTATTTTTCATCTTTGTGTCTATTTATATGGATAAATGTGATGGATACTAGAATTGTGATTTTGTAGATATTGTGATGCTCATTTATGATGGGATCTCCTACTTAGTAGTCTGCTAATGTGTGTAAGCATTTAGAGATGTTCATGCAATGGTATGCCCAAAAGTTCATGCATATTGTTATGTTATTTATCTAAACTCATTGACAAGAATTGATAAAATCAATGGGAAGTCATGGCAATTTTAGCATTGCTATTCATGATGAAGGCGATGGTTTGACATTTTGTGAGTGATTTTCATAACCTTAATATGATTACATTCATTATTATGTTAACTTCAAGTTGTGAAATATTCTCTTTACAATCTCATTGATATGTCAACAGTTGTAGAACTGAAGTGTTTGTGGCAATAGAAAAGCTAATAACATGTTTCAAACCTAAAGCATTATGATTATAGTCATTATTATGTTAACTTCAAGCCAATGTAATTTTTTTTTTACAATCTCATTCATTATAAGCTATTGGAAATTTAAATTATTTTTGACAAGAGAAATGCTAATAACATGTTTTAAACCTAAAGGCATGAAGAGATAAACATCAATGATGAATTTATTGAGAAGATCAACAAAAACATGGTTAGCAATTTCAGTAGAAAACAATTGAAAATCAACCATTAATTTCTCAATTACATTTTTGTTATAATGGACACATGTGATTGAAAATCTTTATAGTCATTTTGGACAAATGACATAAAACAACCAGTCATAAAAAACATAAAAATGTTATATATATATATATATATATCATTTATATGATTATTGAAATATAAATATTGATATTATATATAGTGTATTATATATTTACATTGGTATATTACCTCATTATTTTTGTTTTATGAATTGTTGACACTTGTCATTACATAGGTTAAATATAGCTTTAAGTGGTCACAAGAATATTCAATCAACATAAAATGGTTGACCATCAGCATGTCATTTGTGAAGGTTGATCCTTGGACGTCAAAGATGAAGACCAATTCCTTTACCAACAAACCACCCAATCTGTTATGAAACCATAAAAAGGTGCATTTTATTTAACCCATACTTTGTTTTAAACATTGCACAAATATCAACTTTCTTATTTAATATATTATCAATATTTTGTTCAAATGAAAAAATTAAAATTTTATTTCAAATTTTATTTCAATCATGCACAGATTTATGTTTTTTTAATAAAAAATGTAAATTCATTTTAACAAAAAAGGGAATTGAATATCCTTGTTTAATAAAATCTCAATAACCATTCTTTTGAATATACAATTCAAGTGCATGCTTTATAAATAAAAAAATTTGGATGGTTAACATAATAATAAATAAAGGATATATTTCCCTATTTAAAAAGTAATATTCGACTAAAAATATATATTATGAAATTTTCATGCTTATGATATTTCAATTTTAATATTTCACATCTTATTGACATTTTGTTCAAAAAATTAAAAAAAAATTCATTCTTAAACTTTTTTCAATGAATAATGATATTTAAGAAAAACTTAAATTCATTTCAACATAAAGAAAACTTGAATTTCCTTGTTTGATACAATTTCAATTGCCATTCATTTGAAGAAAATATTGAAGCACATGATTTATTAATGGAAAAGATTATTTTGTTAACATAATAATAAATAAATGATGTATCGCCCAAATTTGAAACCAATATTACTTTTAAAATTATGTTATAAAGTTTTGATGTAAAATATATCATAATTTAATTTTAAAATTTTAATTGATATCTAATTTATTCAGACAGAATATTAAAATATATATTTTAAATTATTTATATTTTAAAAAAAATTTAAAAAATTTGTGGGATTTCATATGTTTTATACATATAATATTTTTTGATTTGAAATTATTATCAAATAAATATAATATACATACTAAATATATTTAAATATAATTTTTAAATTTATGTATGATGCCATTAATTGTATGCCCAATTTACTTATCCTAACTAGTAACTGATGTAACCTATTAAATATATAGGAAATAATAATTAACCTATCTTAATTTAGCTTAATTAATAATTAACATGGATTACTAGCTATTAATCATAATTAATAATTGCTTATCCTTATGTAACTTTAAAGTTTTCTAAATTGATGATTAATTTTTAATAACATATATATCATATTAATCTACCTACTAACTCAAATAGGTTAAACCATTACTTAATACATAGATTTAGGCTAGGCTAGTTGTTTTTGTTTAATAAGTATTATGTTAATATAGGCTAGGTTAATTTTAAATATGGGGTTTAGATGGTAATGTAAAATAAAATTACCACCGATGCCAACATTAAATGTAATTTTATAAAAATTGATAATCAATTGTAATCACAAACTTGATGCAACATGTGATCTAATCACCTATGTATAGTTGGTAAAATATGTTAAAACAATTGCAAAAAATGATTTGGTTTTCATCTATCAATGGAATCAAACAATAATTGATAACAAATGTTGATTTTTCCTTAAATGTTTTATCCAAACACAAGGTAGTCACATATTATAGTTGCATTTAAAACAATCTAAATTCATTTGTTTCATAATCACATATGTGATTATTAATATTTGTGACTTAGTGACACATAGGACTATTTTGAAGTGGAGTTTAAATGTTGCATTTGAACTAAAGTTCTTTCACTTGCAAATTTTGTAGAATCTAACTTCTTTCATGTACCTCCTTAAATGAAAAAGATTGTTTAACACTTGTGATAAACAATATTGTATTTGACATTCAAGGCATTCTTATCAACTTGGACATTCAATTTAAAGTTCTATTCTAATGTAAAATCTTTGAAATTCAATTTTGCTTTAAGAATGGAAATTAATAGTCCTTCACACCTTGAGCTTTGATTAGTTAAATCTAAGGAAAAAAAAATTGATGTTAAATTTGTTGCCCAAAGCTTCTTGTAGTTTGAATGATGACATTATTTAGTTTTTTATTAGCTATGACTTGATTGTTAATATGAAAACAATTTTGTTTGTTTCTTTTGGAAATGTTGTAGAAATTTATAATGTAATTTTTTCTTATATGGCATTGTCTTGAATTTTGAACATTATATATATATATATATATATCATGTGCAATTACTAATGATAGTTCATAGAATTAGTTGGAAGTAATTGCTTAAAGTTAGTTGTTGGACCTTTGATGATGAAGATGTAGGTATCATGTTTCTTTGTGAATGATATTCGTAGTTTATGACCACCTTTTAAGTTGTGTTTGTTTTGGTATAATTTAGGATTAACAAAATGGTGAAATACAAATTATTGTTGTCCAAAGTTTCCTTTGCAATTTTATAGACATGTCATTTGATGTTTGACATTGTTTGTAAAATTATTTTATTGTATTAAGATTTTGATTGTTCCAAATTAGTATCTATGAATTCTTTTGTAAGGAAATGGAATGGATAGAGACCTCTACAATAGTTGTGTGTTTTTGTCCAAGCTTGTTGATCAAAGTTTAAGGATAATTAAATTAGTTCAATAATTAAAGGTCCAAGGGGTAAAAACATAGTCAAAGGAGCCACCCAAGTGCGTGGACCCTCTTTATAATTACATTTTTGTATGTTTGAAAAATCAAAAGGGAAGCATAATAATTTGGATTATCATAATTTTTTTTGAAAAAGATTCCATTAGTTGCAAAGTTTATATGCTCAATGCTTGATACAAATAAAAAATGTTTTTACATGTTTAAAACACTCAAACTTTGAGAGTGTATAGTTTTTATTTTTTTCAAATGTTTTTTTATCTTGTCAAATGTGTACTATTCCTTTTAAAAATTGGAGATGATTTTAACATTGATGATTACAAGGGCAAAATGACTTGAATTAATGATTTTTTTTTGTAATCAATTTGAGCACACATTTAGTTCAAACATGCTTTTGACCTTGAAGATTATGGATTTTGAAAATGTGGCCTTAACAAAAGTTATTCATATTTATACAATAGATGGCATGATTACATAATATGTATGATATAAAATTAATTTTTAATCAAAAAATATTTATATTAACATGTGGTGTTAAACTAAATATCCAAAAAACAAAATTTTAAGTTATAAACCAACACAAAAGTGACATGTGTCATGTGTCGTCCTTGGAAAAGGACTTTTACTTTGGCACCCTTGGCTTTTTTGACCATGTTTTCATTCTAAAGATTTGATCTAAATTTAAAAAAAAAAAGAATTTGTAAAAAAATAATCAAGGTTTTCGGCAAAACATGTATAGGAAGTTCAAAAGTGGCATTTTAAGAGTCCATAATCTAGCACTAGCAAATTGTTTTTGTAGTTTGAAAAAATTTCAAACCATAAATCCTTTAATTATCCCCTATGTTTTTAATCACAAATATGAATAAAAGAACCTAAGAATATTCCTATACATGTGATTGATCAAAAAATACATGCATAAAAGTTAAATTTTTTAATGTGAAATGAAATTTCAAATATAAAAATTTACAACAGTCACATCATTTAAAATTTTTGAAAATTAAAAATATATGTACTAAGAAAGTTTTAATACATTTCACTAATAAATTTTTCATTTGATGGTGTTTTATTTTTTTTATTTTAACACTACTTTGACATATTTTTTGACTCCACATTTTTCAAATTTTTTGTGTGACAAATGTAGTGTTGTCATTTCGAAAATCCATTATGAGTTCATAATCTTTTTAGAATTCATCCAAAAAAATACGATGATTTTCATTAAAGTCTATGACAACATGAATAGTTTAAAAATTGAGAATGTTAATTTTGAATATGGCTTTAAATTTTATGTTTGTATATAATAATAAAAATTACAAGTGTGATAGTCCAAACAATCCACTTATTCATGCTTTCACCCTTTTGTTCAAAACATAACCTCTTGTTTGACCCATCCAAAATAATAAGTTATGCAACCTAATGGTTTGAGGATTTTAAGTTGCAAAGTGCTCATGAAAATTTTACCTCTACTATTTGAGGATTGGATCACCATTTTTGTTGCCCATTCCTCCTTTTCACTATGTTGAACAAATTTTGTGGTAAAGGTTATTTTTCATGTCAACTAATATCTTTATTTTTCAAAATGCAAGGTTTTTGGTCTATGCATGCTCAAGAACCATTCACTTGTATTGTTCCTACTTTTGCATTGTTCTTATTACATGATTCAACAAAATGTCAAAAAGATGGAATTTTGATGTATTTGACCTCATGTGTGAGTTTCACATTGCAAAACATTGAATCTTTTTGAGCGAAATGAAAATAGTTGAACATATATGGGCCTAGCTAAAAAAGTGGTTAAATTTGAATTGCAAGTCACTTGGGGACAACTATAAATATTTCATTTGACTTCTATTTCATGTGTACATACAACAAACATCATAAGCTGAGTTTTTCCATTATGAAGGGTGGGGGTGGATGTGAATTTCTTTTGTGTTAGTGCATGAGGTGGGGTAGGAGCATGGCAAACATATTCACAATCACATAAAGTAGAGTTGACAAAAGTTACTTGACAAAATGGAGGTGATAAATGTGATTTGGCACTTTTTAAGTTCATCATGTACACAATTTTTGCCATTTCCCTTTCCGATTTCACACTCTTTGCCCAAAATTTTATTCTTCTTGCCTATGGTCAAGGTTATATGATACTTTGATTAGGGGTGTCCATATTGCGATTATTATTTTTAGTGATGGGTGAATTGAAGAATCCTTCCCCCCAAAAGAAGAAATATTCTACATGTGACCCCCACAATTAGTTAATATTAATTGCACTACTACAACATGACCATTGAGATTGAAATAAAGGTAACCTACAAATAATTTTTAAATTTAAATGTTTACATTTTTCAGTATTTTACTTGAATATAAATCTTTTTGTATGTTGTGGGTCTATCTTTGAAAATGAAAACAAAATGATATTTTTGTGGCATAGAAAAATCATTTTGAAACCAAAAGAAAATTCATAAGTTTTGTCACAAAGAGATATTCTAAAATGGGAAAAAACCTAATTCTTTTGCAATGAGTGCCACCTTGAAAAAAAAGAAGGTGATTGTAAATATGTTCCACTATTAATAAAATAATGACAAACATAAATAACATCAATTTGGTGATAATATAACTTTGCAAACAAATTATGCATTTGAGAACCCTTGTGAATATAACTTGTGTTTGAAAAGAAATTTGATAGGTTAGTATATAAGTTGCTTTATTAGTTAGTTTGTTATTTGTACCTTGGTCATGTATTTATGAAATGAAATTAAACAATTTGAATAAATACAACTTTCTAGATGATTGTTAGTTTACATTGTTGATGTTGGTTCAAAAAATGCACCTTGGCTGGAGTGATGCACTTCTGTCAGTAACTCTACGAAATTAATAACTTAGGAAAAAAAAGAAACAAAATTTGACACAAAAGCTCAAGCTTGAACCTTCACATCATTAAAGTACAAACATTGTTAATTTGTTTTTCACTAACTAAAATTTTCCATGCCAAATATATGATTGTTATGTGCATTGTTAAAAGTCATTGAATTGAAATTCATGTATTGGAAAATAAACCTGTAAGGCTTGTTTCATTCTGAGGCCCACACGAATTAGATTTATGACACAAATTTGAAGGATACAACTTAGAAATATATGAATTACTAGTTTAAACAACAAAGGAGCAAAAAAGAAAAAGAAATAAATTTGATCGAATTGAAGAAATTCACACATACAATTGGAAAATGTAACTGGGCCCATGCAACATTTACATAAATTGGTAATGGTCACAATGATACACTATAATTACTCCCCTTCCTTAATTTAGATATTTTAAACATGAAGATGTCTAGGATAAAGACCATTTGTAAAAACATTGCACAAGTGGCACTTCAACTTTCATTTAATAATAATTCATTTAAGGTCCTAATATGATTGGTTTGGAATGACAATAATTTTGTGCCTATCGAAAGAAAGGTAGAAAAGCCAATTTAGGTTGCCATGACCACTTTCTAGGTGTTTTCAGGTTGCTATGTCGCATATAAAGACTTGCATCAAACTTGTATGGTCCTTTGAAATTCACTTCCACATTTATAGTATGCTTTCTATCCTCCCAACAATTGAAGTCAATGGTGGGATACAAGGTGGTTTCCAAGTCACAAGGCATCAAACCGACTAACGTTTGATTCTTGGTGAAAAAAATCTCTCCTGTCACATAATTGACCCCTGCTCCCACAGTGTCCCCCTTAGTGTAGCTTAAGTCAAAATCCTCCCCCAAATCTTCAATCACAAATGCCCCAGGGTGGACGAAACCATTGTCATAGATAAAATGACCATTGCCATCATAGCCATAGGTGTTGGAATGCCTCCATCGTGGAATATCATTCCTAAAACCAATGGAAACACCTGTACCCAAATCGTCCTTGATTTCGATCTGGAGGTAATAGGACATTGTTTGCTCATGCCATGTTGCTGGTTGATAGGTTCGAATAGCAGCCCAAACCCAACCCTTAGGCCATTCCCCTCTCTTGAACTTCACATGTTGTGACAATTCACTAGTGGTGACCACTAAAAGGTCACTACCAGTTTTCGTGTTAAGCCGTGGTTGTGAGTCGTCCTTTTCCATCTTATCATCTGTGTCTCCTTCTTCTCGCATAAAACATACACCTTGTAAGCGCACCCACAAGCTCTTACACAAGGATACACATAAATTGCAACCCTTGGGTGTTGTTTCTTCTTCCGTTTCATCATCGTTTTGCTCCCTTTCCAAGACTTTGGCCAATGATTCTCTCAACTTACCCAAGAATCTAATAATCGTCCAACTACAAATTGCCAACCCTATTACTACAGAAATCTTCATGCTTGTCATGTGTACTTGTGAATTGGTGGTAGCACTGCAAAACCCGCACACACAAATGCGCCTAGTACTGTTACTATAGAACACACAAGTAGTATCGATGTCCATTGTAATTCCTCGCGCACAGAGCGCAACGCTACCTCAATGAAAGTAGTATCCAAGTCAGGGAAAGCAGCTTTTGCCGCTGACATCACAGTGCCGATGGCGAAGAAAAAAGACAAGGTGTTGAACACCCAAAACAAGCGAAGACTGTAGTGCAACTCTACAGCTGCAAAGGACTCAAATACTCCAGGAGGGGTTGCAAGAGAAGATTGAGGGAATTGATAGTTAGTCGTGTAACCCAAGGGCGGCTGCAACCAACTTGCAAATATAATCCCAGCTATGAGGGCACCCCCAACAAGAAGTGCATTCGCTGCATTGGCTGCATCTCTGTATTGTCTTTCCAAGAAGTCCTTCACGTCAGAGCGTTCCGTGAGTCTATTGGTAATTTCTACAAATTTCTCCTTACGTTGTCTCTCCAGAAGAACTTTGAATTTTGAACGCTCTAAAAGTTTGCTCTTGCGATTTTGTTGGCGTTCGTTGGCATATTGAAGACATGTTTTGCCATTTTGATCTTGTAAGTTTGCTCGCAACCGTTCTTCTTTGGCTAGACATAAAGCTTTCACCACATTTGGGTGACACTTTATAGTAGCAAAGTGTAGGGCTGTTTGCCCTTTTTTGTTTCTCCCATTCAGGTCCACTTCTGCTTCCAGCTTCAACAACTTGTTCACAATGTGAACGTGCCCATTAATGGCAGCAAGGTGAAGAGGGGTGTTTCCACGAATGTTGATTGCATCAAGGGCTAATTCCTTAACACGCTTCAACATAACATCCACGACCTCATCATGCCCTTCCTTACAAGCAAGGTGCAATGGCGTATTCTCTTCCTGGTTTGTTGCGTTGAGGTTTATTTCTGTGGAATCTGAATCGGTAGTTTGTTTAGTAGCATCTAACTCCAACAACATGTCCACTATCTCATCTTGCCCTGCTTCGGCAGCAAGGTGTAGTGGTGTATTACCACCATAATTTCGCTTATTTAAGCTCAGTTTAGTTCCTGCACGCTCCAACAACTCCTTCACCACCTCCACATGCCCCTCTTCAATAGCCAGCTGTAAGGGGCTATTCCCATCCACGTTCGTGCAGTCCAACCCGCACTTTTCACCATCAGCATGTTCCAAAAGCACCTTTACCACCTCTAGATACCCTCCTTTAATAGCGAGGTGCAGTGGTGTATTTCGATCCTTGTTTCCCGCACCCAGTTGCAATTCAAGACCACACCCCAACAACACGTTGACCACCTCAACATGCCCTTCTTTAGCAGCGAGGTGTAGTGGTGTGTTTCCATCGTTATTCTTGTCATCGAGATCAAATTCGGTAGCTGCGTGATCCAAGAACGCCTGAACTACCTTATCATGGCCGTTCATGGTAGCTTGGTGTAGCAATGTGTTTCCGTGAGCATTCTTCACTTCCACGTCCAATGTGCTACAACGTTCCAACAAAAGTTGCACCACCTCCACATGCCCTTCTTCAGCAGCGAGGTGGAGTGGTGTGTTTCTGTCCTTGTTCTGCTCCTTGAGGTACGATTCAACGTGGTCCACCACAACATGTTCTAATAACATGTTCGTCACTTCAACACACCCGCTCTTGGTAGCAATGTGTAGTGTTGTGTTTCCACTGCAGCTGTTCTTCCTAGTGAGGTCCGATTCAGAAGTGAGCTGCAACAACACCCTTACTACTGCAACATGTCCCTTGTCAATTGCAAGATCCAAAGGTGTAAGAGAATTGGAGTTTTGACTGGTTAAGTCAATCAGGCATGGATTTTGTCCAAGGAACCTCTCCACAACATTCACGTGCCCTGCTTCTGCGGCAATGTGCAAGGGTGTGCAACCTTCGTCATCTTGGACATTGATTTTGATTCCTGGCTCCCGAAAAAGCAAGTCGAC
>Ga0116229_10014875_pt1 | contig 10728 bp, 14 predicted proteins | sample S1TSphgellanicum_3_FD_87313 | JGI IMG/M metagenome (GOLD analysis project Ga0116229, IMG submission 87313) | Host-associated microbial communities from peat moss isolated from Minnesota, USA - S1T2_Fc - Sphagnum magellanicum MG | ecosystem: Host-associated > Plants > Peat moss > Unclassified...
CTTCATCATGGGGAATTGTTGCACTCCCATCAAGAAACTTCCAAAGCCCGTGCTTAGAAAGCATCATGTGCATCTTGAACTTCCAAAGGTGAAAGTTGCCATCATCAAACTTTTCCATGACTTTCATTTCACACATTTGGAAGGATGACATTTGGTGTGTCACAAATGCTAAAACAAACACTATGTTTTTTTCTATTCGAAGGAAGGGAAAGTGGGAAAATTTCAAGATGAAAAACTTGCTAATGTTTGAATACCTCACTTGAAATCTCTCCCACTCAATTGCTATATGTCATCAAGCAAAACCTTTACAAGAAACCCTCAAACACTTGAAAGAATTTGTTGCACAAATGTCAATACTTGAATGTTGAAATTCTTCAACAACTCGAAGAACTCTCTTCCACACTCTCTCAAACTTTAACGTTGAAACGCTCAACAAGTTGAAGAACTTTCTTCCACACACATTGAAATCCTAGGACACTTTGAAGACCTCTCTTTCACACACTTTGAACTTAAATACTTTGAAACTTCAAAACTTGAAGAACATTCTTCCACACTTGAGAACTTACAACACCTTGAAGAAAATCTCTTCCACGCCTCCCACTCACTTGGAAAAGTTGTAAGCTCCTTGTATGTCACCACTTGGAAATGAACTCCCACTTATTGTGCCAACAAAAATCCGTCCCTCAAAAAGATTCTCTCCCTTTTTCTATGCAATACAAGTTCCAAACCTTTCACTATTTCTTGTTCTAACACAATATTCTTTCTCTTGCTTGGTGTGGGCCCATAACCTATTGAAAACAAGTTGAAAACAAGCAAGAAATGGAACATTCAAGGTTCATGAAAGAGAATAATTGTATTAACTAACAAGAACAATACAAAGGTTGTATGCTTTTAATTAATGCAATCACAAAACTATGGCTTGCAAACAACTAACAAAGCTTGAAGGTTCTATGTGCACTCAAAAAACCATGAAAGGAAAGAATGAAAGACAACTCAAAACCACTCCAATATATACTATTTCCTAACCCTAAAGTAGCCGCCACTTAACCGTAACCTAGCCGCCGCCAAACCCTAACCCTAGCCGTCACCAAACCCTAACCCTAGCCGCCACCAAACCCTAACCCTAGCCGTTGCCAAACCCTAAGTAGTCTCCACTTCTAAACGCTAACCTAACTACTACAAAGATGTGAATACTATTCATCCTTTTGATGAATGTTTAACACATTCATCAACATTGGGAATTAGAAACGAGTAGTATTTCTAACAATTGGATCATAGCACTTTGATTTTATGACCAATTTCGTTCTCCACCAATGCCTTGTATTGTTTGAATTTTTGAAACGCTTCTCCTTTGGCCTCCAAAATATAAACATGAGTTTTCTTTGAAAAATCGTCAATGAAAGAGAGAAAGTATTGCGCTCCACCGTGCCATGTAGTCTTCATTGGCCCGCACACATCAGTGTGGACAATCTCCAAAAGTTATGAAGCCCTCGTTGCTTCATCGTTGGGAAATGCTGTTATTTCATGTTTGCTTTTGATGCATCCTTGACAAATGCGATGCAACGACACTTCTTTTAAATTTACGTCATCCACCATGGCATCTAACTCCTTAAAGCTTGCCATGTTGAGATGGCCAAGTCTTTCATGCCAAAGCATCGCACCATCCTCCAAAGAATTTGCAATGTGTGTCGTGTCCTTACGCACCTTCACATTAAGAAGGTATAAGTTCTTGTCCCTTCGTGCTTGTGTCACAACAACTCCTCGAGCATCGTTGACCTTACAACCATCCTTGTCAAACTCCACTTTGAAACCTTCGGAAATGAGTTTACTCACCGAAATGAGACTATTATTCATTTTTGGAACATGAAGATTTTGGGTGGTGGTTGTGTGTGTCAATTCGCCTCCCATTTACATTGTGGCTTTGATGTTCCCCTTGCCAATGGCCTCCAAAACGATGTCATCGCCCATGGACACCCTCCTTAGGGAAATGCGCTAGTACGTGGTACACCATTCTTGTCAGATGTCATGTGTTGTGTTACACCAGAATTGACAATCCAATCATACGTGGTATGATCATTGGCACTGAATGCCGCAACAAACATTTGCTCGTGATCTTCATAAGCTTGATTGACTTTTTTTTTTCATCATTTTTCTTCTTTAAACAATTTCTCACAAAATGTCCGAGTTTTTTATGATAGAAACGAAACTTCTCATTTGACTTGTGGGTTTTGTTCATTAATGCGGTAGTCTTGGAACTCTCACATTCTTTTCTTTTGGACACTTCGTGAAACAACCTTGCTACAATGAATTGAAGGTCTAGATCTTTTGTGGACATGAACTCTAAGCTTGTGACTAAGTTATCAAAGGATGGAGGAAGGCTCATGAGTACCATGTAAACATCTTCATGCGTAATGTTCACCTCAATGGAACGTAGTTGGTCCACAAGGGCCTTCATCGTGTTTGATGTGCACAAGCATGTCATCTCCTTTTTGCATTTTGATGGTGAAGAATCTCGTTTGAAGGAACAACTTGTTCCCAATGGTCTTAGCTTCATGCACACCACAAAATGCCTCACACGCACATTTCACATCGTCACAATATTGAATGTGTGTAAGTTGGGCATCCGTGAGATGTTCACAAGCCAATGTAAAAGCCTTCGTTTCTTTTTCGTTGTAATCGGTACTTGCAATTTTTTCATTTGGCAAGGTAACACTCCCATCAACAAATTTCGAAAGCCCATGTTTAGAAAGCATCATGCGCATTTTGAACTTCTAAAGGGAAAAGTTGGCACCATCAAACTTCTCCATGACTTTCAAGGACTCCGTTTCAAAAGAAGACATTTTGAACAAATGCTACAATAAACATTGATTAAAAGTTGTGCAAGAAATCTTTGATGCCTCATGTAAACTTGAAAGGAAAAAAAATTTATCACTTGTAAATTTTTTATTACACAAGCTTGAGATTTCACTTGAAACCTTCAAGAATGCGAATTTTTTTTTTTGACACACTTGAAATTTCACACTTTCAACAACTCAAAGAGCTTTATTCCACACACCTCAAACTTTCAATGAATTGAAGAATTGTCTTCCACACACTTTCACCTTGAAATTTGATATTTTCAAAAAACTTGAAAAAGAAGTTTTTCATGTTTGAAAAACTTACAACACCTTGAAGAAATCTCTTTCACACCTCCCACTCACTTAGAAATGGATTTCTACTCTCTTTGTAACCTTACAAACTAAAAGCCTTCCCCTAGAAGGATTCTCCCTTTCTATGTTATACAAGCTAAACCTTTGACTATTTCTTGTTCTAACACAATGTCCTTTTTCTTGCTTGATGTGAGCGCAGAATCTATTGGAAACAACTTGAAAACAAGCAAGATTTGCATTCAAGGTTCACGAAATGGAACAATCATATAAACTAACAAGAAATCACAAAGGTTGTATGCTTCAAATGCTATAATCACAAAACTATGGCTTATAACTACTAACAAGGCTTAAAGGTTCTACGTGCACTCAAAACAATGAAAGGAGAGAATGAAAGACAACTCAAAACCACTCCATTATATATTATCTCCTAACCCTAAAGTAATCACCACTTAACCCTAACCTAGTCGCCACCAAACCCTAACCTAGCCGCCACCAGACCCTAACCCTAGCTGCCGCCTAACCTAACGAACACCAAACCTTAACCCTAGCTGCTGCCTAACCTAGCCAACACCAAACCCTAACCCTAGCCATTGCCAAGCCCTAAGTAGTTTCCACTTTTAAAACCTAACCTAACCTAACTACTACAAGGATGTGAATACTATTCATCCTTTTGATGAATGTTTGACACATTCATCAACATTGGGAATTAGAAACGAATAGTATTTCTAACAAGAATTTCTATTTCCATCGTGCTTCTTTTTCATTATATACAATCATTAAAGGTGTTTATGTTCATTTTGTATTTATCACTTTTTAATGTTCCTCTTAATGTGCGAGATGGAAACATTTATGGCAATCAATTACTAATGTTTTATTATTTGATTAGTGATTATTTATCTCAATAGTCATAATAGATGTTTTGTTGTTGGTATCTAATTTAATGCACGATGTTTCAGAATGTGCTACTTAACACCATTATTCATCTGGAAATTTGATGACATTGTTTAAATCACAAATTGTTCTTACTAAAGCTTATTAGATCTTTAACACTAAACACATTGACTTTTTCCTTTGAGTTAGAAGGACCAATTGCATATGCATATATGCAAAACTTTTCATTCATTCGTGCTTCAATTTTGCTTCTCAATTGTAGTACACATTCAGGGCTTTATTTCTTCATGTTTCTAATATCTCAAATGTCCCTTTAATTTTCATATAATTCTTACTAACAAAATACATTTTAATCCATAATTACAATTGAATCCATTTTATTTCAATCAAATTTCCATTGATTACATCTAATTTCTACATATAGACATTACATATACTATTTTTATTGCATAGTGCGATTATATAAACACTATTTTATCGTCAATTGTTTAGGTGTCGTCTTTCCTGACTATCCCACATTTTTCTTGGTTTTGGTGATAGTCCAATCATTCATCAATTCACAAGCAATTGGAGGACTTTGTTTCTTTCATGTTATGGGACCCAAGCTTGCCACCCTGGAGTTGCATATAGTTTTCTTTTGGGTTTTCCAATTTTTGTTGCAAATAATCCACATAGGGTGATAATCCACATAGGTCTTCATTTGATAATTTTTTTGAGAAAGCTAGTAAAATAATGTTGTGGAAGTGGCTTTTTAAAGCTTGCATGTTGTTTCGAAAATTCCATTATGTGTTTGAACATCGACCAATGATAGTTTTTAATATTTTGTTCTATTAATCAAGGGTTTCACCTTGGCCTATTCATGGCAATAAATGGACCTTGTTCTTTCATCTTTTTGTTTTCCCATCATTAGGCAGCCCATTCATGTGTTATCCACTTTGTCTTTTTGTAAGCTGCCCCATTTCTTGATTTCTAATTGTCTACATAAAGGGTCAAATCTATTGTCATCTTGAAGAACTCATTATAATTGTTTAATTTGCTCAAAAATTGTGTTCCAAATTGAATGCAGCAATGTGTTTTCAATTATGCATTGAATTGTTTTTGGTAGCCCACTAATAATTAGTGATTTATTTGTCACTGTTTGGAAGAAATCCAAGTGAGATGTTAATACTAAGATAATTAAGTGAATGAATGAATAATTGTCACGACTTATCCTTGGGCTTTGACCAAGGCAATGTTAAAAATACTATTCGTTTCTAATTCTCAATGTTGATGAATGTGTTAAACATTCATCAAAAGGATAGTATTCACATCCTTGTAGTAGTTAGGTTAGGGTTAGGGTTTGGTGGCGGCTAGGTTAAAGTGGCAGCTAGGGTTAGGGTTTGGTGGCAGCTATTAAAAGGTTATAAGATAGTATATAGTGGAGTGGTTTTGAATTGTCTTTCATTCTCTCCTTTCATGGTTTTGAATGCACGTAGATCCTTCAAGCCTTGTTAATAGTTACAAGCCATAGTTTTGTGATTATAGCATTTGAAACACACAACCTTTGTGATTTCTTGTTAGTTAATACGATTGTTCCATTTCATGAACTTTGAATGTTTCATTTCTTGCTTGTTTTCAAGTTGTTTCCAATAGGCAAGGGCATGGAAAAGTGTGGGCCAAGAAGGCAATTTGGGAGTCATTTTCACACTTCTGAGAGTGCAAAGGAATGTGAGGGAATGAGCCCACACGCTCCCAAATGGACTCTCACTTTGCGAATTAAAGTCTTGATGGACTCCTAAATTTTTAAAAAGCAATTTGAGAGGTCAAAATTCATTGGATTGAAGAATGTTTTGTACCATTGGAAAGATCTTAAGATGTAGATGTTTAAAATGGGCTCACATGATTCAATTTAGTGCTTACAACACAAGTTATGGTCGAAAGAAGGGTGGGAATCAAAGTGTCAATGTCACGACCTTAGCCTTGGGTTTGTTACCAAAGCAAAGGCTTGGAAAGGTGCGAATCAAGAGTGCAACTTGGGAGTCACATTTGCACTCATGGGAATGTGAGGGAATGAACACCTTAAAATCCCTATTGAGTCCCAAATCTTCAAAGAAGTATTTAAAGGGTCAAAATTCATTGGATTAAAAAGTTCCTTATACCGTTGAAAAGCTCTTGAAAATTAAATGTTTGAAATGGGCTCCCATGACCCATTTGAGTATTTAAAACAAAACTTATGGCCAAAAGAAGGGCCGGGAGTCAAAGTGCTAATTTGACTTCCGCCCACTAAAAGTCAAAAATCGCCCTGAAATACGTGCATACAAGTGGCATGCTACATATTGTTAAAAAGCTCTCAACGAGGGCTATAGCTTTGTTTCAAACCTCACTTTAATCAAAAGTTTGCATAAAAAATTATGGCTTTCAAAGTGCTAAGAGTCCCATTTTGGGAATTCAGAACTACCAACTCAAGAGTCTTGGGACAAAATGACATTTGGATGCGACCCCTATGGCTAATGACAAAAATTATTGTAAGGGGGAAGGTGGTGGCTTCCCCCAAGTCTGGGCTGTGGTGAGTCTTGTGAATTCATGTATGCTTGTGGTTCGTCCATGCACCAAAAGTGTTCGAACCACGCACTAAGTAATTTATTGTTTGGTTTGTGCATGTTTGTGTGAATAGTTAACTCGCTTATCATTCGTCCTAGTCTCCATCACGGAGTTCCAGCATGCCCCTCTACCCCTGAAGTGTTACAAACTAGGGAGCATACCCCAACTTCCTTTTTTTATTATTATTTTCATTTTTGGATTCGCATTTGAGTCATTCAAAGAGTTTAGGGGTGCATTAATCAATTTGACTCTCGACCATTAACAATAAAAAAATCGCCTAGAATGACATGCATGCAGGTGGCGTGCAACATATTGTTGAAAAAATTTCAATGAAAGCTACAACTTTGTTTTGAATCTCGTCTTAATCAGAAGTCTATACAAGAAGTTATGGGCCTCCAAAGTGGTGAAAGTCCTAATTTTCGGAAACTCATCAAAACTTTCAATTTGAGAGTCCCGAGAAAAATGACATTTGGGTGCAGCCCCCATGGTTAGTCACAGAGAATACTATAAAGGGGAAGGTGATGGCTTCCCTCAAGTTTGGGTTGTGGTGAGTTTTGTGAGTTTATGTATATTCATGACTTGTCCATGCATTAAAAGTGTTCCAACTATGCATTAATCAACTTGTTTGGTTTGTGCAAGTCCATATGAATAACTGACTTGCTTGTCATTCTTATTGATTTCCATCCCAAAGTTCCAGCATGCCCCTCTTACCCCCAAAATGTTGCAAACTAAGAAGCATACCCCAACTCCTTTTTCCATTGTCTTCACTTTCGAATTTGCATTTGCGTCTTTCAAGGAGTTTAGGTGTGTGTCAATAATATTGAGTGGGAGGATATAAATATTTTATCAAGGTAATAGGAATGTAATATTATGTTATAAGTATAATCAATGTAAGTGGATAATGATGATACCAAAAATGCAAACATACATTAGAAAACAAAAAATATAATTAAAAATTTATTGGAAATGTAATGACAATGTAATCAATGTATGGGTTTTTCATAGGCTTTTGATTGAGTTCCAAGGACTGAATGGGTATTGTATATGCATCCTTTGGAGTTCCAAAGATCAAAAAAGAATTTCAGGATTTTTCAACAAACAATTCCTATGTTCAATTTCAACTTTAATTCATATCAAAAAATCTATTGAACCACAAATTATTGCCAAGAATGGTATTTTGGTTTCTCCTTCAATTGTTTGCATGTTTTTTTTTCGACTATTGTAGACATATCATCATTTCAAGGTTGGGCTTATCATTCAACGAATCATAGGTTGTTTTAACATTTTGTTCCTTAAATCTTGTGACACCCAAGCTTGCCTACCTGAGTTACATAGAGTTATCTACTGCGTTGCATAATTTTGTTAATAGGAAGTTCCCAATGGTTACCAAATCCTTCGTTGACAAATCCTTAAATAAACTTGTAAAGAAATGTTTTGAAATCGACATTTTTAGAACCTTCAAGCCTTTTTAGTAATTGAAAGCCATAGTTTTGTGATTGTAGCATTTGAAGCATACAACCTTTGTGATTTCTTGTTAGTTAATGTGATTGTTCCATTTCATGAACCTTGAATGTTTCATTTCTGGCTTGTTTTCAAATTGTTTCCAATACATGGGAGATGCCATCATTTTGGAGGCCATTAGTAAAGGGAACATCAAGGCCACAATGCAAGTTGGAGGTAAAATGTTGATTATAACCATCATTCAAGTTCTTCATGTTCCCAAAATGAAGAATAGTCTCATTTCTATTAACAAACTCATTTTGAAGGGTTTGAAAGTGGAGTTTAACAAGGATGGTTGTAAGGTGAATAATGTCGATGGAATTGTTGTGGCAGAAGCATGTAGGGAGAACTTGTATCTTCTCAACATCAATGTTCGAAAGGAGAGTGCAAATGTGGCAAAGTTTTCGAATGAAGGAGTTACACTTTGGCACTAATGACTCAGCCACCTCAACATGGCGAATCTTAAAAAGTTGGAGAAAATGGTCAATGGTATGAATTTGAAAGAAGTGCCATTGCACCATGTGTGTGAGCTTTGCATTGAAGGCAAACATCAAAGGATATCTTTTCCTAAGGATGAAAGAGAAAGGTTTTCAAGCTTTTGGAACTTGTGCATAGCGATGTGTGTGAATCAATGAAGACCACATCTCGTGGTGGAGCACAATACTTTGTCACCTTCATCGACGATTTTCAAAAAAAAACTCATGTTTACTTTTTGAAAATGAAAGGAGAAGTGTTTGACAAATTCAAGGCATACAAGGCTTTAGTGGAAAATCAAACCAACATGAAAATCAAAACCTTGTGATCCAACAATAGAATAGATTTTGTGTCCAAAAAGTTTAATAATTTTTTGCATGAGTGTGGAATCCAACGACAAACAAGTGCACCTTACACACCACAACAAAATGTAGTTTCAAAATAAACCAATAGAACCATCATGGAATGCGCTAGAAACATGATTCGTGCACAAGGACTTGACTTGGAATTTTGGGCCAAGGTCGTGAACACGACGATTTACATCAAGAATCGATGCCCAACTAATGCTTTTGATTCAAAGATCCCGCAAGAAGCATGGACAAATATGAAGCTCGATGTATCTCATTTGAAAGTTTTTGATTGTAAAACAATTGCGCACATTCGTCATGAAAAGAGAAGCAAATTAGAGTCCAAATCCATACCTTGTGTGTTTTTGGGGTATTATGAAGGGAGCAAATCATATCGTTCAATGTGTGTAGAAACCAAAAGGATCATTAAGAGTCAAGATGTTATGTTCCTTGAAGGGACGGAAGAAGTTAAAGGTGTTCATGATAAAATACCCCCTTCAAACCAAGTAGAACAAGTTGTGGATGAAGTTGTGAATGATGATGAACTTGTTAAGGATGTTAATCCTATATCCTTGAAGGAAAGACGAGCATAAGACGTGGAAGGTGATGAATCTACATCAAACTTTTCTTCGGAAGAAGAATTTGTTCCATCGTAAAATGAGGGTTTGAATGAACCACAACAAGATGGACGAAGAAAAAGGCCCCAAAGACAATATAAAGAGTGGCCTTGTGATTGGTGGGTTGCCACCAAAGAGGTGGAACGGGCCAATATCGCTTTTTCGAAAAAACCTTAAACTGTGGAAGAGGCATTGAAAGGTGAATATGCAAAGAAGTGGGAAATTGTCATGCAAGAAAAAAATGACTTTCTTGTTGTCAACAACACTTGGTCCTTGGTGCCACTCCCCAAGGGTAGGAAGCTTATTTCTTGCAAATGGGTGTTCAAAATCAAACATAGGGTTGATGATGAAATTGAATGTTATAAGGCCAAACTTGCGACAAGAGGTTTCACCCAAACATTTAGAGTTGATTACAACAAAACTTTGCACCCATTGCAAAGTTTGTGTCAATTCGTTATATCCTTGCATTAATGAGAATCCTTTTAAGGGACAACTTTTAATTTGCAAGTTTGCAAAGAGAGTAGAATAGGAGTCCATTTCCAAGTGAGTGGGAGGTGTGGAAGAAATTTCTTCAAAGTGTTATAAGTTTTTCAAGTGTGGAAAACATGTTCTTCAAGTTTTTGAAAATGTCAAGTTTTAAGGTGAAAGTGTTTGGAAGAGAGTTCTCCAAGTTGTTGAAAATTTCAACTTTGAAGTTTGAAAAAGTGTGTGGAAGAAAGTTCTTTAATTTATTGAAAGATTGAGGTGTGTGGAATAAAGTTCTTCCAGTTGTTGAAAGCATCAAATTACAAATGTGTCAAAGAGAGTTTTTCCCATTGTTGTAAGTTTCAAGTGAAATTTCAAGCTTGTGCGATAAAAGATTTGCAAATGTTAGAAGTTTTTTTTTTTCAAGTTTACGTGAGGTGTCAAAGATTTCTTCCAAACCTTTGAATCTTTTGAGATAAATGTTTGTTGTAGCATTTGTGTTCAAAATGTTATTGGAAATAACTTGAAAACAAGCAAGAAATGAAAGCTTCAAGGTTCATGAAATGGAACAATTGTATTAATTAACAAGAAGATTACAAAGGTTGTATGCTTCAAATGCTACAATCACAAAACTATGGCTTGCAACAACTAACAAAGCTTGAAGGTTCTATGTGCACTCAAAAACCATGAAAGGAAAGAATGAAA
>Ga0116229_10014879_pt1 | contig 10725 bp, 5 predicted proteins | sample S1TSphgellanicum_3_FD_87313 | JGI IMG/M metagenome (GOLD analysis project Ga0116229, IMG submission 87313) | Host-associated microbial communities from peat moss isolated from Minnesota, USA - S1T2_Fc - Sphagnum magellanicum MG | ecosystem: Host-associated > Plants > Peat moss > Unclassified...
ATCCAGCTTTTTATTTGCATGTGTGGAGAGAAGTGATGACAAGCAAGTCTGGTCTACTATTGTGCTTCCAAAACAAAACAATGTTCCCCTTGTGGTTTGGCCTTGTAGGTGGTTCTTTTATCTTCTTGGATGTGTGGGTCCTTCCATTTTGTTCCTTGTATTCTCACTTTTTTGGGTGCTTTAGTTTATTTTTTATTAGCAGGGTTTCATCATCAAACAAGGTGAAGAAAGAGATAAAGATGTTTCTTTTGTCTATCCTTTTTGTCTACATGGTTCCAGAGAAGTGGTGACAAGCAAGTCGAGTCTGCTATTGTGCTTCCAAAATTATAAAAATAAGAAAGAGAGAAAGATGTTTATTTTGTCTACCTTTTTGTTTGCATGGGTGGAGAGAAGTGGCGAGGAGCTTGCAACAAATGGGTGATAACAAGAGAAAGAGGTGAAAAAGTTGTTGCTAAAATAGAGCCAAAAAAACTATGCAAACAGGTCCAACCATAAGAAAGTTAATGAAGTGCCCAACTTCCAAAAGTGTGATTTGGAGGCAAGAGAGCAATGGCAATGGAATGATTTAGAAATAATAGTGGCAACGATGCTAGCTTTGGTGAAGTAGTGTTGAATCTTTCTCACCTTTTTTTCTTTTTTTGTGAGGATTGTGTGTGTGGCAACTATTTTTGTTAAATTTGATACATTGTTGGGGTTGTAGTTGGGTTTTTGTGGGATACAATTGTTTGTGCAAATTTTGTGTGGGTTGAGAGGGGGGAAACTATGTGTGTTTTGGGTTTTAAGTTCAAGGGTTAATTGAATGCCATGGTTTGACCGCACCCAAAACTCATGGCCCAACTCCCAACCCTAAAAGATCTTGATCTAACCCTAAACACCAAAACTTGTGAATCAAACCTTAACCATAAAAGGCCCCCTTTTGAACTCTAACTTTAAAAAATCATGGTCCAAACCGAAGGCCAAAAGCATGTTCGTACAAATCCTAAAATGTGGACCCATGATGTTATTTGAAACCATTTTTTCAAACCCAAAAATTTTCCCTCGTGTGATCGACCACTTCCCAAAAAAATCTCCCCTTTCAACCTTAAATCAAGCTTTAACTCAAAACAACAACTAAAAGGATTAAAATGTCATCTCATGTTGCTTTCCTAAAAACAAGAATATGTCTTTACAAAAAAATAACTAAGGTTGTGTAATGAGAAAATATATCATTGCAAATCAGCATAAATTTACGTGATTTTAAAAATTAGACTAAGAATCCTTTTCATGCTTCCTTATTTGATGGCCTATGTTTTATACTCATGATAAAATTAAAAAGTCCTTCAAATGCAAGCTAGTGAACAATTTTATTTTTTTAATTAGTCAATTTATTTCATTTTTAATATGAACGAAATTGGAAGTATTCTAATTCTTTCATAAGTAGGATGATCATGATCTATTATTCTAAATTGGACAAAATTTTCCCCCCCAAAACAAGGAAATTTTTTTATCTACACTACCAAAAATTTTGGTGAAAAAATGACAAAACCTGTCAAGAAAAACATTATAATTGTCATACCCAATCTTTTGAATTCAAGTGTTTCACAACTATAACACCCTCCCCCTTTTTTCTACTTTAGAGATAATTGAGGGCTCCTTACATGCATAAATAGTTCTTTCAATAAGCATAGGAACATTTCAAAAATTGAAAATTTTGCTTGCTTGTGATGAAACTTTTTATTTTTGAAACTTCCCTACTTGTTGGATATAGTGTTTTTTTTTTATTTTTTTGAAGTAGGTGGATTGGTGATCATGCACAAGAAGACTTAGTCAAATTTAGTTAGACATTGAATGAGGGAGCACAAAAATTTAGAATTTTTCCTATATTTTGTTGACTTGTTTGATCCTATTATCTAAATGTCATGACTTTAGATTTGTCTTCATCGTAATGTGGTGACTTGGGCCCATTCTTTGAAGGGGGCCAAAAAAAAATTTTTAAACACCATTGTATTTTTTGCATTTTCCCTTTTTTTCTTGTTAGTTGCAAAAACAATTCCCCCAAAAAAACATTGGTTGGGTATCACAAAAAAAAAGAAAAAAATGATGGTATTATTTTAGGCAACACCAACCTTGGAGCAAGTCATGGCATTCTTGAAATAAGGGTTTACCCAAGGGCTTTCACCTTGTGTACACCCTTATCACCTTGTGTAGGCCCTCATTTTAAGAATGCCTCATTCTAAAGGCATTACCTACCACAGAAAAATCTCAATTGACATGTTTTGGCAACAAGAATCACAACTAAATTTGAAACAACCTTTCCATAGTTATATGAAATGAATTGTTTTTCCATGTTGGATTGTTTATGTGCATTAAGAAAAAAACTTATCTTATCATGTTTCGATAAACATATCAAAGACCATATGTTATATCTACATCTATCATCTCTTCATAATTAGATGACCTAACAACATTGAAAGGAATCCCACAACCATTAAAAAAAATAGTTATTTATTTTTTAAAGACTCAATTGCCAAACAACTTGTGGATTTCAATGGTTGTGAAATGTTAATGGTTTTCTTAACTAAAATATTTTCTAACTTTCTGTTCCTTAATTTTATTTCTTGGGTCAATTTTAATAATATGGTTTTCAAAGAAATTTTTTGATTTTTTTGATGATATTGTAGATTTCAATATTACTTACATATTTGAAATAATGTTTTCGAATTCTAAAAATGGATGATACTTTAAAATCATTTCCTCAATATTTATATTTAGAATTTTAAAAATTCCCTAGTGTTTGTGGTCAAACTATGCATTTAAAAAATCGTTATAATTTTTTTATTAATAAGCCATAATAGTAATATTTTTGTGAAAAAGACATAAATTTATAATATTTTGTGAATACATAGTGATAAATATATTTTAAAATATTAAATAAACTTATGAATTGAGAATAAAGTAAGTTTAAGTAATGGATTCAATTATTGTATAAAATGTTTGTCCTTTTTTTGTTATTGAAATCACACCAAGATTTAATTTTGGTTCACAAAAGTATTACTACATGTGACAACTTAGACTACCAAGGGCTTGCACTTCACAACAATTGATTACTAAAAATCAAAAGTAATGACAACAAAATTCATAAGTATGTCACAACCTAATTCAATGACAAAATGACAAAAAATGAAATAGAACTTAGTCACAAACTTTTGGCATTTTGTTTTCATGGAAATACCAATAATTGGACATGGGGGTTCATTTTTTACCAAACTTAAGTTAAAGGTTAAAACACATATTAACCCAATTAATTTTCAAGGTGTCAATTTTTTCTTGCCAAAAAATTATTGGTTTTTTTTCAACTTAATTTTTTTCACATAAAGTGACTAAAAACATTTCCACTGCAATCCCATAAATGATCCATTAATGGCACACTTCCATTGCCAATAAACCCAAAAATAATAATACCACCCATGTATCCAACCAATACAAAACTTATTGGCCCTAGTAGAGATTCATTTTTAAAATTACATTTTTGGCACAAGATATTGAAACCTAAGCGGACCCACAATGTTGCAATCCTAATTTTGGGCTCACAACCAAGGCAAGGGTTTACAAAGGTGCGGGCCGAAAATGAAGCTCGAAAGTTACATTTCATGCTCCTGGGAATGTAGGAAGGTGTGAGGGAATGAACCCACACATTCCCAAGTGGGTTCTCACTTTGAGAATTGGAGTCCCAATGGACTCTTGAATCTTCAAAGAGAGATTGTAGGGGTCAAAACTCATTGAATTGAAAAGTTCATATACCATTGGAAATCTCTTGGAACTTAAATGTTTTAAATGGGCTCGCACATCCCATTTGAATATTTAAAACACAAGTTATGGTTGAAAAAAGGGTTGAAAGTCAAAATGCCAATTTGACTCCTGACCACTAAAAATCAATAATCGCCCTGGTTTATTTATGTGCAGGTGGTGTGCCACATATCATTGGAAAACTTTCGATGAAGGCTACAACTTTGCTTTAAACCTCACTTCAATTAAAGATTTGCACAAAAATTTATGGGCCTCCAAAGTCATGGGAGTCCTAATTTCGAGAATTTCGAGAATTTTGAAATTTTCAAGACTCTCAACTTGGGAGTCCCGGGACAAAGTGACATTTGAAAGTAGCCCCCATGGTTAATCACAGACAATATTATAAGGGGGAAGGTGGTGACTTCCCCCAAGTCCGGGCCATGATGAATCTTTTGAATTTGTGCATGTTCGTGGCTCGTCCATGCACCAAAAATGTTCCAACTATGCATTAACCAACTCGTTGTTTAGTTTGTGTAGTTTTGTGTGAATATTGACCCACTTGTCACTTTTCATAATCCCCATCCTGAAGCTTCGGGCACACCCTCTACGCCTGAAGTGCTACGAACTAAGGAGTGTATCCCCACCACTCTTTCTTCCATTGTTTTCACCTTTGAACTTGCTTTTGAGTCTTATGAAAAGTTTGGAGGTGCGTCACACAATCAAATTTTTTGACATCAAGTGTAAAAAATAATGATGTCATCAACTTTTGCAAGAAAATTTTTTACACTACACACACAAGGCGAAAATGTTACAACATCAAAAAGCAAGAAGGGAAAACAATTTTTTGTTAAGGAAAATAAGGTTTTGTGCATTAATTTTTTTCATATCTTTCAAGACCCTATGATAAGGAATGGATAGAAATTGACCACATTTTGGGAAAAGGTGCACTTTCATTACATTGTTCATTAACTTCAAGCTTGTGCAAAAAGACCAACAAAGTCATTGAAACGAAATGGGGGATTATAAAACACGATGTTGCAAAGTTTTGTGGGAACTATAGTGCTCTAAATGCGTTGTGTGAATCAAGGACATCAAATGAAAATACTCTTCCAAAATATTTAAAGTTGTATAGGATCAAACATATGCGTCATCATTCACATATTTTCATTGTTGGTTAAATTTGAAAGATTTGCCATGTTGGGCTAAAATGCATGAAAAATCCAAAAATATGTTGCCAAAAAAATGCAAGTCTTATGACAATCCTATTGAGTTAAACATAAGTGAAACATAGTTGTTTGATGTTTACAAGAACTGATATCTAGTTAACACAATTCCAAAAAGGCCACAAGGTTCAAAGGCATCAAAAGAAAAACAAAAGAATGAAAAAATGCCATGAGGGCTCAAGTCTGTGCCACATTAGTTATGGTTACAACCACATTGAGGAAAACATTGATTCTATATAAACAAAACATTATGGCATTGTTTACAATGTCAAAGGATTAGCTTGTCTTTCTTGAAACCAAAAAATATTTTTGTTTATGTAAAGGGGAAGAACTTGAAAAGCTCCATGTTTGTTTCAAAGCTCTACCATTGGCAATTGTTCCAATAGAACAACTTCAAGCACTGGACATTGATGAAAATAATTTAGAAGATGTGCATATAATTCCAATTCAAGAAGATATAATCATTGCAATCTAGACTTCAAAGATCACACAAATAATGAACAAAGTGATTCTTGAGCATTTTATTTCAAGGTAAAAACACACTACATTAGACCAAAATTGGTAGTTCAAAGTCCATTTTTAGAATCCAAATCTAGTGATTTTTAAAAAAAAAATTTAAATGGTGTTGAAATTCACATTTTTTTTCCATTTCCAAGTTAATACCACTATAATTTAAACCTTCTTTTAAAACCTTTAAAAATATGGGCCTTGAAAAAGTCAATTTAGATATCGAAATGGACTTTACAAATTTGAAATTTTCATTTTAAATCTTAAAATTTTTGAAAGACTTTTTCTTGTTTGACTTTTTCATCTTAAGTGTTAAGGTATTTCAACGTGTGGTAGTAAAAAGTTGTAGGCTTAATTTTCAACTCCACTAGAAGAAAAAAGTCCATAATGATAAATTTTTTTGAATAATTTGGACTAGGGCCATTGGATGTACCATCCTTTGTAAAATCCACCTTGGATTGAACATTTATCCTTTTGGTATGGGTTTGAAATATTAAAATGTAGGTTTCAATTTTTCATCTCACTTTTGCCAAGTTTCTCAAATATATTTGCATACAATGCAACAATATTTGGCTCACCCTGAAAAAAACTATCATTGCAACATCCAAAAAAGTCCATTGTAGATGCTTTTACCTTTTAAAGTTGGTTGTTGCCTTTTAATTACCACAAATGTTTTATGAGATCATTTTGAAAATTGTAATGAAAATCGTAGTTTTCAATTTGAGTGGCGCTTTCAACATAATCCTCAAATGAAAGTCCCCTTTTAAATGTTATGTTTCCTTTCACATCAAATGATGGCTCCAAATTCAAATTATATTCATCTTTTATTGTCATGTTGTGCAACACTAGACAAACCATCGAGATGTCAACTATGACTTCTTGGTCCCATTGTCTATTAAGGTTTGCTATATTTCCAAATTACATTTGTGGAACTCCAAAACATCATTTCACTTCTTCGCATGCAACGTCTTATGTTTTGGCAAAATGTTGTTGTTTTTCATGTTGGGGTTTGTGAACAGTTTGCACAAATATAGACCATTGAGGATCAATTCCATCGACCAACAAATAATAACAAGGATCCATGTTGCTACTGACCTCAAAAACCAAATTTCTACTTACAACCCACAACAAATTAGAAATTAATGGCAATCTATCCAACACATTCAAATCATGTTGTTGTCACTTATTAATCCAAAAAATGCATGTTAGATTCTTAAACTCTAATCAACAATTGCTTATAAGATAATCAACTTGTGATTTTTTTCATTAGTGAATTGCCCTTGCCAAGCAATGGGGCAATTCTTTTACTAATAATGCATATAATCTAACAAAGCAAACATGTTAGGGAACTTCTTTATGCATTATTCATCATTTGATTTTTTATATCAATTCATAATAATTGTCAAAAGTACTTAATTGCAAGAGCTCTCAAAAAGCTTCCATAAATTATTTTAAACATTTAATGGTTGTGTTTTCTTTAATCTTACAATATTCATTGCATGTGTTAACAACCAAGCCAACATTATCATTGTGCTTGTACACTTTTGAATGGAAGAACTACTAATGACCCAATGAACATTTGACTTTTGCAAGAAATAAAAATCATATGTGCACACATCTTGCATGATTTTGCAAAATAAAAATTGACACATCTTATAACACCTCCTCAAAAATGATTCATCATAGGTTGGAGTTGGTGCAAAATAATTTCGCTAGATTCATTAGTGATTGGCTTCCCTTTTTTTCTATGTCTGGTTTATGCCCATGCATTGACCCTTCGTGTCTTTGCTGAGGTGCTTCAAGCTCCATCTAATCTAATGTTGCATTCAACCACAAGTCCTCATTTTCATTCTCTCAATAAAATAATAATTAGTTTTTCCAATCCTTCATGGTTGATTTTTAAAAAACAAAAAAAAGCTATTATAATCGGAGATGAGAATGAAGTTTGTGCAAAGAATGAAAAAAAACATGAAAAGTGAAAAAAATGCATTAATCATTTGGGAGAAATGACATAAATGATGAATTGTGAGTGGGGTTGCTTGTTGGGCAAACCAACCAAAGGCATTTTTGGCTATTGAAGATAATGTGCACAATTCAACTATAAGGAATAATGCAATGCCAATGGTGGAGATGTTCCAATGTCTAATTATCAAGCTAAGAACTAACTTGAAAACTTATGTAAATATAATGAAGATTTTAATAGCAACTCAACACTACAACACAAACCTATAGAAGATAATGGAAAGGATTTTCATAGCAACATAAAGATGAAAACGAGTTGGAAACGTTTGTTCCTTTAAGCATTTCATGCACTTGTAGGAGAGAAGAAAATGTTTGGTTTTGATATGGCAACACAAGGTTAACAAAAGGCCAAAAGGTCAAAAAACTTTGATTTATAATTTTTTTTTAGGATGCACTTATAAGAGCCCAGAGAAAAGGCCTTATCATTGCAATGCAAAGAGAATAGAAATGAGAGAGGTTCATATTTTTTTGAATGTTTTCCATATTTGCAAAGGGCAATAATACATTAAAAAAAAAATTCAATGGAAATTTGGTCATTGTAACATAGGGCAACAAACTTGGGCAACAAAATTGGGTTACCTTGAGCTCTTCGTGACCTACAAGAGTTTTAAAGAGTTCAAAAGGTGAGCAAATGCTAGCACTTCATTTCTTGTACCCATTCTCATTTGTTTTCCCGTTGTCAGTCTTGTAAGGACCTTTTGACTTTACATCAGGCCTTCCCAATTTTTGTTGACCAGTAACCTTCAATTTAGAAATATGGAAATTGCTTGATATTTTTTTTGATGTCTAACATTAATTATCTTCAAATTTGTTGGGAGTTAGTTTTTTGTGTTATTCCAAACAAAACAAATGTGAGGATATGAAAGAATTTTAGGTGTCTTCTTTAAAAAGTTAATTTCATTGTAGGAATTTGTTATGTAGGTGGGGTAGAAATGGTTATCTTGGGAAGCATGTCATGGCCAGTTCCCAAACATGCATCCTAGTTTTGTAGTTCCTTATGACCTAAATACAAAACATGAAAAAATTAAGAAGGTGAAACCATAATTGATTTTGTTCAAACATGAATCAAGATTGAAAAAAACTCTTGGTTGTCTCAATTCTGTCTACTGGCTATTGTTTAGATGGTCCTCTACAAAAAGTGTCACCAATTAAGGTGAAATCTATCAAGGGATACTAATCACTCTGGTTGCATTACAAAATTGAGAGAAAAAAAAGACTGAAAGCAAATGTTGCATGACCATAAAACATGATTGATTAAGATAGCATTATGACACTCCATGGGTGCAAAAAGTGAGTGAAGAAGTAGAAACCTGAAAGATTCTTTGTGGATTGTAGCTTGCTATTTTTCATCAAAGTGTTCTCAAAGTTCCCAACATTAATGAGTTAATTTCCAAAACAATTTGCAGCTCTTCAATGCAAAATGAGTGCTCATAATACAGCAGAGCACCTGGAAAGATTTCCCTCGCTTTCTCATTCATTACCGTGCTGTCATCTCAGCATCTCATGTGCAATTGTGACAACCATTGTGCAAACTAATAAGGGAAAGAGACCCTTATTTCGGGAATGTGTGTGCCCCACTCTGGGCAGTGGGGACATTACCCCCACATAAACATTTCTTTCTTCCCTGGAAATCAACAAAAGCGATAAGATAAGACGCAACACTGATTCGAATCAAGAAAACTCTCACAATGCAGCAGCACCTATGGTGCATGGGAGAAGAATTACCAACATAATAAATTCCTTGAGAGCAGAGCTGATTACCTAATCAAGTTTTAGTCGGGATTAGTGGTGGTGTGATTAGCGGCGATCAAGTGCGTGTGCTTGTTCGTAAGCTGTCCGCTCGCCATGCTTTCCGTCTTCCTCGTCTTCTCCTCCTGTTTTCTGCCTCCTCGTTTTCTCCGGCTGTCTTCTCTACCCTCGTCTTCTCCGCCTGTTTTCTGCCTCCCTCGTTTTCTGCGGCCGTCTTTTCTCCCCTCGTCTTCTCCGCCTGTTTTCTGCCCCCTCGTTTTCTCCGGCCGTCTGCTCTCCCCTCGTCTTCTCCGCCCGTCGCCCCCTCCCCCCTCCCCTCGTTTTCTCCGCCCGCCTTCTCTTCCCTCATCTTCTCCGCCTGTTTTTCTCTCGCTCTCTCTCTCGTGCATGCCAGTGAGTGTCTGTGTGCACTCCGCATTTGTCTCCCTGCGCGCGTTCTTTGCATTTCGTCGTTTGAGTTTTTTTCGCGGTTGTTTTTGTTTACCGCACTGTCTTTTTGGTGTTCGTTTCACAAGTGACAATCTGGTGATTGGGGGAAGTAGGGGAAAAGAAGGGGGCATGGCAGTAGCAACCTCATTGTGGACTTGGACGGCGGCATCGACAGCTGTGGTAGCTTCCTCTTCCTCCGCATGTACCCGAACTCCACTCCAGCTATCCCCCCGCCTACTGCCTTCCTCTGAACAAGTTGTTGTTGTTCTTCCTGCTCTCCGGCTTAAACCCTGCTCCAAAAGCTCCGCCAGCCCGGGGAGATGGTGGGGAGTGAGAGCGCAGGCCTTCACCACGACGGAACCGGCGGTGTCCGAGCCGATCAAGCTGGTGGATGCGCCGGTGTCGATCGTTACGGGCTCTTCTCGGGGTATTGGCAAGGCTATAGCGCTTGCGCTCGGGGGAGCCGGCGGGAAGGTGTTGCGAACGAGGCGTATCTTTGTTTTGTAATGTTTTGTTTTGATCTCTGCCTCTGCCGATGCCTGTGAAATCTGCTGTGTTCTGGCTTCTCCCTTACGGTTTTCTGTTAAAATTTGCAGGAATGTGACACACGCTTCTTTCATACAAGAAGAATATGGGACTGGTTTTCTCCTGTCTGCCTTTGAATGAGAATGTTGTGATCCGAACTTCGTGTTTGCATGATAGGTACTTGTGAACTATGCGAGGTCGTCCAAAGAAGCTGAAGAAGTAGCGCAACAGGTTAGTTAGCCATTCTTGGAAGGAGCATTGGCGATTGCATCCGCTGTCTGATCAAGGGTGCCTTCATTACAACTAAGGTTTGTCAGTTATGTAATCGTGCACTTACGTTCTGTCATTTAGAACCCGATTTGAGGGGATCGTGGTTGGTATGCAGATTGAAGATCTTGGAGGATCTGCTCTGGTTTGTGGCGGAGATATGTCCAAGGAGGCTGATGTGGATGCTCTTTTTAAAGCGGTGGGATTCTTTCTCAGCTGTTCTTCCATGGATGTTTAC
>Ga0116229_10014881_pt1 | contig 10725 bp, 8 predicted proteins | sample S1TSphgellanicum_3_FD_87313 | JGI IMG/M metagenome (GOLD analysis project Ga0116229, IMG submission 87313) | Host-associated microbial communities from peat moss isolated from Minnesota, USA - S1T2_Fc - Sphagnum magellanicum MG | ecosystem: Host-associated > Plants > Peat moss > Unclassified...
CAGGTGCATGGCGAGCTTGCCTGGCTTTACGAAAAAGCCGGCGGCATTGTGCTCTCCTGCGTCGGGGGCATGGACCCGCGGCGCGAGCAGCGGGCGCTGGCCGCGGGCTGCCATATTGTTGTCGGAACACCTGGCCGGCTGCAGGACCATACGAACCGCGGCAGCCTGAAACTTTCCGCCACCCAGGTGGTTGTGCTGGATGAGGCTGATGAAATGCTCGACCTGGGCTTTAAGGACGAGCTTGAATTTTTGCTCCGCGCCGCCCCGCAGCCCCGCCGCACGCTGCTGTTTTCCGCCACCATCGCCAAGGAAATTGCCAGCCTCGCGCGGCAATACCAGCAGGATGCGCTGCGAATCGACACCGTGGCCCGAAACCAGCCCCATGCCGATATCGAATACCGCGCCATTCGTGTGGCCGGGCATGAGATTGAAAACGGCCTGGTGAATTTGCTCCGCTTTTACGAAGCCCGCGGCAGCCTGGTATTTTGCGCGACGCGGGAGGCCGTGCGCCGGCTGCATGGCCGGCTGCTTGAACGCGGTTTTGCTGTCGTGGCACTTTCCGGCGAGTTAAGCCAAAGTGAGCGGAATACGGCGCTACAATCACTGCGGGATGGCCGGGCGCGGGTGTGCATTGCAACCGACGTCGCGGCGCGCGGGCTGGATTTGCCGGATTTGGAGCTGGTGATTCACGCCGACCTGCCGACCAACAAGGCGAGCCTTTTGCACCGTTCCGGCCGCACCGGCCGCGCCGGGCGCAAGGGCATTTGTTTGGTGCTGGTGCCGCATTCCAAGCGCCGCCGCGCCGAAATGTTGCTCGCCTCCGCCAACATTGCCCCGGTCTGGGCCGACCCGCCAACCGCCGACCAGATTCTTCTCCGCGACCAGGAACGGCTCCTGGCCGACCCGATTCTCACCGAACAGCCGCTGGAAGAAGACATTGTTCTGGGCCGCGAGCTGCTGCGCCGCCAAAACCCCGAGGCGGTGGCGGCGGCGCTGATCCGCCTGTTCCGTGCCGCTTTGCCTTCCCCGGAGCAAATTTCCGCCCCCCCGCCGCCACCGGCCTTGCCCGCCCGCCCAGCCCGCGCGCCGCGCGAACCCGCCCCCTTCGAACGCCGCACCGATGGCGCGGCCATGACCTGGTTCCGCGCCTCCGTGGGCCGCAAAAACAATGCGGACCCAAAATGGCTAATCCCGCTGCTCTGCCGCCTGGGCGGCATCACAAAACAGGAAATCGGCGCCATCCGTATTTTTGACCGCGAAACCAAATTCGAGATTTTGGCGCCCGCCGCCGAACGGTTCACCGCTTCTGTCCGCGCCGCCGAAAATAATGATCTAATTGTCGAACAAACCACGCCTCCTGGCGCTGGCCCGGCGCGAGACCCCGGTCCGCGCCCGGCGAAAACCAAACCCAAGCGGCCGGAGCGCGCACCGGACGCGAAGCCTAACGAACAGGCGCGGCGCAAGAAGAACAAGGCGATGAAGGGGCGAGCGATTTAAGCGAAGTGAAGCGGCGCTTTTTTGAAAAAAAGCGCGCAAAAAACTTTTTCATGCTGGGCCAGAGGCGGCTTCACCGGCCAGGGCAAAAGGTATGAGCTCGTTACCCGTTATAAAACTCACAAAAGTTTTTTGGTTCTTTTTTTCAAAAAAGAACCGCTTCCTCTTACGTTTTACCCTTCGCACCCCGCCGCGACATCAAACTATTCAGCCCCGCCAGCAACAATCCCGCCACGAAAATGAACGTACTCAGCACAAATACCTGCGGCGGCGTTCCTGTCTTCTCCGCCCCATAAACCCAGAGCGGGAATGTCAGTGTCTGCCCTGCCACAAAACTGGTGATAATCACGTCATCAATCGAAAGCGCAAATCCCAACAGCCCGGCACCTAAAATCCCCGGCATAATCAGCGGCAGTGTCACTTTCCAAAACGTTACCCAGGGGGTTGCCCCCAGATCCGCCGCCGCCCGGTCCAGCGCGCGGTCCAGCCCGGTCACGCGGGCGCGGATAACGACCACCACGAAGGCAAGGTTGAAGGCGAGGTGCGCCAAAAAAATCGTCGGCATGCCGCGCGGCAGGTTGAGCGCCAGGAAAACTGAGAGCAGGGACGCGCCCACCACCACGGCTGGCGCGGCAATGTCCGCGAAGATGACAATATCCGTCACTGTCTTGCCGCGAAACCGATAGCGCGCCAGGGCGAGTGCCAGCGGCGTGCCCAGAATAATCGCGGCCAGCGTGCTGCTGATTGCAATTTCAAGCGAATTCACGAGTGCGGTCGTCAAATCCGGAATCGCAAAAGCGTTCTGATACCAAAATGTCGTGAACCCAAGCCAGCGCAAGCCAATGCGCCCGGACGGGCTCTGGTTAAAACTGAACACCACCATCACGGCAATCGGCGCCATTGCATAGGCAATGGTCAGCCACGTATAAACATTCAGCAGCCGCTCACCCAGCGGCACTTTGCGGAGGAAAAGTTTGCCCGCGGGCACGGCGTCAGGCGGCATAGTCTTGAATCGTCTCGGTGCCAAACGCTTTCGCATAGATTAGGATTGAAACCATCAGCAGCAACATCAACAAAGATGACAGTGCCGCGGCCATCGGGTAATCCTGGTCCACAAAAAAACTATCCTGGATGATATTGCCGATCATCGAGGTGCTGGGGCCGCCCAGAATTTCGGCATTGATGAAATCCCCCACATTGGTGACGAACACCAGCAAAAACCCGGCAAACACGCCGGGGGCGGAAAGCGGCAGCACCACGCGCAAAAACGCGGTTGAGGGTGTTGCGTAAAGGTCGTTCGCGGCCAGCACCATGCGCCGGTCGATTTTTTCCAGCGAGACGTAAAGCGGCAGCACGTAATAGCCGAGATTATTGTAAATCAACCCGCCAATCACCGCCCATTTGGTGGACAGCACATAGGCATTTTCCGGCAGCAGGCCCAGATCTTTTAGCGGCCCGAAAATAAAGCCTTGATCCGCCAAAATGAATTGCCAAGCCAGCACGCGGATCACAAAGGTTACGAAAAATGGCAGCACAATGAGGAACAGAAACGTCGATTTATGCTGGCCGCCATGAAACGCAATCCAATACGCCGCCGGATAGGCCAGCAGCAGCGTCACCACGGTGGAAACGCCGCCATAGACAAACGAACGCACGAACTCGTCATGATATTGCGAAACGGCAGTCAAAAACTCGGCGAAATTATCGGAAATCGTGTACCCATCCAGCGGGTCGCCGATGGCGGTGGCCATGATCACCATCGAGCCCAGCGGGATGAGAAACAATCCTAGAAAATATGCCCAGCTTGGCAGGCTGAGTAGATAGGGTGCCAAGCGCGGGCCGATCCGCCCGCGATGCGCCCGTCCCGCCGCTACTTCCGGTTTTGCCATCTAAGCCTGGATGATTGGGTTAAACGTGTCGTTCCAGGCCTTGTACTCGGCATAGTTTTTGAAGGCCGGGAAGAGGTGCGATTTTGCGTAGGTGGCGGCGGTGGGGAACACCAATGGGCTGTTCGCCACATCCGGGTCTTTCAGCGTATCGGCGATATACCCTTTTGCATCCGGCACTGGGCATACGTAATCCACATAATCCTCGATGATCCCGGCCGTTGTTGGCGTATAATAATAGTTGATCCATTCCAGCGCGCTCAACGCATTCTGCGCGCCCACGGGGATGCACATATTATCGTGCCAGATCATCACGCCTTCCTTCGGCACGACGAATTTCAGGTCCTTATAGCCTTTTTCATTGGCCTGATAAATATCGCCGGACCAGGCCTGGCTGATCCAGGTATCGCCATTCTCCAGCGCGTTGATATAGCTCTGGTCGTAATATTGCCTGACCAGGCCTTTCGATTTTTGGTCTTTCAGAATCGCGACCGCTTTCGCCCAGTCCGCCGGGGTGGAGGTTGTGGGGCTGATCCCGAGTTTCAGCAGTGCCGCGCTGCCCAGTTCGAGATTATCATTCATCATCCCCACATGGCCGGCGAAAGCCGGGTCCCATAAATCCTCGAAGGAGGTAATCTCGCGTTTCGTTAGTTTTGGGTTATAGGCAATGCCGGTAAAGCCGCTCTGCCACACCGCCGTATATTTATTGCCCGGGTCGTAGGCCGGGTTGATGACGTTGGAGCTGGCGTATTTGGCAAAATTCGGAATTTTTTCTTTCCAAAGCGGGGTCAGCCATTTTTGTAAAATCAGTTCTTCCAGCTCCCATCTATTGGTAATCACCGCGAGGTCATAGCCGGTGGGCTGCCCGGCTTTGAGGACCGGCGCGATTTTTGCGTAAAATTCTGGAATTTCTTGAATCACTTCCAGATATTTGACACTAATTCCGGTGGCCTTTGTAAAGTCATCCAGGGAGGGATGGTCCGACCCGTTCGTTGTCACGTCGATGTAATAAGGCCAGTTTGCAAAAACCAGGTTCTTGGTCGGTTTTTGCGCTGCCCACCAGGCATGCCAATCCGTGACCTTGGCTTCGGCGCGCGTTGGCATGCCGCCCATCGCCAGCAACCCGAGACCGGCCGCACCGCCGCGCAAAAAGTTTGCGCGCGACAGGCGCGGCTGCGTCAACCCGCGCAGCATCGCCGGGTCCATCGCCAGCACGCCAGAGGTTTTTTTGGTCATGCAATCATTCTCCTGGTTTTCTAGGTTTTCGGTTCAATCACAAATGTATGGTCCCGGTGCCAGGCCAGCCGCACGGCGTCGCCCGCCCGGAAATCCCGCAAGCCGAGATTTTGTACATAAACGGAAAGCAGCTGCCCGGCATTGCTGCGCACATTATACTGGTGATTCACGCCCATATACGTCGCAATCTCCACAGTGCCTTCAATCACATTCCATTCCGGCGCCGCGGGCTGGTTTGGTTCCAGAATGACAATTTTCTCCGGCCGCACGCCGGCTTTCAGCGCCGTGGCATCGCTCTTGAGCCGCGATGACTGAAATTGCAGCCTGCCCCCATCCTCCATCCGCAGCCAGCTTGTTTCTGCCCCCCGCTCATCCAGAACGCCAGAAAGCAGGTTCGAAATGCCGAGGAAAGCGGCCACGAATTCCGTCGCGGGATTGTCATAAACATCCGCCGGCGTGCCCACCTGCTCAATCCGCCCGCCCGCCATCACCGCCAGCCGGTCTGACATCACCATCGCCTCTTCCTGGTCATGCGTGACGAATAAAAAGGTGATCCCGATCTCGGATTGGATGCGTTTTAGTTCCAACTGCATCTGCCGGCGTAATTTCAAATCCAAAGCGCCCAACGGCTCGTCCAGGAGCAATAATTTTGGCCGGTTCACCAGGGCGCGGGCGAGTGCGACGCGCTGCTGCTGGCCCCCGGAAAGCCGGGCCGGCCAGCGTTTTTCAAACCCGTGCAAATCCACAAGTGCGAGCATCTCCCGCACCCGCGCCGTTACCTCGGCATCCTTCAGCCCTTTGCGCCGGAGCCCAAAAGCCACGTTCTCAAACACGCTTAAATGCGGAAACAGCGCGTAGGATTGAAACACGGTATTCACGTCCCGCCGGTAGGCGGGCAGGTGGCTCACATCCACGCCTCCCAGCAAAATACTGCCATAGGTCGGCTCCTCAAACCCGCCAATCATCGCCAGCGTGGTGGATTTGCCGCACCCCGAAGGCCCGAGCAGGCTGAAAAACTCGCCGCTCTTGATGGTGAGATTTATATGGTCAACCGCGGTTTCACGGGCGAAAATTTTGACAACATCGTTAAGATGCACATCCGCGCGCTCAAAAGAACCAGCGAGGCCCGGCGCCTGCACCGCGATATCCGCCATCACCGGCCCGGCCGGGATTGGGCAATGCCGCGCCAGCCCGGCCGGTTCCGTTGCTGTCCTGGTCCGGCGGCAAAGCTCATCCAAAAATCGCTTTCAGCATCGGGCAGTTTCATAAAACAGTTAAGCACACGGACTCCTCGCTCTGCGACCTTGCATCGCCAACGCAACAAGCCCATCAGCCCCGCGAGCCGGTGCTAAAACGACCGGCCTCAATCATTTTTTTAGTCATTGGCAGTTTATTGCCTCAAGCGGCTCTGTCAACCGAGCCTGGGCGTGGCGAGCCAGTTAGCTTGACTGATGCGGTTCCGCCCGGCGGAAAAATATTATAGACGGGCGGAGGGACAACAACACACCGCAAGAATGAACCGCATGCAACGTAGCACGGACACCGACCAATCCAACACCGCGGCCACGAATGCCGAGGTCAATCTGGAGTCTATCTATGCCGAGGCCATCGCGCATCAGCGGGAAGGCCGGGCTGATGCCGCGCTGTTCTGTTTCCAAAAAGCCGCGGCCATGGCGCCGCAATTGCCGCAAGTGCATTACAATCTGGGAGTCGCGTTTACCCAACATGGGCGCAACGACGATGCATTAAAATCATTCCAAAAGGCCGCCAGCCTTGCCCCAAACTTTGCGGAAGCCCAGGCCAACCTTGGCACCGCGCTGCTGACAGCCGGTAGGCTGGAGGAAGCGGTGCCCGCGCTGCAAAAAGCCGCGAAACTCGCCCCCGGCATTGCCGCGGTCCATAACAGCCTGGGGGCGGCGTTCAAGCAGCAGGGCCTGCTCAACCAATCCGCCGCCGCCTATCGTGCCGCCATCGCTCTTGTCCCTGACTATCCGGAGGCGCTGTGCAACCTTGCCGCCGTGCTTTGCGACATGGGCGAGCTGGATGACGCGGCGGCGTTTTGCCGGCAAGCCATCGAACGCGCGCCGTCACTCGCCAAGGCCCATAACATTCTCGGCGTCATTTTGCGGGACCAGGGGCATCTGGCGGAAGCGGAGGAGGCCTTCAAAAGCGCGATTGCGTTGGCGCCGCGCGAGCCGGAACCCTATGTGAATTTAGGGAATTTGCTGACCGCGCAGGGGCAGCATGACCAGCCTGTCCGGCTCTGCCGCCAGGCTGCTTTGCTGGCGCCGGAGTCGGTAGAGGCGCAAAACAATCTTGGCACGGCGCTCTACGCGGCCGGCCGGCTGGATGACGCCATCACCTGCTTTCGCCGCGCCGTCACCCTGCGGCCGGACCGCGCCGAGGGGCATTTTCATCTCGGCATGGCGCTGCTGGCCAAGGGCGACATGGCGGCCGGCTGGCGCGAATATGAATGGCGGTGGCAAATCTCGCGTATGACCGCCGTGCGCCGGCAGTTTGAGCAGCCGGCATGGGACGGCCAGCCCGCCCCCGGTCAGACGCTGCTGATCCATGCCGAACAAGGGCTTGGCGACACGCTGCAGTTCTGCCGCTACGCGGCCCTGGCGGCCGCGCGCGGCCTGCGCGTGATTCTGGAAGTGCAAAAACCGCTGCAACGCCTGCTCGGCACCTTGGCCGGACCGCAAACCATCCTCGCCCGGGGTGATGCATTGCCGCATTTCGACCTGCAGGCCCACATGCTCAGCCTGCCGCATCTCTTCGGCACGGTTTTGGACACAATTCCGGCTGACATCCCTTATCTCTCGGCCGATGAAAATATTGCCGCGGCCATGCAAGCGCGCCTGGCCAAGGTTCCGAAAACCGGCTTGCGCGTGGGTCTCGTCTGGGCTGGCAATTCCTATCGCTATGTCGCGGACATGATCGCCGTCGACCGCCGCCGCTCCATCGCGCCGTCGCGCCTGGCGCCGCTGCTCGCCATCCCCGGCGTGCATTTCATCAACCTGCAGAAAGAAGGCCCGCCCGCCCCGCCTGAATTCGGCCTCACCGATTTCATGCCAGAGATTCACGATTTTGCCGATACGGCGGCGCTGGTCAGCAATCTCGACCTGGTGATTTCGGTGGATACCTCGGTCGCCCATCTGGCGGGCGCGCTTGGCAAGCCGGTCTGGCTGCTGAATCGTTTCGTAACCGATTTCCGCTGGATGACCCACGGGCAGAACACGCCCTGGTACCCAACAATGAAAATATTTCGTCAGTCCGCCGCCGATGACTGGGACAGCGTCATCGCCGAAGCCGCGCATGAACTTCACGGCTTGGCTTTGGCCCTGGGCAAATAAGGCCAAGGGACACTGCCCCGGTTACCCCAGCAGCCCGCGCACCGTGTCCGCATCAGCCGCCGCCAGGGCTTGGGCGGCGAGTTGGAGGCAGTGGCGGGAACTTACGGCGCGAATCGCGCGTTTGACGCGGGGGATGGCCGCACCATGCATGGAGAACTGGCGGATGCCGAGGCCGACAAGCAAAGGGGCGGCTTCGGGGCGGCTGGCGAGTTCGCCGCAGAGGGAGACGGGGATGCGCGCGGCGTTGCCGGCGACGCCGGTTTCGTAAATCAGGCGCAATATGGTTGGCTCCAGCGGGTCGTAGAGCTTGCTGCCAACCGGCAGGCTGCGGTCGGCCGCCAGGGTGTACATGGTGAGGTCATTGGTGCCGATGGCGAAAAATTCGGCGTGTTTGGCAAGGTGGTTCGCGGCCAGGGCGGCGGCGGGGGTTTCGATCATAATGCCAAGCGGCGGGCGGGATTCGGCAACCCACACGCCGCGGCGTTTTAGCCGGCGCCAGACACGGTCATAAATCTCCCAGGCGGCGATGATTTCGGACTGGAAGCCGACCATGGGCAGCATCACACGCACGGGGCCGGCGGCGCTCGCGCGCAGGATTGCGGCAAGCTGGGTTTCAAAGAGATCCGGGTGGCGGAGGAGCAAACGAATGCCGCGCAGGCCGAGGGCGGGGTTGGCCTCGGCGGTGTCCGGCGTGTAGTCGGACAGGGCTTCCACCTCCTTATCCGACCCCCAGTCCAGCACGCGGATGGTTACCGGGTCGCCATCCATGGCCTGCACGATGCTGGTATAAATTTGTGTCTGGGTGTCTTCATCGGGCAGGGTTTCGCGGTTCATGAAAATGAACTCGCTGCGCATCAGGCCGATGCCATGTGCGCCGGATTCGGCGATCATCGGGATTTCAAACGGTAGTTCCAGATTGGCTTGCAGGTCGATGGCCACATGATCCGTGGTTTCGGCGGGTGCGCGCTGCAGGCGGGCCAAGGCGCGCAAATTCCGGCTCCGGGCGGCAAGCCGCGCCTGCGCGGCCTCCAGGCTTTTCGGCGAAGGGTTGAGGATGATTTCACCGGCCTCGCCGTCGATAATCGCCAGCGTGCCGGGCTTGGCGGCTTCCAGAACGCCAGTCGCCCCCAAAATGGCGGGCAAGCCAAGGGCGCGCAGCATGACGGCGGTGTGGCCATCGGCACCACCCTCTGCGGTGATGATGCCCGCGAAATTAGTGGGCTGAATCAGCGCGGCATCCGCTGGGCGCAAAAATTCGGCTGCCAGGATGGTGCCGGGGGCGAGGTCCGCAAAGCTGCGAAAGGGCAGGCGGGTGAGGTTGCGCAGGATTCGCCGGGAAATTTCCCGTACTTCCTCGGCGCGGCGTGCCCGGCCCTCTCTGTCAGACCCGGTGAGCGCCAGAATCGCCTCTGCCTGCGCTTCCGACTCCTCCGTCACCGCCGCTTCCGGCGCGAGAAGCCGGTCCCCGATTCGGGTGCGCACCCCCCGGATGAGGCGGGAATTGCCGAGCATGTGCAGATAGGCGTCGATGAGCGGCGAAATTTCCATCTGGCTTTGCTCCGGCAGGCCAGAAAGTTTGGTTTTCAGCTTGATCAGCTGCTTGCGTGATTGCGAGACGGCATCCTCAAACCGCGCGGTTTCCGCGGCAATGTCGGCTGCCTGGATTTTTTTTGTGGAAAAGCTGAGTTTCGGCTCGGTCGCCTCATAAATCGGGCCAATGCCGATGCCGGGCGAAATGGGGTGGCCGGAGAACCGTAACTCGCGTCTGCGGGATGCGCCTTCAGTCTGTCTCATGGAAGCCGGCCTCGATCAGCGCGGCGATGGCGTCCAGGGCTTCCTTGGCGTCGAAACCTTCGGCACTCAATCGCACGGTACTGCCGGGGCCTGCCCCCAGCATCATCAGCCCCATGATTGAGCGGGCGGAAACGGATTGTCCGTCTTTCGAAACTTCAACCGAGGCGCTGAAACGCTCGGCCGTGTTAACCAGCTTGGCGGCGGCGCGGGCATGCAGGCCACGCCGGTTGATGATCCCGACATCGCGGGTAATGACGGCGCTGTTATCGCTGCTCATGTTTTTACTCCGCCGCGCGGCTCGGCATTCCGTTAGCGGGCAGGGGAACCTGCGCGGCGGGGGTCATGCGAACGGCGGGCGGCTGGTTGATCTCATGGCCCGAGCAAATATATTTGCGCCCCGCGGCTTCCGCGCATTGAACGGATTCTGCTAGGCTCTGGCTGCCGCGTATCTTGGCGAGCTTGACCAGCATGGGCAGGTTGACCCCGCCGATCACCTCCACATCCGGCTGGCTGAGCATGGACATGGCCAGGTTGCTGGGGGTGCCCCCGAACATATCGGTGAGGAGAATCACCCCGTCGCCGCTATTCACCTCCCGCATGCGGGCGGCGATTTCAGCGCGCTGGCCTTCCATTTCCGCGTCCGATTCAATGCAGACCGTGGCGAGCGCGGTTTGCTTGCCCACCACATGTTCCATGGCATCCCGCAAAGCCACCGCGAGCGCGCCATGGGTGACCAGAACCATGCCGATCATTTTGCGCCGCTCATGGTTTTCGCGCGGTCTCCGTCAGTACTTGCTTCAAACCTCGTCCGCTCCCGATGGGTTATTCCGATCCGCCAGCCCGCCTGGCGCAACGTAAACGCCAGCCTCTCGACCATAAACACTGACCGATGCTGTCCACCCGTACACCCAATCGCGATTGTTGCATATTTTTTTCCTTCCTGCACGAAGCGCGGAAGC
>Ga0116229_10014883_pt1 | contig 10723 bp, 5 predicted proteins | sample S1TSphgellanicum_3_FD_87313 | JGI IMG/M metagenome (GOLD analysis project Ga0116229, IMG submission 87313) | Host-associated microbial communities from peat moss isolated from Minnesota, USA - S1T2_Fc - Sphagnum magellanicum MG | ecosystem: Host-associated > Plants > Peat moss > Unclassified...
ATGTAGCGGTAGTGGCTCATGTATTCGCGCACACCATCGAGGCTGCCGCCGAGGGTCGCCTGCAGCGTGACCTCGAGCCCTCCTCGCCCCTCGATGGCGCCGGCCGGTCGCCGCACCGGTATCGACACCGGTGTGGTCAATTGGCTGATCGTGGCCTGGTAGGTGCGCACCGGAAACGCCGGGACCAGCACCTGGCTGACTTTCAGGTGATCGCGGGCGGCGCCGCCGAGCTCCCGCGCCGTGACCTGCCAGTCGATGCGGGTGGCACCGATCGGCGCGATCGCCGGCCAAGCGAGATCGCGTGACTGACCGGCGGGAATCTGCACCTCGCGCGTGGTCGCGCTGTCCTTGGCGGCGGGGCTGCCGGCGAGTGTGGGGCTAGCGCCGAGCGCGGGGCTGCCGCCGAGCGCCGCGCTGGCCAGCTGGACCTGCGCCGTGATCAAGTGATCCGTGGTGTTGCGCAGTGTGAACGTGGCAGCGTATTGATCCGCCTCCCGCACCAGTGGCGGCAGTCCCGACAACAGGATCAGGTCCTGCGTCGTGTGGATGGTCGCGCTGCCGGTGCCGAAGCGATCGATGGCACCCTGTGCGACCGCGACGATGCGAAAGGACGACAGCGAGTCGTTCAAAGGTATCGCGACCTGCGCGTTGCCCTGCGCATCGAGACGCACGCGCGGCTGCCAGAACAGCAGGCTTTCGAACAGTTCGCGTGCGCGATCCATTTCGCGACCGCCGCCGCCACCGTGCGGTACCGCCTTGCGGCCGTAGTGACGCTTGCCGACCACCTGCATCTGGGCGGTGGAGGTCCATACCTCAAGGCCCCGCTGCCCCATCATCGCCTGCAGCAGATCCCAGCTGCTGTTGGGCGCAAGATCGAGCAGCGCCTCATCGACCGCCGCGAGCGCGACTTCGGTGCCCTCGGGCAGCGCGCGCCCGGCGGCGTCGGCGACGTGAATGCCGACGCTGGCGCGCTCGCGGATCCTGTAGACCGTGTGTTCAGGCTGCACCTGCACATCCAGTCGAAACGGTGCCCACCCGACCTTGATCTGCGCGCTGCCCAGTCGATAGGACGGACGCGTCAGGTCCACCAGCGCCGTTACCTCGTCGCGTGGCAGTGATCGGGACGCGGTGTTCCCGGAGCGCGCGCTGTCGCCGGTGGAAGCGCCGTTGCCCGCGAGGTGCGCGACGCGGCCGCGGATCGCGAGCACCGACACGAAGGCATTGGGCGCGTAGCCCGGCGCGATCGGCACCTCGACGATCGGCGCGTTGCCATGCAGCCGGGTAACGAAGCTGCTGAGTACGCCCTCGCGCTCGACCGTGACCAGCGCGGTCGCGTCGCGAAACGGCATGCGCACCTGGAAGCGGGCGGTCTCACCCGCCTGGTACTCCTTCTTCTCTGGCAGCAGGTCCATGCGATCGCCGCTGGTGCCGCCGAACCACCAGGCGTCCTTGTCCACGACCCACATCGTCGTGGTGGCGCCGGTGCCGGCGCCATGCCCATCGCGCGTCTCGGCGCGCACGATGATCTGGCCGGACGCGCCGGGCGCAAGCTCGCACAGCAGCAGGCCCTGGGCGTTGGTGGTGCCGCTGCAGCCTGGCTTGAGCTTCCTGGTCGCGCGCGTGGTCTCGTAAGAGTAGAAGCCGCCGATCAGGCGCTTGCGGTACGAGTAGGCATTGGACTGATACAACGACACCACCAGCGCCTGCCCGGCCAGCGGCTTGCCGTCGAGATCCAGCGCCACGACCCGAAAGCGCAGCTGCCCGGGGCTGCCCAGCCAGCTCTCGGGTCGGATGCCGACACTCAGCGCCGCTGGTGCCAGGCGCACGCTGCCGGTCGTGGTCAGCGTCTCGCCATTGGCGTCGGCGTATTCGAGTTCCGCGGTCAGTCGCGCCGGGCTGTCCAGCGCCGGCAGGTTCCTGAGCGTCACGCGCGCGGAGCCGTCGGCGTCGAGCGTGATCGGCAGGGTCTGCGTGCGCGTGGTCAGCGTGCGCGTCGACTGCTGCGGCGCGCCGGCGTCCGCGTCCGCGTCAGCATCGAAGTCGACATCGGCAGCGCCGTTGTCCTCGTTATGGATGCCTTCCTTCACTGGCGCGCCACCGAACTGATAGTCCGGATAGTCGTCGAAGTGCGGTGGTTGCGGCTCGATGAGGGTCCTGAGCTTCACCGGCAGTCCGCCGGCGCCGCCGCCGGACATGTAGGCGACATGCAGGTCGAGGTCCAGTTGTCGCGGTGCCACCTGCGGCCGCGCCGGACCCACGACGCTGGCGCGCATCGAGGGCAGGCGGAACTGCTCGACCTTGAACTGCGCACTCGGGTGCGAATCGATGCTCACGCTATAGGTGCCGAGCCTGGCCTCGTCAGGGATCTTCCACTCGCTGGTCGCGACACCGCGGGCGTCAAAGCTGGCGCTGAAGCTGTAGTTCTGGCCGCTGCCCTCATGCACGATCCGGATCTGATGGTCGCCGGCGCTGCCGGCCGGCAGCGCGATGCCGGAGGAGACGTGCTGGCGCAGGAAATGCTTGAACGAGACGGTTTCGCCAGCCCGAAACAGCGCGCGATCGAGCACTGAGTGATAGATGCCAGTCTCGAAGCCGCTGCCGACCGGCAGGCCAAACTCGTATGGCAGGATGCCCTGGTCCCAGGTTGATTCGGTGAAGCTGACGTCATCGCCCTTGCTGGCCACCACCAGCAACGGCGGTTGCCAGGGGCAGGCACCCGAGGCTTTGGGTTCTCCGAGCGGCTGCGCGATGGCAGCGACGCCGTCATGGTCGGTGCGACCGCGCCACAACGTCTGGCCGCTACAGAAATCGCTGACGGCGACGTCGGCATCGGCGACCGTCGCGCCATCGCTCAGTCGTGTAACCCAGGCGAGTGAACTCTCGCGTCCCCACTTGAAATGCACTGCCATGTCGGTGACCAGCGCTGCGGTCGCGACATAGCGGGTCTGGCCCGGACCGAGCAGCGCTGCGCCAAGCATGCCGCTGGCGACTTCGACCACATACAGGCCTGGCCGCTGCAGCGGAATGCCGATGACCTCTTCGGGCTTGCTGCCGGAAGGTTTGGTCAGCGTGAAGGCGGTGGTGGCATCGGACTGTGCAAATACCGAGTGCGCGCCAGTGGTCTCTCGCCACACCGCCGGCGCGCCGGCGTCCGGCCGCGACCACTCGCCGCTTGGGCTCTGGGCGGTGTCGACACGTGTCAGCCAGTCGGCGATCGACTTCGGATCGTTGTCCACGCGCAGCATCTTCGCCGGCAGGCTCGAGGGACTGCGCCAGAGCGAGTGCGCCGCCGCGGGCGCGACCGCGGGGTCGACGTTACGCAGCGTGACTGGAAGGATGCCGCCTTCGCGCGCCTCGAGGATGCCGAAGTTGCCCGAGAACTTGACCAGCGGCGGATAGGCATCGACCCGCAGAGCGAGCGGGAAGCGCGCCGCGTTTTCCAGCGGCCGCTCCGCATCATCGACCACACCGGCGGGCAGCAGCACGCTCAGCGTCGTATTTTCAGGGAACGGCCCGGTGAAACTCACGCCCGAGAGCGTCGGCACCTGCGTCGGCACCTGCGCCGACTGCGGGGTGCCCTCGCTGTCCGTCGGCGCCCACAGCTGGCCATTGGCGGCCTTGAGCCGAATGCCCAGCGCCTTGGCGCGCGGCACCGGTGCGCTGAAACTCACCTGGATCGGCAGCACCGGCACGCAGCCGGCGCGCGCGTTGGTGCGGGTGCATTCGACCTGCGCGGTGAATGCCGGACGCACCCGGAAGGCGAGCTGCTGGTCCGCCTGCGTGGGGATTCCCGAGGTGGTCGCGATGCCCGCGCCCCAGTGGATGAGCACCTTTGTAGATGGCGGCAGCCGCCGCTGGCAGCGCACCACCGTCAGCAGCGCATCGCGCCGCTCCATCGAGCGATTGCGAATGCGCAGGTTGCTGCGGCCGCCGTTCTTCCACAGCAGCTCCATGTAGTCGTAGCCCAGCGCGCGACGCAGGTCCAGGACCGACTGCCGCTCATTTCCAGTCAACACCTGTACCGGGACGCGCTCGATGATGCCGTCGATCGCGCAGTAGGCATGCGCCTCGATCGATTCGGGAGTCGGGGCGGCATCCAGCCGCAGCAGGAACACCTGGTCCTCATCCACGTCGGTCCAGCCTTCGCGCGGCAGCGAGGCCATGATCGCAGGTCCACCGGTATGGAAGCTGAACTCCGCGCGCCCGCTGACCGGGGTGCCCGCGACCGACTTCAGCCCGGGTTTCAACGAGAAGCGACAGCGCACCCCGGCATCCAGGTCGGCGTCGAAATCAAACACCCAGTCCGTGGTGTCCGCCCAGCGTCCCTTGCCACTGACCTGGCTACCCGCGGGGCAATCCACAGTGAACGGGTCGTCCAGGCGCGGATCGCCGAGTGCCACCATCGCGGCGCTGAATCGCACCGTGACCTGGCGCACCTGCTTGACATAGCCCTCGGGGGCAAAGGATTGCACCTGGACGGTGTCGGGGGAAACTGCGATGCCAGTGTCGGTCCCAATGCCGGTGTCGGGGTCGGTGGATGGCGGCGGGTTCGCGGACAGTGCGGTGAGTGGCAGCGTCAGTGCCAGCAGGGCCAGTGCCGGTAGGGCGGCGGTCGCCAGGAGCGGCGCGGGCAAGAGTTTCATTCGTAATGCGAAGCGAAACATGTTGACTTGACGCGAGTCGCATTATGCCGCGCATTGTCGAAACCGCCGCTGAATGGAGCGCCGGGACTACCTCTGAAGGGTGAGGACGGCGGCGCCGCCGTTGCGCGATGCTGGCAATGTCGAACTTCAGGAGCATGATGATGAATAACAGACAGGAACATCACACCCCGTCGCTGCCGGTCGCCAATTACAGTTCGGCGATCGCCAAGGCGGTCGAGTGGCTGGGCGATCGCTATCTGCTGGCGAAGCCGATCAAGGCTGCCGCAGGGATCGAGTCGCACGCCGGGTCGTATCCGGCGCCGCGTGCCAGGCATCGATCCTCTCCGGGATGAACGCGGATGTGGTCCCGCGGCGCGTGCGTACTCGTGCTCGGCAGCCTGCTGCAGGCTAGCGTGCTGTTGGTCGGGTGCGTAGCGGTGCCGAGGCACGAGGCGCCGATGCGTCACGACGCGCTGGCCACCGTGCCGGGCTTTCCCGCGAGCATTCGCTGGTTCGGGACCTCGCGGCAGGACTTTGAAGCGCGCGCGCCCGCGGTGCTGCGACAGGTGCAGCAGGCGGCGGCCGGCAAGCCGGTCAACGTGCTGATGCTCTCGGGCGGGGGCGCCGGAGGCGCATTTGGTGCGGGCGCGCTGGTGGGACTGAGCGAGCGCGGTGTACGCCCGCAGTTCCAGGTGGTCACCGGCGTGAGCGCCGGTGCGCTGATCGCACCGCTCGCCTTCCTCGGCGCGGACTGGGACGCCGAGCTGACCGAGGCATTCTCAGGGTCGCAGACGCGGCACCTGCTGCGCACCCACCTGATGGGCGCACTGTTCGGCGACAGCCTGTATGAAGGGGCGCCGCTCGCACAGCTGGTCGAGCGCTATGTGACCGACGACCTGCTGCGCGCAATCGCCACGGAGTCGAGGAAAGGGCGGTTGCTGGTGGTGGCCACCACCGACCTGGACAGCGAGCAGACGGTGTTCTGGAATCTCGGACGGATCGCCGAGCAGGGCGGCGCTGCCGCCCGGCGCCTGTTCAGCGAGGTGTTGATCGCCTCGGCCAGCATCCCGGGCGTGTTCCCGCCGGTGATGATCCACGTGCAGCAGGGCGGCCGGGACTACGAGGAGATGCACGTGGACGGCAGTGCGATGGCCTCGTTGTTCTTCCTGCCCGATGTGGCCGCGATCCTGCCGCAACCGCTCGAGCCGCTGCGGGGCGGGCAGCTGTACGTACTGATCAACGGACCGATTGGCGTCTCGGCCGAGACCACCCGCGACCAGACGTTCTCGATATTGAAGCGCAGCGCGACCGCTACATTGCAGGGTGGCACGCGCGCGGCAATCGAAATCGCCGATTCCGTGGCGCAGCGGCATCGCATGAGCATCGCGGTCACCGACATACCGGACGACTATCCGTTTGCCGGTTCGCTGGCGTTTGACGCCCTGAGGATGAAACAACTGTTCGATTATGGTGAACACTGCGCGCTGGTGGATGAGCTGTGGAGCACACCCATCGACGCGCTCGACCAGCGGTCCTCCCAGGTGCGGAACCCGCAAGCCGACACTGTACCCTGTGCCGGCGCGCGGCCTGCGCCGGTGGCTATGCCCACGGTGGCGATCCCCGCGGTGGCTATCCCCCAGGTGGCTATCTCGAAAGAGATAGAGTCGGCCCTACCCGATGCCCCGCCTGGAATGCCGGCCCCGTCGGGACACTAGGTCGCCGCCGCGCTAGACTGCCTGCCATCCCAGCCGCCTGCCGGACACCGTGAACATCACCGCCACCGAATCCGCGAAGATCAGGCACTCGCTGCAGCGTGAACAGCTGCTGTCGGCAGCGGCGAGCGCCAGCCGGGTGCTGCTGGAGGCGTCCGACGTGATGACGGCGATGCCGGCGGTATTGAGCGAGCTGGGAGTCGCCGCCGGCGTGGATCGCACCGCGCTCGGGGTGGTCGAGATCGATGCGGCCGGCACGCGCTGGCTGGTGGTCAAGAGCGAATGGATCGCGCCGCACGTGGCCGGCGAGCGCAGCCATGTCGAGCGCGTCCCCTGGGACGATCTGCACAGCGGACAGGGCTGCGAGCGGCTGAGTCGTGGCCAGACGGTGCATCTGCGCCCGGGCGATGGCGACGATCAACGCCAGGCCAGCATCACATTCTGCCGCGCGCAGAGTTCGGTGATCGTGCCGTTCCTGGTCGACGGTGAGTACGCCGGCGCGATCGGCTTCGATGATTGCCGGCGCGGGCGCAAATTCGATCCGGACGTGGTATCGGCGCTGGAGATCGCAGCCAGTGTCATTGGCGCGGCGTTGCATCGGGATCGGCTCGCCGCTGCGGTGCGCGCGGAGCGCGATCGTGCCGCGGAGCTGCGCGTGGCGGAGCTGGCGAAAGCCAATGCCGCGCTGCGCGCGAACCTCGAGTGGCTCGCGGGGGCAACCGAGCCGCAGGGATTCTTCGGCCAAATGCTGCTCGAGACCGTGCGCCAGTTCGATGCGGCGGCGGGCGTGCTGTTGATGCTGAGTGTTGCCGATGAGCAGTGGCAGGTCACCGCGCATGTGCGTGGCGGAATCATCGAGGAGGCGCCTTTCCCGGCGGCGATGCCGCACCCGGGTGACATCTTCAGTGCGCTCGAGCCGCCCAACCGCCAGCTGGCTCACTGGCCGATCGAACGGCTGGGGACGCTCGGCTGGCCGGGCATGCTGGAGTATCACCGCAAGGAGGGGCACCAGGGCATCTATGTGATGCCGCTGCTGTTCGGGGATCGCACCGTCGGACTGCTGGCGCTGGCATTCCGGCATACCGAGACGCTCGGGCGCGAGCAGGAACAGCTGCTCGTGGCGCTGGCGCAGCAGATGACGCTGGCGATCGCTTTGAAGCACCTGGCGATGAGCGCGCGCAACAGCGCGGTGCTGGCGGAGAGGAATCGAATAAGTCAGGAGATACACGACGGGCTAGCGCAGGCGTTCGTCGGCATACTGATGCAGCTGGGCGCCACCGAGGAACACCTGGAGGCCGCGCCGCTGGCGTCGGTGCTGAAGCGCATCCGGGACCTGGCGCGCGACGGCCTGTCGGAGGCACGGCGCTCGGTACTGGCGTTGCGACCCACGGAATCGCGCGCCGGCGGCCTGGCGTTCGCGCTGCAGCAGCTGGCGGAACGCTCGACCGTCACCGGTCGGGTCACCTGCGTGTTCGAGGGCGGCGGCGCGGCCACCAAGCTTGCGCCCGAGGATGAACACGAGTTGCTGCGCATTGCCCAGGAAGCCGTCAGCAACGCCGTGCGTCATGCGCAGCCCAGCCGCGTGCAGATCACGCTGGCGGCCGACGACGAGTCCCTGCAGCTCAGTGTCAGCGACGACGGCTGTGGGATGCACGAGTTGCCGGAGCTGTCAGCCCAGCATGGCTTCGGGCTCACCAACATGCGCGAGCGCGCACAGGCGATCGGCGGGGAATGGCAGGTCATCAGCGCGCCCGGTGCCGGCACGCGCATCGATGTGCGGGTGCCGCTGGCGGCGGCTCCAATGGTGGGAGCGCCGGTGGTTGAGGTGATGCGCGCATGAACGCAGCGCCCGCAACCAGGATCCGTGTCGTGCTTGCCGATGATCACCCGGTGGTGCGCGACGGGCTGGCCGCAATCGTCAACCAGCAGCCGGACATGGAGGTGGTGGGCGAGGCTGGCGACGGCGAGCAGGCGATCGCACTGTTCCACTCGTTGAAGCCCGATGTGATGGTGCTGGACCTGCGCATGCCCAAGCACGACGGCGTGAGCGTGGTACAGCGCGTGATCGAGTCCGATCCCGGTGCGCGCATGCTGATCATGACCACCTACGACGGCGATGAGGACATCTTCCGCTCGCTGAGCCAGGGCGCCAAGGGATACATATTAAAAGATGCGCCGCGGCAGGAGATCCTGACGGCCATCCGGGCGGTCAACGAGGAACGAACCTATACCTCGTCATCCGTCGCCGCGAAGGCACTGCTGCGCATGGGCAAGCCGAGCCTGACGCAGCGCGAGCTGAACGTGCTGCAGCTGCTGGCCGAGGGGCGCAGCAACAAGGACATTGCGCGGCGGCTGGATATCACCGAAGGCACCGCGAAGACCCACGTGAAGGCGATCCTCACGAAACTCGATGCCATCAGCCGTACCGAGGCGGTGACGGTGGCGCATCGGCGGGGACTGGTGCACCTGTAGCGGGCCGTGCCGCCTCCGGAACCGGATTACGTCAGGAACCGGACCAGATGGCTCGCGACGGCTTCGCCCGACTGTCGCTGCGGGAAATGCCCGATGCCGGGCAGCACGATGCGCTCATACGGGCCGATGAAGAAGTGCTCTTTGCCCTCTGATGTTGCGGGATCATTGCAGGGGTCCGCGCCGCCGTGCAGGACCAGGGTGGGTACGGCGATCTGCGGAAGTTGGCTGAGGCGAGTCTCGATCGCTTCGAGTGCGGGATCGGTGGGTGCGAGTCCCCACCGGACCCGGTAGGAGTGCAGGACGACATCCGCCCAGTCGGGGTTTTCGAAGGACGCCGCCGTCCGCTCGAACTCGGCGTCGCAGATCTCCCAGCCCGGGTTCCATATCGACCAGATATGGCGCGTGAAGGCGCGCCGATCATCATGTACCAGGGCCGCGCCGCGCTCCAACGCCATGTACCAGTGGTACCAGTAGTTCTGGACCTGCCGCAGCGACAGACTCTGGCCAGGGTCGTTGGTGCCCCAGCCGACAGACAGGGCAGCGCAATGGGATATGCGCTCCGGACCGGCCAGACAGCTCGCGATGTACGCCGCCCTTGCGCCCCAGTCGTGGCCGACCACGGCGAATCGCGTGAGGCCAAGCGCTTCGGCGAGATCGAGGACGTCTTTCCCGAGCGCCGATAACTGGCCATTGCGAATGGCGCCCGAATCCCGAAATCGCGTCGGACCGACGCCGCGCAGGTAGGGCGCGATGATGCGCAGATTCGCGGCATGCAGTGCCGGGAGTATTCGGTCCCAGGTGCGAACATCGTCCGGCCAGCCGTGCAGCAGTACACACGGATATCCGTCGGGTGGCCCGGACAGCTCGCAGCCGATCGACAGCCGCGTCGTGTCGACAGTGACGATCGAGCCGTTAGGTGTCACGCGGTACGTACCATAATTATTGAACTGTAGCGAGTCGCTGCGAAATAGTGGTAGCGGAATCTATTGCGTGACACTCATATCCAGTACGACAGGGCGTCGGGGTGAGCGGCGTGCTGCGGGGTTTGATGTATGAGTGAACACAATAGGGTTACATACCTGTCTTCATACGCGGAATAGCCACCGCAAAATGCTGGCGCTGCCGGTGCAGCTCGCCAGCCGCCGAGCCGGCGTAGATATTGATCATCTGTCGTTCAACACGCTCGCGCCAGGGACGGCGCGAGCGTTTCTCGATCGTCAGCTACCCTTTTATGAGACGGGACTAAGCATGCGCCTACAGCAAATGTAGGGCACCGGCCTATCACCTGCGGCGCTTGGGGCCCGTATGGTCGAGACGACTGGATGTGCAGTCAAGCCATCGGATTCCCGGAAAATGCCCGGCAGGGTCTGTTCACGCGTCCTTTTTTTCCTGGTGCTGTCGGGGTGCGGCTGTTTTCCCCACTGGGCTTCTGCGCAAACACCATCGCCATTGCAGGAGTGGCAGTATTCCGGCGGCATCATCCTGGCGCGGCTATTCGAGCCCGATCTGCCAACGTACCGGACCATACTGGGACTCGCAGCGGAGCTGCAGCCGGCCTACAGCGGCTCGCGCGCGTACCGGGTAGAGGGTGGCCCGGACTTCAATTTTTATTACCACGATCAGTTTTTTATCAGTACCGGTGACGGCATCGGCTACAACGTCCTGCGGGGAGATCACTTCGAGGTCGGGGTGGCGATGGCCTATGACCTGGGACGCAAGGTATCGCAGGATTATGCCAACCTGCATGGGATGGGAGATATCTCCCCGGCTCCGGCCGGTAAGCTGTATGGCACGGTGGTGCTTTCCAAGAAGTTCCCGCTGATTCTGCGCGTCGATGCGCGCCAGTTCATTGGCGGTGACCAGGGCGCGGTCGGGGACATAGCGGTCTATACGCCG
>Ga0116229_10014884_pt1 | contig 10722 bp, 4 predicted proteins | sample S1TSphgellanicum_3_FD_87313 | JGI IMG/M metagenome (GOLD analysis project Ga0116229, IMG submission 87313) | Host-associated microbial communities from peat moss isolated from Minnesota, USA - S1T2_Fc - Sphagnum magellanicum MG | ecosystem: Host-associated > Plants > Peat moss > Unclassified...
ACTCCAAACACATGCAGCAAGACAGGACAAATTTCTCTGCCTCATACCATTCCACTGCTACTTCCCCCCATGGTCATCTCACAGGACTGTTGTACTCATATTGACTAACACCTCAATGTTTGGAAGGAAAGAGGCGAATTCAGTCTCAGAGCTCCAACTTGGCATCTAGGACAGAAATAGCTGTTTTCATCTTGTGCATCTCTTCAAGGTGTGCATATTAATGATGAAAATACAACTTGCAAATAGCACTAAGTAGGAAAGAGGAAAAATGACACTTCAGTCTAAGAGCTCCCACCTCAACATCTCCAGGGAAAATGGGCCTTTGCCAGTTTAGGAATCTCTTCAAGGTGGTAATCAACAACAGGAAGCATGACTTTGTCAAAAGCACTTATTACGGTGCTACAAACAGAAGTTCCAATCTCCTTGCACAAATTGAAAATAATACCATTTGCCAAGAGGTGAAGGAGTAGTTTCAATGCTTCCTAACAGAGCAAGACAATCCCAAAGGTTTCCACCACAAACCAATGAGCTCAGTGACAACGCTATCCCCACCCTCTTGCTATATATTCTTAAATTGCACAAAACAGGCAGACTGGTTGTACCTTTTAATAATGGTTTGAAACCCAATCATGCCTAACTGAAAACCCAAGTCACAGCTGCTGGAAAAAAACACACAAGTTTCAAGGGCATGAAAAAATTGCTTCAAATCCCAATTCATTGTCAGTGATTTATTTCATGAATGAAAATCTCTAATGTAAACTACACCAAGCAACCAAAGGAAGCCAACAAAGCTTTGTCATTGAGTGGAAATCTTATCTGTTGATCATAGATTTTGATCAATTTTCACAATAGTCTTTCAGTAATTCACTGACAAGGGCATAGATAGCCTTTAAAGGAGGAGGAGTGACTAGAAAACTGAGCTGTTGATGAACTTGAAACATGCTGCATAGCACACAAATAGGGCTTCGTTGACATAGAAATGCATTACATACTGCAATTGATGACAGATTTTAGTAAGCCTAATCTTCTTCAGCAACCTTTTTCCCCAAGCTTGGAATGTCTTCAAACCTCTTCTGCACAGCACCAAGTACACATCCTCAGATAATTACCTCAGCATGGCAGTCTGTAGCATATTCAACATGATATCCCAATTCACAATGCAATAGGTTCTTCCACTGCTCCAAAACCACCTTATTGAAGAGCTTATAGAAGCATCATGGTGATAGATAGATAGATGCAGTTCAATACAAGCAACTCTTCTAACACACTTGTTTCATGCATCTGAGGCTGAAAAGGTGACTGCTTAGTGTCCCAGAATGAAACATAACCAATTTGTCTGACATGAAAGTAAACAGTGCTGTCTCCAGTCATGGACACTTCAAGAATGCAACTCTACTCAGCGTTACTCAGGTTCACACTGGGGCACAGCCCAACAAGCTCAAACTCTTGAAACCCTATAAGTAGCTGACAAAAAAGGACAGATAAATAAGGGAACACCTACCCCAACATTATTTGACTCCCAAAGCTTGTTGATGCCATAGTCAACAACCTGCATTCACCACCCAGCAACCCCTTGCAACTGTTAGGCCCCCTTAACTGTGTGTGCGCCACTTTCTGAAATTCATTTCTTCTGCAATGATTTTCTATCTTACTGTTGGAGACCCATGACCTACAACCCCACGTGGATCATCTCAGCCCAGGCATTGTTCTCAGTGCAAGTAAGTGGCCCAAAATCCAGCAGATCTGCGGCATATATACCCAACTTGAGCCTGCTACTTAGTTGTCTCCAGTCCTAATGACCTAATCCACTACCAAAGATTGGCATTATCGACACCAGACTTTGCAATGGTTCATTCTTCCATCTGCAACCTCAGATTAGGGTTTCCTTTGTTCAGCGTCCTGCCAGGAGGGAGAGAAGTCGAAAGGAGAGGTTCTTCAGTCCTGTGGAAAATAGGGCGGGATGTGCGTGCAACGGTCTTACTCCCTCAAATGCGGCATGCATCTGTTCTTGCACTGGAAGCCCTAAAACACTCGCTAAGAGTGGGGTTGATGGCCACAATTACAACACTCTTGTGGTCGGGGGCCTGGAAAACCGATTCTTTGCTGCCTAAAACCTAAAGATCGCTCTCATTCGAATACGAGGAAAAAAAAGGATTACCGAGAGAGCGGGAGAGAGAGAGAGAACATACCCGTTCACCAACAAGGGCGCCGGTGAGAATGAAGGCGACATACACAGAGTTTCTGCGCGTTAGCAGCCGGACAGTGGTGTCCAACAATCCGCCGCGTGCTCGATCCATGACGGATTCACCCAGCGACCTCACAGCTGACCAAAGCACCACTAGGAGCGAGCAAGCAAGCAAGAAATGCACCGTGCACCGCACGGGGAAACCGGGGGAGGGCAAAAGAGGAGCAAGTGCAAAACAACACGCAACGAGGACTGCACACACACTCTCCAAGACTACCGAGCGTGCGTGCACCAAACCCTAACCATGGATGGATGAGGACCGTAATGCATCCAAAAACACTTGCGTCGTCCAAGTAGTAACTTAGTGGCTTCATCGATGAAAACTAGTTCTTCAGAATGTCCATGGAATCTGATAATTAAATTTATTTTAAAATTTAAAATTTATGATCATTTGGTTTTATTTGTATTGAGAAAGAGGTAAGAATAATGATAAAAAAAGAGGGAGGACGTTCATAATAATTTTCATAAATATTAATTTCATAATCATTTATAAAAATTATGGAATGTACTTTAATAGTTAAATAAATTTTCAAATTAAAAATTTAAGCTTCACTTTGAAAGGAAATCTTTCAATGGAGATTTGGAAGGGGCATTTGAAAGAAATAGTTGTAAATCAAGGTTTTGCCTTGACATGTAGGTGGTAAGGGACATGAGTGATGTAGTTAGGCTTGGAAAAGATAGTTATGTTAACATAAGCATACATACATGATGATAAGAGTTATGGTATGTTGTGAATGGCTTGAAATCATGGACTTTAGATAAATCAAGAAAATTGTCACAATGTACACTTGGGTTTTACATCATTGCACACTATCAAGGATGATCAACTATTTTTTTCTTTTTCTTATATTTTGATTTGGTTTCCAATAGCTTGTTACTTATGTCAATGTTAAATTTAATTTGAATTAATATAAGTATCATGGACATGAAAGGCACATGTTAATCTCTTTATTCATATTCATAATGATGGGTAGAGAAAAGGAGTGAGATAATTATTAAAAAAAAGTTGTGAGGAAAAGAGATAATTATTAGGAAAAAATTGAGATAATTAAACTTGGCAATGCGATAGTTGTGTTTCAAATTGTTTCTAGAATTATCTAGGGTTCACCATATGAAGCATTATGCAAAATCTCTCATATTGTTCCTTGGAATCTTTCATCCCTAGAATTATGGATAAGATTATTCGATTCAAGACTCACATGATAATTTTAAATATGAACATTTAAAAAAATGTTCAATATTCATTAATGAGCTTTATCCAAAACATATTTACAAATTATTGTGTGGTTTTGCACAGTGTGCAATTATTGTCTTTCGTCAAAAATACTTGTCCTACTTCAAAATTATTATTTTTGAATGTGATGATGTTTCCCATTAAGTTTAAACCCATGTTGCAAGAAAAATATGAAATAATACCTACCACTAACCTATTTCTTAATGTTTACAACATTAATATCTTTTATTGTATTTATTAAATTATTTGTAGAACATTAGTCAAATGTTTTGTAGAAATGCAAAGAACATTGTATGTATGTTTGAACATACGTTGCTAGGGAATATTTAATTTCTTTTAGACATCTGCACAATTAACAACAAAATAACACATACAAAGTGCTTTTGATGAATGAGGTGAAACTAAATTTGGAATTGTAAAATACCATGCACAAGATACATATTGTACCCATGATTATCATAGTTTTTGGGCCAATTTGACAATAAATATATATTTTTTATTTTGTTGAAATTTTTGCAAAAGGGTACATAATTAGGTTGAAAGTTTTAAAAACTTTAGCCGCCATTTGTCGAACGTTGACAAAACTTGGCTTATTGGTAAGTTTTGAAAAAGCCGTTGTTTGAATGTTCAAAAAGCCTTTTTTTTTTTTGCACTAGTTCAAATATTTATTACATTGTTGCAGAGATTATTAGTCAAAATATCCAAAAATTATGACCTTTTTTTATCAAAAATTTAAAAAATTTAAAAAAGGTCTGAAATTGGATGTGTGAAAATTAATTAAATGTTCAACAAGAGCTTATCCAACAAGTTCAAGTATTACAATATGTTTGCCAAATAATAATTCTTTTGGAAAGAAAAAGGTCCCACAACCACTAGAAGAAAAACCCTAAACCCTTAGTAATGACAAACAAATAACAAAGGACAAATCATTTACACTAGAAGAAATTTGAAAACCAATGATTGAATTTGTGACTCATTTATAATTGTAATGGACACATGTGACTAAAAAATAGCCTAGTTGGTTTGGACAAATGCCACAATATAGTCAATTGCAAAAGACATGACGTGGCCATGAAATAGGCTAGCTAGCATAGGCTAAATAGGTAGGTAGGATCTTATTTATTTTGTTGGGGACAAGATTTTTGATTGGTTCATCCCAAATGGCACATGCATTATGTTTATAATGAATATAGTCCATTCTTGCATACAATGAATTTAGTCCATTCCTACATACAATGAATCTAGTCCACTCCTTCACCTACATATATAATTTATAAGTTTGAAGTTGTAGACAAAAGAAATTGGAAAATTCTAATGAAAGGGAAACACTGCAACACTATCACATCCTTTGTCCCATACAAAAACATTATCATATATCCACACAATAAAATATTCATTGTTTTCATTAATTATTTACTACATATCCTACTTATTACTTACTACCACAAATTAACCTACCATATTGACTTGGACTTTGTGTTGTTATGCACTACTAATGACAATGAAATGACAAAAAAAAGGGTTCACATTTGAAAACTTTGTTACTTTCAGATATATACATAGGATTCAAATTTTACAAAAGTTCACCCAATTATTATCGAAGGGGGAATTTAATCAACCACCCATATTTTAATTCATAAAATTTTTGGAAGCGATTAGGGTGGATAAACATTAAATTAGCTAAGCAAGTGAGGATTAAATTTTTGAATTAGATATTTAAGGGAAATTTTTAATTACAAAACTAGCTTAATCCCAAAAAAAATAAAATAAACGTTAATCTCTTGAAATAATCTCAACATATTCAAATGTAATAACACATATTTGCATTTGTATGAAATTACATGTAAACATGTGTATGAAATTGGAACGACACAAAAACTCAAATTTCTTTTTTGAAAGGACACAAAGATTCTAAAAGACATTGAAAAAAATACAAAGATTTTTTTTTCCCTGATACTTTAAGATCCATAAGAACATTTTGAAACTTTACATTTGTAAGATGTTTAGTTTTTAAAAATTCCAGTTTGGAATTGACCTCAAACAAATTTGTAGTTTGGAATTGTTTTTTTGTATGACCTACGATTACAACCCATCCCACTTAAACTAGCTTCAATGAAATCATGGTCGATGGAATTAATCAATTAATAATATTAAACCACTATGACATATCCACACAATAAAATACCTACTATTTAACTTAACTACTTACTACCTACTACCCATCCTACTTACTACATATTACCTTGGCTACATACCTACTATCTATTACCTAATCTCCCTAATATATTTATTATCAAAACATCATATATCCACATAATAAAATATTTACAATTTAACCTACCTACTACTTAGTCTACTTATCCTTATCACATATTAAAAGGTTCCATACTTATTATCTACTACCTGGCCTACTTAATGAATTAATATCCTAGCCTACATTTAACATAACTAATTAACTAATCAATTAATACAAAAAATTATGACATATCCACAAAGTAAAATACCTTTTGCTTAACTTACCTACCTACCTACTACCTATTAGTACCTATCTTATTTATTAAACACTACCTAGGTTACATACCTACTATTTATTGCCTAGCGTACTTAATAAATTAATTACCTACCCTACATTTAATAAATTAATTTTTTAACATAACTAATTATTTTATCAACTAATACAAAAACATTATGGCATATCCACAAAATAAAATACCTTTTGTTTAGCTTACTTATTTACCTACTACCTACTAGTACTTATCCTACTTATTAAATACTACCTAGCTTAACTAATTAATTAATTAAGTACCTAACCTAATTAATTAATGAATCACATCACAAATGTTTTTAGGCAAAATTTCAATATGATTATAAGGAATCATTATATTTATGTTATTTATTAAGTTTTTTCTCATATCATTGTTGTGCATTTTTCACTTTATTATTTTATTGTTGATAAAATGTTTGTTGAAAATATGTAAACATAATGAACAATGATTTTGACTTATTAATTTCATGATTATGATGATGAAAAGAATAATGGTTTGTCATTTTACAATAATTTTCATGACACAAATGTAAAACTCTACCATTCAAGGAGACTTAAAATTTATATCAAATTAAAAAAATAATTATGTTTATGTTGATACTATGTTAATAAAATATAATTTTAACATTTGTTGAAATTACTAAAAAAATGACATTTGATTCAAATTACTTTATATATTAGTTCTCATTATTTTTACATAATTATTTTTCCCTTGGAAGTTTGTGACGTAATATGAAAAGATGATCACATGTTCACATAATAAATTAATCAACCTACCTACTATTTATATTCCTACTTACTGCATATTACCTAGTTTACTAATAAATTAATGACCTTGCCTACCAACTACCTACCTAGTTTACTTAACCTAATTAGGTCTAGCCTTCATAGCCTAGCATATTAACTACAACTAATAAACTAACCTATTGTTATCTATAGATAACATAGGCCAATTAATTAAGTATGCAAGCTAAGTTAGGTTACCAATGTATATAGGCCTACTTAGTTCAATGTAACCTATAAAACTTAGCTAGTTTAGTTTACCAACTAGGGTATAATAACCTTTTTTGGCAAACTATTAGCTATTAGATATTATATCATGGAAGACCCATGGATAATTGCAAATTCGACCCATGAATGGGTACATTGAAGGGATAATAGTCCAATTGAAATAACAAAGTTTGCCATATGTGGTCTATATTTATTTGTTCATGTGGTAGAATATATTATTGCAATTGAAAAACCTTTCATTTGTAGTTGTAAAAACAATTATGTTATCATCCATAAATGAATGCAATCAAAATTGGATGACATTGCTCATTTTTCATTTACATTTTCAATGAAAATCATATTAGTCATAAGTTATAATTGCATCTGCAACTAGAATTTGGTTCAACCCTTCTTGTGGTTGCATATGCAACTACAACAAGTTACAACTATCTAGACATGAAGGACTATGTAAAATTAGTTGGTTTGGATATTAGTCACACAATAGTTGCAAAAATATGGTCAGAATGAATGACATTTCTTCTAGTGTGAATCTTGACGTGCCACTTTTCATCCTATAGTCATTAAAGATAATTTATAGAAAAAAAAATGATATATAATGTTGAGGTGTCATATAATGAATGACTAGAATATGATTGGTAGATTGTGGACCATTTGATTACTCGAATTTGTACCTAGACTGAAATTTTTTTATAGATTATTTTTTTTAAAAAAGAAGTTAAATAGGAAATAGGTTTAGGTAGGTTGAAAAAAACAAGTATGTAGGTAGTAGCTTAGCCTACCTAACTTAACCTACATAACCCATGTAATTTACCTACATGCTTAACTACTTAAGTTTAACCTATTTACCCTAACTTTTTACGAATGCACATAGGTTGTAAATATTAGAAATTGAACCCCTCACTTTCACAATGATAAGCCAAATCCTTATCAATGAACTACAACATCAAAAGGTGTCCAATTTTCGTGAAGTTTTTTTATTTCACATGTTTATTTGATATTACTACAAGAAATTTATGAGATATGTAATAGGCAAGTTGTAGAATCATAAGTAAAAAGTTGGTAGCCTTTGTAGGAGATATGAAATAAAAAGTCGGTAAGTAAGTAGGCATGTTGAGGAGGTAGATAAATGGGCAAGTGGGTAGGCAAATAAGTCGATGTGTGCCTTGCTAGGTAGGTCAATTGGTAAGTGAGTCATGTGTGGGTGGGTAAATAAGTAAATAAGTAAGTAAATAGGTTGATAGATGGGTGGGTGGGTAGGTAAATAGGTAGGTATGTAGGTAGGTGCGGGGTAGGGTTATCTATGGTCATATCAAATGACTTGTAGTCATTTTTTAATCATTGCAATGACAATGGGCCATCCACATCTCTTTGTCATCATTCATGGATAATAGATGAAATAAAAATGATGAAAATTTACACCCTCCATCTTGTTACACCTCATCATCTACTAATCACATGCCACACCACCATATGATTATGATTTTTCCACATTGAATTCAAAGTATAGTTTATGACTAGAGTCATATATAGTCATTTAAGACTTGTAGTCATATTAGATTTTTTGGTTGTAAACGACAAAATTCCTTCTAATGATTTAGCTTCTTGTAAGTAAGAAGCTAAAGACTTGCAACAAATTTTGTTTTACATGCTAAATGAATGATAGTGGGACATTTGCACAATTATGTGTAAATGTTGATTGTTGTTCTACGAAAAATAAACAAATAGAAAAGAAAACACTATTATACTAAGAATTGGAAAGTAGATTAGTGGTGGGTATTTATAGTGATCTCCTTAGAGTCCTTGGTTTGGATCTTGATTTGAGTGGAAGTATAAAACAAATAATAATTAAATGTTTTGTTAGACAAGTTATAAATTTTGAGGGAGGGGGGGTTGCACATAACAATGTGAAATCATGTTGTTGCAAAAATAGGCCTAATTCATGTGCCAAACATAATTTAATGAAGGGAAGGGGGTGTTTAATGTCTCCCCTCTTACAACTTGCTTTTCATGTTTTGTGATATATGTTTTGGCTTATAAAAATGTTTATTTCTCATTTTAATGGGCAAGGTTGTATATATGTGGTCTTGAAAGTTCTAAATATACATTAGGTGAAGGTTGACATCAAGTATAAAAACACACAAAACACAAATAAACATGTGTGGTGGAGTTTGCCTATTATTAAATAGAAATACCATCTAGGGAATATCTTGAACACAACGAATACAAGAAAAAAAACACCATTGTGGTAGGGAGCTAACCATTATCTTGCCATTTTTCTTTATTTTGTTGCAAATTTGTTCCATTGAAAACTTAGTACCTTCACCATTTTGAGTGGTTTTCCACCATTGTTTTTGCCTTCTTTGGCTGCAATTATCATCTAGCGACCCCAAAATTAAAAAAGGGAAAACCAAAAAATTAATCTCTTACATTCCAAAAAATTTAGTAGATATATTTGAAAAGAGAAACCAACACAAACAAACAAAATACACAAAATGTTCACCTTTCAAAAAAAAATAGTCATCTTGCATTTCACCAACAACAATGTCCAAGTACATTTCCTTTTCTTTCTTCATCTCGTGAGCTTCAAGAAACAAACCATCTAACAAATGAACATTCATTAAACAAATAAACAAAATGGGCCATCCAAGCTTTTTGTTCAACAAGTAATGAGCATAAGTCAACCCCAACTAAGAGATTCCCCATCACATACGGTCCACTTCATCCACTTCATCCACTTCATCCTCTTTTAGATTTTTTCACCATATCCTTCAAAGTCAAGTTATCAAGTTACTTTCTAAAACAATTTTTAAATCATTTCTTAAATCAATGGGAGTACTTTTCAAACATTTTTCTAGAAGAATCACTCAAAATTATCTTTTAAAATAATGAAAGTAATTTTCAAACACTCTTACTTAAATTGATTTATTATAATAATTTAATGTATAATTATTCTATCCTTGAAAGCAATTCTATGATAATAATTATTATCATTCAACAAATACCCATAAAAACCCATGGGTGGAGGACATTACCAAAATGTGGGGACAAATGCTACCACCATATCATAGACCCCTATTTTGGGAATTGACCCACCCTAGGGCCTTATTGTACAAGAAAAATATTCTACTTTCTTGGCATGGGCTGCTTCCGTACTCGGAATGGCGAATCTTCATTTGGAAAGTGCAACTAAACTCATTAATTGCAAGAAAGGATCATTAGGACACATTTTGTCATCTAGTTAGTTCCTAGAGCCTAGCTTACCCTATTAACTCAATAGGAGGCAAAATGCATCCCCCAGTACACCTAGTATGCAATAGGTAAAGACTCAAAAGAAATGTTCTTTTTTCAATATTTTGATTTTGCAAAAGTGGCAATTTTTTTTTGTGGGGGGCTAAAAACCACATTTACACCAAAAAAAACTTTATTTTTCCCCTAGTAAAATAATTTTTAATATGAAAAAATTGAAAACGAAAAAAACACACACACCCACACATTTTTGTCGCCCATTTTATTTCTTTTTTGACCAAAACTTTGAGAGTAAATTAAACTACTTTTGATATTTTTCGGAAAAAAGGTGAAAATTTTAATATCAAAAAAAAAAAAAAAAAAAAAAAAAAAAAAAAAAAAAAAAAAAAAAAAAAAAAAAAAAAAAAAAAAAAAAAAAAAAAAAAAAAAAAAAAAAAAAAA
>Ga0116229_10014888_pt1 | contig 10721 bp, 6 predicted proteins | sample S1TSphgellanicum_3_FD_87313 | JGI IMG/M metagenome (GOLD analysis project Ga0116229, IMG submission 87313) | Host-associated microbial communities from peat moss isolated from Minnesota, USA - S1T2_Fc - Sphagnum magellanicum MG | ecosystem: Host-associated > Plants > Peat moss > Unclassified...
AGTCGACTCCGGGGCAGTGGCTTCGTCAAGCGTCAGCACTTCCGACGGGGCCGCCGCAGTCGAAGCCGAAGTCGATGCCATCGTCTCGATCACCATCCTGGATTGCGCGTCTGTGCCTCGACTTCACCGCGGCATTGGCGGCGGAGTCCCCCGGCCATTGGGGTTATCGGCAATCGCTGGAATAAGTTGATTCGAGACTCGGCCGCGGGTCGCCGGCTTCGCCGCAGGGAGTGTAGGCAGGGAAGTGAAAATGCCCTAGCGAAAGGGCCGGCCTTTGACGATTCCCTGGCCTTCGCGGACGGTAATGAGCCGATTGGCGGCGACGGCGTGAAAGCCTTCGATGAGGCCGAGGGGCCAGCGCACTTCGATGTCGGCGGTTGTGGCAGCGCCTAAGCCGAAGTGCAGGCGGGGGTCGTTCGAGGAGAGATAGCTGGCCTGGCTGAGGACTTCCTGGACCTGGACTTTGCCGCCGTAGCGCACCACCACTCGCGCGCCGATGGCGCTGCGATTGCTCTTGACGCCTTCAAGACGCACTTTGATCCAATGATTGCCCGAGGGCGCGTCATTGCGTAACAGCGATGGTGGCTCATTCTGGTTGAGGATGAGGACGTCCAAATCGCCGTCGTTGTCGAAGTCGCCGAAGGCGCAGCCGCGGCTTTGGTGATGGGCCGAGATTCCAGGGCCTGTTTCGTCGCCGAGCTCGACGAAGGTGCCGTCGCCGCGATTGCGGAAGACCAGGCGTGGGTCTCGCGCGGGGTATTTGGGATAGACCTTTTCGAGTTCGGGAGCGATGGTGCCGCAGACGATGAGGATGTCAGGGTAGCCGTCGTTGTCGAGGTCGGTGATCCCGCAGCCCCAGCTGATGAAGCGTTGCTCGAGCTCGATTCCGGACTTGAGAGTAACGTCTTCGAATTCAGCTTTGCCGTTGTTGTGGTAGAGGCCGGAGGCCTGATGCTGGAAGTGGGTCTTAAGGATGTCGGTGTGACCGTCGAGATCGTAGTCGCCGAGGCCGATGCCCATGCCGCTCATCTCCTGACCGTCGGAGCTGACGGCGACGCCGCGGAGCAGCCCTTCTTCGCGAAAGGTGCCGTCGTGGTTGTTCATGAGCAACAGGCTGGGCGTCGAATCGCAGGCGACGAAGATGTCGGGCCAGCCGTCTTCGTCGGCGTCGAAGGCTGAAACGCTCAGGCCGTAGGTGCCGGCGATGGCCGCGACTCCGGACTCTTTGGAGACGTCGGTGAAGGTGCCGTCGCCGTTGTTGCGGTAGAGATAGTGGCGGGCGGTGCGGAGTCCGCGGGGACCGCACAGGACCGGAACTCCCTCGTAGCCGCAGTTGGGCACCTCTAGCGAGGGCTTGGGGGTGGTTGCGAGATCGATGTCGACGTAGTTGGAGATAAAGAGGTCGAGCAGCCCATCGCGGTTGTAGTCGATGAAGGTGCATCCGGTGCCGCAGGGGGTTCCGGGTTGCAGGAGTCCGGCCTTGGCCGTGACGTCGGTGAAGGTGCCGTCGCCATTGTTGCGATAGAGCCGGTTCTGGCCGTAGAAGGTGACGAAGAGGTCTTCGAAGCCGTCGTTGTTGTAATCGCCGACGCAGACGCCGCTGGCCCATCCCGAGCTGAGGAGGCCGGCTTTCCTGGTGACGTCGGTGAAGGTTCCGTTGCGGTTGTTTTTATAGAGGCGATTGGTGGCGCCGGGCGGGGCGTCCTCGACGTGGCGTCCGCTGGTGAGGAAGATGTCCACCCAGCCGTCGTTGTCGTAGTCGAAGAAGGCGCAGCCGCCGCCGATGTTTTCGATGATGTAGGTGGCGTGGTCTGGAAATCCATAGACCATGGTCTGGGTGAGGCCGGCCTGGGCGGCGATGTCAGTGAAGCGGGAGAAGGGGAGCGGCCAGACGGTTGGGGTGGTCGGATCGGCTGGGAGCGCGTGAAGTCCGCGGGGAGCGAGCGCGGAAACGGCTGCTGTGGAGGCGCAGGCCAGCAATTTACGGCGGCTCCAGTTCGATCCTTCCATTCTCAACAGTCTAACTGGGGGAAACGGCTGAGGAAGGGTTGGCGAGGCGCATTCTCAGAGATCTCCATCGGCAGGGAATCAGGGACGCTGGGTCCCATCGGGCGCGTTGGTGGGGCGATTGATCTGCTGCGCGAGAGCCTGTGCCTGGGTGTTCTCCGGATCGAGCCGCAGCGCGGTCTTGAGTGCATCCTGGGCCTCCGGCACCTTCGATTCGGCGGCCAGCGTAGAGGCGAGGCCGATCCACGCCGTCGTCAGGCTTGGGTCGGCTTTCACGGCGATGCGGTAGTGCTGCTCTGCCGCGGGCTGGTTGCCGGAGCGCGCCTCAAGGACGCCGAGCTGCTGCTGCGCGGGAGCGTAGCCGGGAATATTCTGGATGATTCTTTCGAGCACGGTGCGTTCTTCGGCGAGGTTGCCGTCGGCGTCGAGAGCCATGGCAAGCTTGTAGGCAAAGAGGGCGTTTCCGGGCCATGCTTCGCAGGCGTCGCGATAGTTCTGGATGGCCGTTTTGCGATCGCCGGATTGCATCTGCTGATCGGCCTGCGCCGCCTTGCTTCTGGCGATGGTGCGTTGCTCCTTGGCCTGGGTGGCCTGTTGATAGAGCTTCATCTGGCTCGCGGCGAGGTCGGTTTCGCCGAGAGCTTTGTAGACATTGGCGAGATCGTAGTGAATCTCGGGGCTGTTCCAGCCGAGTTGAATCGCCTTCTCGAATTGTTCCCGCGCCTCGGCGGGTTGATGCAGCCGGGCGAGCGCGACGCCGAAGTTGTAGCGGCAGTCGGCGTGATTGGGATCGAGCTGGACTGCCTCTTCGAGATGGCCCTTTGCTGAGGCATAGTTTCCAGCTTCGCGCTCGAGTAGCCCGTTGAGATAGAGGACATCGAAGTTATGCGGGGCGAGGGTGAGCAGCTTTTTGCCGAGAGGAGCGCCTGTTTCCTGCTGGTCATTGACTGCCAGGACGCGGAAGTAGTCGATCTGGGCTTCGAGATCGTCCGGATGCAGGGCGAGCTGCTTTTCGAGAAGGCTCGTGGCCATCTCATGCTGGTCCTGGCTGAGGTAGATGAGGGCGAGCGTGTTGGCGACGTGCAGCGATGAGGGCGAGGCATCCAGTGCCGCGGTCAGGGTCGCCTTTGCCTCATCGAGCTTGGCCATGCGCTGGTAGGCGAGCGCGAGGTCGATGGCGAGATTTTCGTCGCGGGTGGCCGGACGAAGCAGCTGTACGACGCCGGGGAAGTTTCCCGATGCCAGGTATGATTTCGCCAGACCATCGAGCGCCTGAGCTGAGGTTGGATCGATGTCGAGCGCGGCTTGCCACTGCGCCGCCGCCTCTTGTCTCCGATGTAGTTGCTCGAGTGCGGTCGCGAGCAGGAGACGTGTCTGCAGCCCGTTCGGGTTCAGGCGGGCCGATTCCTGCAATGCGGAGACGGCCGGTTCCGGCTTTCCATCGAAAAAGAGATTGAGACCGAGCATGTATGCGAACTTATCCGAGGCCGGCTCGAGCTTGAATGCCGCGGCCCATGCCTGCGCCGCGCATGCATGCTGGTCCTTCTCGCCGAAGTACTGGCCGATGGCGGCGTAGTTGTCGGCGGACTCATTCAGCTGGAGGTTCGTCTGCAGTTCCGGAGGCGGCGTGCATTCCGCGGCGAATGCCGCGCTCGACGCCAGCAAGAGAGCGGCCGGGATCATCGCTCGCCGGATGGCCAAGGACAGAATCATTGCGCAATTGCTGGCGGTCATGAATGGTGGCTGAGGATGGTGCCGTCCAGTGCTTCCACTCCAAAGTATATTCTCGCGAAGGCAAGAAGTTTTTACAGACGGAGCGAGGCTGACTGGCCAAAGCAAAATGGCGCCTTGAGGGGGCAAGACTTCAGTCGTGCCATAAGTCGAACGGAATCAACGCGGCTTTAGCCCGCTGAGGGAAGATTTTTCTCGCGGATTGCCTTTTTCCGCAGCCTGTGAAGCCGTGCCCCTTCTGAGAAGCAACCCCAGATCCTTCGGCTGCGCCTCAGGAGGACACGTGTTGTGGGCGAACGAATATCGTCTATCGTCGGTGAACGAAATAGCTTCGTGAGCTTATTCTCCGACTTTCCGGATGCGTGAGGACTTGACGTCGGAGGCGATGACGCCGTCGCGGATGTGGACGATGCGGTGGGCGAATTCGGCGATGTCGGGTTCGTGGGTGACGACGATGATGGTGTTTCCGCGGTTGTGGAGCTCATCGAAGAGCGCCATGATCTCGTCGCCCGTCTTGGAGTCGAGGTTTCCGGTGGGTTCGTCGGCGAGGATGATCGAGGGACGGTTGATCAGGGCGCGGGCGATGGCGACGCGCTGCCGTTGTCCGCCGGAGAGCTCGTTGGGCTTGTGGTGGAGGCGGGCCTCGAGGTTGACGGCTCGCAGGGCGTTCGTGGCGCGCTCGATGCGCTCGGCGGCGGGGGTGCCGTTGTAAATCAATGGCAGCTCGACGTTATGGAGCGCGGTGGCGCGGGCGAGCAGGTTAAAGGTCTGAAAGACGAAGCCGATCTCGCGGTTGCGGATGCGCGCGAGTTCGTCGTCGTTGAGGTCGCTGACGAGGTGGTTATTGAGCCGGTAGCTGCCGCGGCTGGGGGTATCGAGGCAGCCGATGATGTTCATCAGCGTCGATTTGCCCGAGCCGGAGGGGCCCATGATGGCGACGTATTCGTTGTGGCGGATCTTGAGGTTGATGCCCTGGAGGGCATTGACCTGCTGCTCCGAGCCCATGTCGTAGGTGCGCCAGATGTCCTCAAGGACGATGACATCGCCTTGCGGCACGGTGACGGGCTGAGAGGTATCCACTTCGCTGATCATCTGCACGGCCATTGGTGCTCCTGAGATACTGCCATGAACCACTCCCGCAACGATTGCCGGGCGCAACGAAGAAAATATCCTGTTCGCGACTACGTCGCCGGTCCTGTGAAAAGTCTACGCACTTTGCCGAGCCCGGGTTCCTTCCGGGTGCGGCAGGGGATGGCAAATTCAACTTAGAGAAACTCTGAATAAGTCGAAGATCATTCCCTCAGCGGCGGAAGCCGCACTCATTCCATGTCACTTACGGCGCGGCTGAAGCCGTGCCCCTTCAACAGCACCCTTAATCAGAGTTTTACTATGATGAACTTGAGTCGGTATCTTTGACGACCACCGGAGTGGTGTCGATCTTGACCGGCGTGTCGCTCTTGAGACCACGGAGCACGCGATAGGTGCCGGTCACGATCTGATCGCCAGCGTTCAGTCCGCTCGTCACTTCGATGTCGGTGGCGCCGGTAATGCCGGTGGTGACGGGAACGAAGACCGCCTTCAGTTTGCTGCCAGTCTTGCGCAGGACGAAAACGCCCTGTTGCGGCTTGGCTGGCACGACCGGGCCGCTGCTTGCCGCGACCGTCGTGACGTGCCCCTTGGAGTCGACGGTTGGCGGCGTGTATAGCGTCAGCGCCTGGATGGGGATGGTGAGCACATTATCTTTGTGGGCCGTGGTGATCTTGGCGGTGGAGGAGAGTCCCGGGCGCAGTTCATCATTGTTCTGTCCGGAGACCTGGTCGAGCGTGACCACGACCTTGAAGTCCTTGGCTTCCTCGGTGCCGCTGGTGGTCTGGCTGGTGGCGACGCCGGTCGAGCGCAACAGCGCCTGGTCGCCGACCTCGGTGACGTGGCCTTTGAAGATCTTGCCGGGAAGGGCATCGACGCTGACGTCGGCGGGCTGGCCGAGGGCGACATTGACGATGTCGGTTTCGTCTACCTTGACCTCGGCGGTGATCACCGACATATCGGCCAGGGTCATCATCGTGGAGCCTTGCGCGTTCTGGATGCCGACGACGACGGTTTCACCTTCGCGCACCGGTTCGTTGGTGACGATGCCGTCGAAGGGTGCGATGCTCACGGTCTTGTTCAGCGAATCTTCATTGCTGCGCAGGGTAGCGATCTGTGTGCCGAGATGGCCGCGCGCGGAGTCGGTCTGGGCCTTTGCCTGGGCCAGAGCGGCGATATTCTGATTGACCGTCGCGACATCCACGTCGTAGGCCGACTTCTTGGCGTCGAAGTCCTGCTTGGAGACGAGCTTGTCGTTATAGAGCGCGGTGTAGCGGTCGTAGTCCAGCTTCTTTTGCTCGAGATCGGCCTGGGATTTCTCGAGGTTCGCCTTGGCCGTGTTCTCGGCGGCGATGTAGGAGGTGATGTCCGTCTTGGCGGCATCGATGGCCGCTTTCTGGGCGTCGACGTTGGCCTGGGGCTGGACGCTCTCGACGGTGGCCAGGACCTCGCCTGCCTTCACCCGGTCGCCCTCTTTGACGTAGAGGTGGGTGATGCGGCCGAAGGCGGTGGCGCCGATGTTGACGTAGGTTTTGGGCTTGATCTGGCCGGTGCCGCTGACGGTGGACGACAGGTTCTGGCGAACGACCTGGCCGGCGATGACCTTGGTGTACCCGGACTGGGCGCGCACGACGGTGAGGCCAATGAGGCCACCGGCCACCAGCACGACCACTACTGCGATCAGAATGTTCTTTTTCACGCGTCTTGTCCCGTTCCTGCTTGCTGGAATGCGTTACGCTGCCGTTGTCCAACGTTCCGCGAGCAGGGACGTTGCACCCGTCTGCGGCAGCCTCAGAATGACCGAACGACCCAGCGACCGATGCTGTCCCCGATCCGCTAGATACGAAAGCCGGGCCTTCAGAGTTCCGCCCCGAGAAAAAATCGGTATAGGAAAACGGAATTACTTAGTATTTGCGGTGCTGCGGTCGGGTCGGACGGGCCCTTCGGCGGCTCTCGAAAAAAAATGTGATCCGTCAAAATGATAACAGGCGCGGGCCCCCTTTCATGCCGCGCGCCGGCAAAGCCGGCTCGCAAAAGCCGGCTTCTCGATCGGATCGCTCGATCGAAGCGGCCGGGGATGTTTTAGGAAAGGCAACTATTCCGTCTAAACGACTTGAATCCATGCCGCGGAGGTCATAAGATCAAGGATGCAGAAGAAGCAGGAGTATCAAGGCTTTATGTTCGAGTCCCTGTGGTTCCATTCCTCCCCGAAACCCTTCCGGCAAGGCGTCTCTTCCGCAGGAATATTGGCGTTGGCGCTGGCCGCCTTCGCGGCGCCCGGCTGGGCGCAGCAGTCCGCCGCCTCGTCCCAGTCTGGAACGCAAGCCGGAAGCGCGCCTGCCGGTACCGCTCCGGCCGGCCAGGATCCGCAACTCGCGCAGCGCCCCGCGGCTGGGGCGGCGACGCAGGATTCCAGCCAGGACCCGCTCAATCGCCAGCTCTCCGACAAGGAGAAGTTCAAGCAGCAAAAGGAAGTCCGCGAAGAACTCAAAGGGCCCTACAAAAAGTGGGTGAACGAGGACGTTCACTGGATCATTACCGATCAGGAGCTGAAGGCGTTCAAGAGCCTCAGCAATGATGAGGAGCGGGACAACTTCATCGAGCAGTTCTGGCTGCGGCGCAACCCGAATCCGGATTCGCCGGAGAACGAGTTTCGCGAGGAGCACTACCGCCGCATCGCCTACGCCAACGAGCACTTCGCCGCCGGCAAGCCGGGATGGAAGACCGACCGCGGCCATATCTACATCTCGTTCGGCAAGCCGGACAGCATCGATTCGCATCCGAGCGGCGGGGCGTATGACCGTCCTATGGACGAAGGCGGGGGGCAGACGTCGACGTTCCCATTTGAAATCTGGCATTACCGCTATCTGGAGGGCGTGGGCGACAACATCGATCTGGAGTTCGTCGACACTTGCATGTGCGGCGACTACCACATGACCATCAACCGCGCCGAGAAAGACGCCCTGCTGCATACCCCCGGTGCCGGTCTGACCCAGGCCGAGTCGATGGGGCAGGCCAAGAAGGCCGACCGGTTCAACGGCCAGATGGAGCAGCTGGGCACGGGGCCGATGTCGAGCACCAACCAGAGCAAACAGTTCGACCGCATCGAGCTGATGGCCAAGGTCATGGCGCCGCCGGTGATCAAGTATAAGGACCTCGATCTCGAGGCCTACATGAGCCAGCACAAGCTGTTGAATGGGCCATATTTCCCCTTCGATGTGCGCACCGATTTCGTCAAGGTGACGGATGACACCGTGCTGGTGCCGATCACGATCCAAATCAAGAACCGCGATATCACGTTTCAAACCAAGGATGGTGTTTCGAAGGGCGTGGTGAACATTCAGGGACGGGTCGCGACGATCACCGGACGGATCGTGCAGACCTTTGAGGACACAGTCGAGGTCGAAGAGCCGAGCGAGTTGATGGACAAGGTCCTCAACAACTCCAAGGTCTATTGGAAGGCGCTGCCACTGCGCCCGGGAAGATATCGTGTCGATATCGGGGTCAAGGACGTCAACAATCCCGACCATGTCGGCATCTGGGGTCAGGGGATCATGGTCCCCAAGTTCGATGACGACAAGCTTTCCGCCTCGTCGCTGATTCTGGCCGACAAGATGGAGCGGGTGCCGTCCAGGCAGATCGGCACCGGCAACTTCATCATCGGCAACACGTATGTCCGGCCCCGCGTGATGCAGACGGAGGCGACGCCGGCGTCCTTCAAGCGCGACCAGAAGCTGAATTTCTGGATGCAGGTGTATAACCTCGGCATCGACGAAAAGAGCCGGCAAAACGCCGCGACGATCCAGTACCAGATCATCGATGCGAACAACCAGGCGATCGTGACCACGTCGGACGACAGCAAGGCGCTCGGTCCCAATCAGGACCAGGTGACGCTCGAAAAAACGATGCCGCTGGACAGCTTGCAGCCGGGGAAATACACGGTCAAGATCTCAGTGAACGACAGCGTTTCTAAACAAACGATTGCGCAGACCGCACCGTTTACTGTTGAATAGGTCTGTTGCATGGGAAGGGCCGGAAAGACAGCCTTCAGAGCTGTCCATCCTAGTACGTTTTGCAAATAGGGGACTTGGGCCAGGGAGCAAACCACGGACAAGTGTGACGGGAAGATTCTCTAAAGTCGGGACTGCTGTTGCGCTGCTGTTTGCAGTCGTCATCGTCTGCGCCAATTCCCCTGAGCTGAACGCCCTCGACGAGCCCACGTCGCTCGCCGGAACCGTGCGCGATGGCCGCGGGACCCCTCAGGCGGGGGCAATGGTCGAGTTGCTGCGGCCCGATACCTCGGTCGTCGCCAGCGTCTTTACCGATGAGTACGGTCGGTTCCTGCTCGCCCACCTGGTTCCCGGAACATACAGCCTCAAAGCGACCGGCACTCTCTTCCTTCCGACCCTTCGTGAAAACCTGCAGGTCCTGGCCCATCGGCGCACTTCGGTCAATCTGACTTTGTCGACGGTGATGGAGGCGTTCCAGTGGCTTCCGGCCAAACGCCGCAGCGTGGACGAGCCCGACGACGAGTGGGCCTGGACGTTGCGTTCGGCCGCCAACCGGCCGCTTCTACGGATGCTCGAGGACGGTCCGCTGGTGGTGGTCTCCGATATGGACTCGGCGCCGGTCCTCAAGGCGCGCGTGATCCTGCGCGGGGGCGCCAATGAGTTCGGCGAAGGCGGAATGCACAATGCATTCGAGATCGAACGCTCGAAGCAGGATGACCGGCGCTTGATCCTGCGCGCCGATATCGGTTCGAGCGATATGGCCTCGGTTTCGTCGGCCGAGACCCTGGTCGGCTACGAGCGGCAACTCACCCTGGGCAACACGATCCGCACCGTGGCCGCGATGCAGGACCTGCCGGGCATCGGCCAGACCTCAAACCAGCAGGGAATCCAGTCGATGGTGCTGCGCAGCGCGCAGACGATGGAGCTGACGAGCTTTCTTCACGCCGAACTCGGCAACGAATTCGAAGCGGTCCGAGGCAACACCGCCGTCTTCGCCAATCATCCCTTCGGCGCCCTGACGTGGAGCGGCGGAGACACCGCTGTTTCCTATCACATGGCCACGGCCCGCAATGCCCAGGTCGCCAGCGAAATCGACCAGTCGACCTCGGCGATGCCGACCGTCACCGAGGTCGACCGGGCCCTGCGGTTGGAGCGGGGACTGCACCAGAAGATCCAGGTCGAGCATACGGGCGATCGGACCCGCTATGAGGTTGCCATCTACCGCGACCGCATCGCGAATACCGTAGTCAATGGCGGTGGCGACCTTTCCGCCGCCGATCTTAACAGCGGCTATGTGATCTACGATCCGGTCACCGAGCTGCTCAATGTGACGGGCGCGAGCTATACGACCAAAGGCGTGGTTGGCGACGTGAAGACCCGAGTCCACGGCGAGACCTGGTTGACCCTGGGTTTCGCCGACGGCGATGCGCTCAGCATGCCGGCGTTCGCCTTGCCGGCCAGCCTCGAGGGCGGCCTTACGACGCTGAAGCCGCGGCACACGGAGATGTATTCGATCGCCATGAGCGGGCACATCAGCCAGACGGGCACCCACTGGCAGGCCTCCTATCGGTGGCAGCCGTCAGACACTGTTACCGCCGTCGCGCCGTACGATGTTGCCTCTCCCGACGCTTATTTGAGCATCATTCTGAGGCAGCCGCTGCACTGCTGGCATTTGCTGCCGAACGGCGTCGAGGCGCTGGTCGACGTCCGGAACCTGCTCGCGGAAGGATATCGTCCTTTCATTACCACCGACGGCAGCACGCTCTATTTTGCCCAGGCCGAGCGGTCAGTGCGCGGCGGAGTTTCCTTCACCTTTTAGAGTCCTGAAATCATGAATTCGCTAAACAGCTTGTCATCCTGAGCGAGCGCAGCGAGTCGAAGGACCTC
>Ga0116229_10014889_pt1 | contig 10721 bp, 15 predicted proteins | sample S1TSphgellanicum_3_FD_87313 | JGI IMG/M metagenome (GOLD analysis project Ga0116229, IMG submission 87313) | Host-associated microbial communities from peat moss isolated from Minnesota, USA - S1T2_Fc - Sphagnum magellanicum MG | ecosystem: Host-associated > Plants > Peat moss > Unclassified...
ACAAATTCTGTGATTGCATACATTCACAGATTCCAAGATCACAGCAAAACTATGAGGGCAACATGAGGAATGACACCCAAAATCATGATGTCTATGGAAAACCAAGAAATAAACTTACCCCAAAGTGATAATGAACAATATCTAACTCTTCTGTTTGAAGCAAATTTTCCAGTTGCTGTTGAATGGGGACAATGACATTCTGCTCTCCCAAATGCATCACATCCCCAGAATCTTTGTAATCTACACTCAATGCGGAAGATGATGTGTCAATTTGCAAGTGTGTCCATGGAATCCCATCAATCCCTCCAATGGGTGAGCTTGGCATATCTTGACATGATGAAGAATAATATTGGGACAATTCTTCATTCCCATTTGGTTGTGGCTGTGCTGGGGGTGGCACCATAGGGGAGGAGGGGAGCCAAGGTAGAGAAGACTAAGGGAAACATGACTCAATTCCAGGTTCACTAAACTTTATTGAACAAAAAGACTAAAACCAGTCAAAGGTAGAAACTAATCAACCAAAAAAAGATGCACACACACACACACATATATATACAATGCACAAGAGGAGGTTAAGATGAAATTTTCATGTATCCCCTTAGACTTGAGCCGGAAAAAGTGTGGCATGGTTTGAGTAGAAATCAAGGTGCTGTAGGAGAACATGATGAACAATACCAAATGTTGGTGAGAACTTGAATGAGATTTAGCTTGAGGCAAAATAAATGGTATCCACCATTACAATTATCGCAAAACAACATCTAATCAACATCATCTATCCTTTGACATACCTGAAATGGATAGTCAAGTGGAGGAATCCAAGTCGACGTTACGAAGGTAGGGTCCAAGTTCAACGAGTGGCAAGGTGCACAATTTTTGGAATGATCCCAACTTGTGTGTCTATCAAGTCCTTGCAACTCCAACACACTTGAAGGCCTGATCACCTTAATCTTCAAGATAATGCGACCGGAAGAAGTGTCTAAAGTATCATTCGATTATCGCTGGAGATACACAAAGTCACCAACATCAAATTGTCTCACCTTAAGTTTGTAACTACCACTTCATGTGTGTGTGCATATTGTAAGGTGTTTCGATGTTGTGCAATGGACAACCTCTTCATGGCCATGGGCATAACCTTCTTGAATATAGCAACCATCTCTACGATGACCCTAGCCCAAATTGCTGGGGAGTTTAAGTCCACAACCTGGTCTATTTGAACATCAATGGAAGAGGGTGGAATGGGATGTCTCCCAAAAAGTAAAAAGTAAGGAGCGAAATGACATAAAGATGTGTGTTTGGACATCCTATAACCCATGGTGATGTAAGGTAGGGCCAGGTCTCAATCCTCTTTGTTCCCAGTGAGGCAAATCTTTCGAAATCCTTTCTTGCATGTCTGAACCATCCTCTCTCCAAAGCCATCAGCTTGGAGATGATCCTTTAAAGTCCGATGATGGTCAATGAGAGCATGATCAAATAGGTCTTGGAATTTTCCTCTGAATTTTGATCCTTGATTAGTAAGGCACTCAGCACAAGCCCCAAACCTACTTAAGACCTATTGCAAGAAAGCCTAATTGGTGCTATGTGATGACTTGTCTAGTAGCGCAACAAGCTCAACCCACTTTGAAAAATGCTCAATCATAATCATGATGTAGACATTACCCTTGGAGGTTTGTGGTAACTTTCCAACTAAATCACATGACTAGTGATAGAACATGCCCTGAATAGGGAATGGAGAAAGCGTGAGCTGTCAAGAAGAGAAGAAAGTTCTCGCTCTATCACATTGTTCACACCTAGCAATGATGTCTCAAACTTGAGCATACATACCTCTCCAATGGTAATGAGGAGCAAGAAGCCTATAAGTACATTTAACTCCAAAATGTCCAAACTCCGAATGTACTTTGAATAAAACCAGGTTGTTCATGTGGTGGAGGAACCACTCTGTCGCCTTGTGGTAAACATTGGACGAAGTGATTGTCCCTCCATGAATAGTGTTTGGACCGTTGACTTTATGTAACTTGGGGAGGGTATTCCCCATGTTGAAAAAACTTCAAAATGTCCAAGTCCTCCCATATATCCACAATGGGATGCTCAACTAGGTTACATTGCAGTAGTGCAATATAACTAGATGCATAAGATACATGTACTACTGGAATCTAGTCGAAGTTTTACATGGTTTCTAAGAAATCTTTAGAGGTAGTGAGGGGTCTCTGCGACATGGTATCTACATTCAAATGTGTAATGACAGGTTGGTGAATAACCTTGAATTCATATTCTTGAAGTATAAGCACCCAACGAACTAATTGACCAGTAAGGTTGTCGTTGGTCATCAACCACTTGATAGGATGGTGGTTAGTATACAAAATGAACTTGGTGCCATAAATATAGGGCCTGAAATGTATAATGGCCCATACAATAGCAAGACATTCTTGTTCATATGAAAAGTAGTTGTTCTCAGCCTTGTTATTGTTTTGGGATGCATAGGCGATAACATATTCCTTGTCTCCCTCATCAAGTTGGCCAAGAATAACACTAATACTAAGAGCACTCCAGTGAGTGTGTAGAATGAAGACCTTGCTGAAATCAGGTCTCCTCAAAATGGGGAACTTTGAAAGCTTTTCCTTGTGTGTTGAAAGCTTCTTGAGCCTCTTCATTCCATGTCCAAACAACATCCTTCTTTAACAATGCATAGAGAGGATGAGCAATAGTATTGAAATCTTGGACATAAATTTTATAGTAATTACATAGTCTGATGAAGCTCTTCAAAGTGTGAACATTAGTAGGATTGGGCATCTCCAAAATGGCTACTACTTTGGCCCAATGAGCCATAATACCATTTGGCAAAATTCTGTGTCCAAGGTAAACTACTGAGGTGACAACAAAGTCACATTTTTTAAGATGGATTTTCATATTGATTTCATGGAGCCTCTTGAATAACTCTTCAAGATGAGCCAAGTGTTGTAAAAATCCCTTACTATGCACTGGGACGTCATCTTTATAGCATTTCAGGAAATTTGCCCTTTTAAGAACCTAGTCCATGACTCGTTGAAAGAAGATAGGTGCATTCTTCAATCCAAAAGGCATCACAAGCCATTCCCACAACTTGTTACTTCCACGGAATGTTGTTTTCTTGTGATCCTTCGTAATGAGCACAATTTAGTTGAAGCCTTACCTCAAATCCACAATTGTGAAAATGTTCGAATCTCCAATGCTATCAAACATTTCTTCAAGGATGGGCATGGGGAACCTCTCCTAAGGTGTAACCAGGTTCAAAGGCTTTTAATCCTCACACATCTTTTTCTCAGTCCATAATTTAGCTGAATCTTTATTTGCTGGCATTATTGTAATGGTTACGAAATCAAAACTTGATGGCTAAATGAAACCAGCCTCATGGAGTTTTTTGCATCTTTCATCTACCAGTCCCACTCATGCTTGCTCAACCTATGCCTCCTCCGATACATGGGTGTTTCATCTATAAGGTCTACAGAGAATTGCATGGTCTTACACCTACTTAAATCTTTCATTGAGAATGCGAACACATTTTCATACTTAATAACAAGTCTATGACCTGGTCTTTCTCCTTCTTAGTGAACTGGTTCCTTGTAACGAAAGGGTAGTTGGAAACACATGGAATGGAATTGGAAAGTGTGTTTGAAGAACCTGGTGTATTGGGTTCTCCATTATCCAACTGTGTAGATTCATAGAAGGTTGTAATTGTTTGTCTAAAAGCTAATGTACCTCCAGGTGTATCAGAAACAACTTGAGTCAAATTACATGGTATCGCCTCCCCCCTAACATTAAGAATGAAGTGTAGACTGTTGAAGATAGGCAAGTGTACTTGGTTGGGGTGCCATGTAATCGCATCGCCAAAATTGCAAGTTGATTGAATCAATGCTGGTGTTGTCTACATTTGAAAAAATACATAGGTTACCAATAACCATGTAAGGGAATTCAAATCCATGCCTCTCCCTAGTAGAGCGTTACGTTCTAATTTAGTCACCTTGGTGTGACTAGTACTGCTAGTTTGGAACCCCATAGCCCTTTCCATTTCTTATGGGCTTGGTTCATCCTAAGTGGTTGAAGCATGATGATACACTAGGCCTAGTCCATCTCCTTGAAAGGCGTGTGCTCCTCGGAAGGAGGGAAAGGTGGGCCAAGCACCTCTTGGTTTTCCTATTATGTTTGCAAGAAACTAAGGAGGTTTCTCTTGCCTTGTAACTGGTTGGCAGGAGCTCTAATCATCCAATATGTGAAAAACCTATAAGTTGGGGTTTGTGATGGTGTATTTCAAAGCCAATTATAGAACTGAAAATGGTGCAAGGTTGGTCCACCAGTTGTGCAGCTAGTGCACATAGGAACCACATTGTGTTGCATCGAATAGGAACGACTTTCCAAGCTAATGTTTGATCAGCGTGTAATGTTCTTGGACTTTCTCCTTTTGGTCAAGCTAAGAAGGGGTGTTCTTAATTACATAACCAAGCATAGGAGAAATGGATTGAGCCTAAGTGATCAATCGTACCATGTCCGTGAAGAGACTAGATCTTGTATCATTCAAGCTTTTTCCAAATCCAGCCACTAAAAATCCTTGACACTCCCAACCTAAAATAATGAGGTCCACGGGGCCAAGTAATTCCATATGTTTTTTCTAAATTAGTTATATGTTAAAGGGCAAAAAAGTGAAACTGGCCTTCCATGCGGTGGTTGCAAACTATTGTGGAAATTTGATAATGAACTCCATCATTCTCGATGTCGCCACTTGTCTTACAATAGGATCAATGTCTATGTAGAAATACTTCCGAACCACCATCCCTAACTGTAATAGGGCTTTGAGACTTGACCCAATACCACCAAAGAGCTTTAATAAGTAATCCCCTCCTTATGTGGTGTCTAGGTGATTAGCTGACAAAGTATTGGCTTAATCAGTTCGCCATGGCTTTCCATGTTTTCAAAATTAAATAGAGTTTCGACCAAGGGGCTCATGGGCTGCTTTGAACCTCTGTAAAACCTTTGGTCCGTGTTGAATGTTAGTAGGAACCACCTTCAGGCTTTCAGTAGCTTGGGCGTAAGCTGCTTCCTCTTCATCTCCCTTTATCCACTCATGGTTAACTTGTTGTATGTAGGAAATAGTGTGTTTCCTTGAGCATACAATGGTGAGCCATAAGAATATGGTTCCCATGTAAATAAAAGGGTATGTATCCTAGGTGGTGGCCATCAATCTCCCAATCGGTAGTACGCATGCTCGAACTAGTTGTCAATTGTGAAACCTAGTGGAAATAAGGCCTCTTGCCCAATGAACACATCATAATTGGTGGCATTGGTGACTAAACATCTGACCTATAGGCAAAGTTCCTAATATGTACCTTCATTGAAGTAAAGTGCAATCAAATCCAAGCTCTCCCCAAATACCTCCTCTACATTCCCACTAACGGTGCGAATTTGCCACATAGATTTTTGTAGTTTGGAGTCAAACATGCCCATCTTCTTGGCAAATTGAACTCCAAGAATCATTGGTTGGGCACCTATATCAAGAAGTACCACTCTGGGTGTATGTCCTCCCACCTAGATTGTTGACTCAGTAATCTCGACAATGGCAACTCCGATGGCGATGGAAGTTCTCTCGCTAGGCACCACTTTTGAAAATGAGTGAGAGTCTTTGTGAAGAAAATGGTTATCCACAACACCTTTGCTGAGTAATAAATTCACAAATGAGGTGTTCTTAACTCCCTTTTGATATGTGAATGTAGAATCAAAGGTAGGAGACCCCACTGGTTTAGCCATGCTAGAACTAGTGACTAGATTACAAACACCATCTCCAACACGTGAACCAATCGAGTGTCTCTCTAAGGTGTTGGACGAGACCCTTGTAGCATATGGATCAAGGATTGGTAGAGGACCTGATGTAGTGTTCAGGGTATCCTTTAGTACTGCAATTACGTCCTTAGTGTTTTAGCTTCAAATCTTGAAAACTAAACAATGGTGTACTCACAAGCTTTTGTGCCACTTCATGCATTTGAAGTTGGCACTCCATAAGCTAATCAGTGGAAAATTGTGTGTTTTCCTGATGTACATGTATTCTTAGGACACGAGAATTTGATGCCCTAGTAGTTTGTGGTGTAGTAGTCTCCTCGCCCCTCGCCAACAAGGTGCGTTCTTCTTCCATGTTGAAAGGACGAAAAGATTGTGGCATGACTACTCGAGCTCCTCTAGCCCTAGTAATAGGACTTGAAGCAGATGTGAGTCCATCAATCTGAATTACCTACCTAGTGGTAGAAACTCTGGGTGTCACACTAGCTTCTTGTGCCGTGAAGTAGGAAGGGCAAAAAGAAATGATAAATTCTGGTGTGAAACTAGAATTATGTGCACTTGAAAAACATACTCCCCAACCATGGCATCATGTGAGAGGCCATAAAATAACCTAGGAGGTCCTTCCCGTGATGCTGAACCCTATATAGCTTGGGCATGACTAGTTGGTTAAGAAGACTTACTTTTTAGATTAGCAAGTTGGGCCTTCAATGATTCAAGTTCATTTTTTAGAATTTGAACTTGAGCGACATGGGTTTGAAGCACCTCCCTCTTGTCAGCATTGTGCTTCTTCTTCTTAGCATTCTTACTGGAATTACCCTTGGTGAGGAAAGCTTGAGTGGAAGGCTGAGGTGCCTTGGCTTTTGGTTAAGGGGCAATGAAGGATGCTGGCAAATTTTGCTGTGGTAATCAGAGTTGCTTCCATTCCAAGAACTTGGCAAAACAAACAGCTTCATAATGTCCTTCTTTCCCACAATAATCACAAAAGAGATCCTTGAAAAAAATGTTACACTCATTAGCTTTGTGGGCAGGATTGCCACAATAGTTGCAAGAAGGTAGGATGGGTACAACCGAATGCACCACTTTAGCCCTTGAAGAAGAATGTGATGATCTGGTTGGCGCAGCTGGTGGAAGCTAAGGCTTTGAACATGATGGAAGCCTCATAGTACTGGCCTCATAGTGTGCATGAGCCAATTCCAGCTTTTCAGAAATGTTGTACACATCCAGCAAAGTGTGTGAGTCTCCAAATTCTACAAAAACCCGTTGCAAAACCTACGCATGGAATGTTGGAGTACCTTCCAACGAATGAAGATACCGATGGGTAACTTCCAGGTCTGTGATGTTCCAAATATCCTTTTTAAGTTTGAGAAGCTTCTTGTAAAGCATCTTGAGGGTTTCATCTTTCTATGAAAAGAAGGTGGCGAGTTGCAGAATTTTTTTAGAACTTTTAACCATAAATTCCAACTCAAGGACTCAAAAAAATTCCCCCATTGGATCAGCAAAAGTTGGTGCATCAATGGTGAGAGGAATGTTTGCGATAACAATAATGAGTTGTTGAGGAAAAAGGTTTACTGAAGTAGGTATTGGATCTAGATTATTGGGCATAGTCCCATGGATGTGCAATGGTAGCTTGTAGTGTAACTTGAAAGGCAGTGGCGATGGCTGTGGCATAAGTTGGATTGGGGATTTGGGTGACACCCAAAATCCTCAGAAAATGTTGCTCGTAGACATCCAATGCCTCATAGTGCACATAACGAGCCATTTGTTTGAATGCGAACGCCTCAATGTAATTAACGCCATACTTGAACTCCAATTCACAAACCATAGTTAAGAAAATTGCTTTGAACACCTTAAAAGAAATGGTACCTGGCCTTCCACTAAACTTCTCAATTCTCCCAAAGGAATTATTGACCTCCATGGTGTATATGGGTGTAGAGGTAACGACTTACAATGGAATATATGGTGATGGTGTGAAAACTGGTGTAGCAACATGCGTACCCCACTAATTAACCCCTCCAAATGGACTCTGATGTACCATTGATGTAATGTAACTTGAACTTGAATTCTTGGTAGGAGTTGTACTAGATGACGATGGTGTTATAGACACTTGATGGTATTGTCGTGAAGATCGTGAGCTCAAAGAAATCGGCTCAAATGATTGTGTGTTATTTAGTAGTTGATACCTTGGCTTTGGTTGAGCGATAGTGCTCCTATCATCTAAGGACATGGTGTTGTCCCGTGCCCCAAACTTTTGTAACAATACAGAGCACTAATTACAAATTTCTAACACAACCTATGTAATTAAATGTAATCGTAATGAAAATTGAAATGTGAAATGCTTAAAAAAACGTACCCTAAGTAGCTTTCAATTTCTATAATCACTAGTGCTAAATGACGAAGTAGAGGAAGAAATAATTGTATATTTATGTATTAATGACATTACATAAGTGTATGTATTAATACAAAAATAATGTACATACATGTATTAATATGAAATACATAGATATATGTATTGATACGAGAGTATGTAGATGTACGTATTAATTTTTTAAAAAACCTATATACGATCTTGAAAAATACATACATACAGTTTGAAGAATATGGTATAAAATACGTATATATGCAATACAGACGATTTGAAGAATACGACACGTCGACGGGGATGAACAACGATGGATGGACATCAGTGGATGGACGTCAGTGGACGGACATCTATGGATGGACATCAATGGTTGGAAGGCAATGACAACAGGACGGACGACAAATGACAATGTGACAACCATGACATTGCATAGCGACCCGCATCCGTGAGCTTTACGGTGATAGCGAATGACCATGACGCTGGAAAGTGACATGCGCCCACAAGCTCTACAGTGATGGCGGATGGCAACGCGATGACCATGGTGCTACAAAGCGTTTGTGAGCTTTGCAGTAATGGCGAACGACGACGCGACAACCATGGCATTGCAAAGCATCTGTGAGTTCTGCAATGATGGCAGACGGTGATGCGACGGCCACAGTGCTGTGAGGCGACAAAGTCTACACTTAGGCAAGAGGGCAACATCGAGAGCTTGGTAGAAATTGACAGCCTTCACGTTCCAATCCAAAGTGCACCATTCCACTCACCTAGCTCTGAACCTAACGACTTGCTTTGTGACGGTCTTGAGCAAAATCATGCCAAGGCCTCGTCCCCACAATGCGCCTCTCGTTAACTGTGGATTGAAAACAAGAATCAATGTCATGATTTTCCTTCAAAGGTCTTGTGAGATTCAATTTCTCACCACTTACCGATTTTGCACAACATTTGAAGCGGAGTTGTGTTCGGTTCTGAAGCTCTAGATTGGTTGATAATGTCCGCCGCTATTAGAGACGTCTGCTGCATCAGTGCGGCATAGCTGTTTGATGCCTTACAAAAGGAAGTCTTTTTCTTCTGACTCTAATATGGCGACAACGACGATGGACAATAGCAGTAATGGCAAAGCTATAGTGATTCTACAATTCACCATCGATAAGGACATGTTCGCCATTAATATTTTCGTTCATGAACTTGCAAACTACAAGAAATTTGCACACATATGCGAGGTAATATATGCAAAAGTACAAAATCGAATATCTGGAAGCAAAATTATTGGAGTCGAATCTCTGGAAGCAGCCAGTGTTCCAAGGACCTACGGTTTTGATGCTCAAGGTGGCAGCCCCACAAAGTGAAGACAAAAAAAACAACAACAGCGAGACTAGCAGGGAGTAGTAGTGCAAAGGGGGGGGGGGAGACTAGGATAAATTTGTTGTTTTCAACATTAAGCGACAGAAAATAGTTTTTTTATAATTAAATTGAAAAGAAGGAAAGAAAACGTAATGTATGTAAATTGTGGTTATGTAATAGCCGCTGTGAGCATCTAGAAATCCAATCTAACTATGGAAGAAACTCTCCCTAATAAAAGAATTCTAGAAAAGTTGACAAGAGAAGGGAAGAGCCTGGCCTTTTATATAGTTGTCGACAAAGCTGAAACCCTAAACAAGCCATAACCTTAAAACACCTAATAACGTACAATAACCTAAAAATGTGCATTGACCCTAAAGGCATGATTGGCATGCTTGTAACCGGTCGTCATGTATATGAGGCCATGCATATTGGCATGACATGGGAAGGTTAGGATATAAGGAGTCTCAAGGTAGGGTATTAGGTCATATGTTACTTATGTTTAGGTTAGGCAATTGTTTAGGGTTTAAGTTACATGAAGTAATTATAGTTAAAGGTGTCATTCTTTTCATGTGGGCCCTGGGGAACAAGAGATAAAAAGTTTAGTAGTTTTTTGTTTCATGTTTTTATTTTTCCTTTGCTCCATTTTGTGATTAATGATTAGCTTCTCGGTAGTTGTTTTTTTTCATTCTTGCTAGAGAACCTTGCTTTTATTTTTTTGGTTTATTCATTGTTGCATGTGTTGTAGGCATTATTCATGTGTGTTATAGGTTGTGTTCAAGCATTTTTAACATTGTTATGTGTGTTACAAATGCTACTTGGGCATTATGGATGTTTTGTGAGGTGAGCTACAAGTGTTAGTGTTATTCAAGTGCCACTAAAAATTATTTCTTCTTAGCTAAATTTATATATATATGTTAAACTTCTATTTATTGGCAGAATATATATATCTTATTGGTTTAACTTCTATCTAATTCATATTCTAAAAATTAATTAAAAGAGTAAATACATTTTTCAATAATGCCACTTTAATTATTAACAAACATTTACTTATTGGCAAAACCTACCTACCCACATGTCATCATACCTACCTATGCACTTGCAAATTGTGGACTTCGATTGTATAAATTATAATGTAAAATGTGAATATATGGGAATTTTTTTGGTCGTGGTCGTCTACCTCCTCTTTGGACCATTTAATGCAAGATGTACTTAATTTAATTAA
>Ga0116229_10014891_pt1 | contig 10720 bp, 6 predicted proteins | sample S1TSphgellanicum_3_FD_87313 | JGI IMG/M metagenome (GOLD analysis project Ga0116229, IMG submission 87313) | Host-associated microbial communities from peat moss isolated from Minnesota, USA - S1T2_Fc - Sphagnum magellanicum MG | ecosystem: Host-associated > Plants > Peat moss > Unclassified...
AAAAAGGTAACAAACAAATTATTAACTCGAACGTTGAATCTATACTAGAGGTATAGGTGAGGAAACCTTAGCAAACCAATCAGGAGCATGAAGAAATATTAGCTTTCATCCAAGCTAAGAAGGAAGAACATGAAGCAAGATTGGTGGAAGTGGATGGTTGACACAAATTTGAAACAACAATTTCCTAATAAAGAAAAATCTTGGTGGTTGTCATTAATGTAGGTTGTTCAAATCATGAGAAAAATTGTCCAAAATTTCAAAGATTATAACTGGGGGTCACTTGCAAGTGACTTCGAAAAAATCTACGATTACATGGCCAACATCAGACACAATTAGGATTATTAGACCATAGTAACCAAAACATAACTAACTAGTGTGCAAATTTTTCAAAATTTTAGATGAGGATTGTACGAAATGATTTAGGAATTCTTTGGCAAAAGGTCCATATTCTAGCCACCACACATGCAAGATTTGATGGATGATGGAAATGACATTTATAAGCCAACTTTGAATAGGGGTGGAAAAAAAATGTTATTTAGTTCATAAGATAATGGCTGAAACTACAAGAAAAGAAATCAACTTTTTCATATAATCTCTTGATTGTATACACACCAACAACATACTAATGGAAGAAAATTGAGCTCTAACCCAAGAACTACGCTTTAAAAAATAATATTTTAAGGAGAAAGACAAGAACATCAACCAAATTCAAATAGATATGGTGAGAGCTATTACCAATTTGACATAAGTGATGAACGTAGTATTTTTGCGGATTACCAACAACAAAGACAACATCAAGGTTCTAGTCCAAGCTCTTAAAATTAAAGATGATGAAATTGGAAATGATGTTGCAATAAATGATTAAAAGTAAAAAGTTTCCACATGATTGGGTGATGTAAATGACCTAAAGCAAACCTAAATCATTGCAATTTTTTTAATTTTTTTAAATGTCACTATTAATAACATGAGGTTGAATATTAAAGTTTAAGCTTGATTCATGTGAAGCTCTTCCATTTTCCAAGATAATTTGAACCAATTCCCTTCATAGAACATCTTCAAACCTCTCTTCTCCTTCCATGTTTTGTTGATTTATTGGCTCATCTTGCATAATGTTGAAATTTGATTAATTGATCTTCTTCATGAAAACCACTTGTTTCTAGCTCAATGATGCATAGGAGATACTTGTCTCATCTTCAATCCTCAATAGATAAAACGCAAGAAACAAGAACACATAAAGATGTCGAGTATGTAAACCACATTTGATTTTGATTTGCAAAGTAGTTCCTTGAAAGCTTTTTTTAGAATGCCAACAACATTTTCTATTACAAGCGGCCCCATTTATTTATTATATTGTAGAACAACTCCCTAACAATGTGGTATCCATCTCCTTTGTATGGTATCATGATACAATTAATAAGTGAATACCCTTTGTCCCCAAGTAAGTAAGGTTTGACTCCACATCCTTTGTTAATGTCAAACAAAGCTTGGTATTGAACTTATTTATACAATCCTATGTAGCTTTCATGAATCATTGATACTTCGTGGAAATCTAATGAAAACATCAATTTTTTTAAATACAATCCACCATAACCTTAGCAACAACGGAATATCCCCTAGATTAATGATAGTAATAATCTTTTGGGAAAGGGATTGTAGCTAGGTTTAGAAATCATTATGTGGGTGCCATTGATTGCACCGAATGCTAAGTAGGCCATTTTTTGAAATCTTCCATGACAATGTGCATCTTTGGTTCCACTAGCCATGAAATTAGTTTCATAAAAAAAACATTCACTGCAGCAACAAATTCATGTAAGACCAAGGATAGAATGGACTTCCTTATTGCAAATAACTCATTGCAAATAATGAAATTGTAGCCATGTGCAAGTTTTTTGATAGTAGATGAATCTTTACAAGGCTGGATCTCCAATACTTTGTATTTTTCTTCAATAACATTGGTTTTAATTTGTTAGCAATTTGGAAGAATGTGAATTTGAAACTTCAACATTCAAAAATTCTCCACTCATCAATCATTTTTGCATTGAATGATAAGGAATTTTGAAAATAAATGTTTATCGGCTTCACCTTGTACCAAAAATGCCACAAAACACCACAAGCACATAACATTTGAAAATTTTCATGAAGTGTAGCTATAGATAGGAAAAATTGAACAAATATTTTAGAGAATTGAAAAATTTGTGGAAACATTTTTCATATGTAGAATCAAATCCTACTAAATAGTGGAATTGAAAATATGATGCACCAACTAAAACAACGTACAACCCATAATGAAAATGACCTGATCTTGGGCTACATCCATGTTTTGATGTAATGTGAAATGAAAAGCCAAGAAAAAAACTTATCTAGATTGGATTTTGGGAAGGAAAAAAATTGAATATGTTGTAGTTCAATAGCACAATATTGAAACAACATGTCCTAATACATTAGTGGCAACAACAACCAACAAAAGTTGTTGCAAACAAACATTTTGAGATTCAACACAAAGAATATGATAGAAAAAAAATATAAATTGTAAAGCAAAGCAAAGAAAAACAAAAGCTTACTTGAAAAGAAAGTTGCTTGAAATGCCACAAACCAAAAAAAAAAGGTTGGTGATGACAACCTAAACTTGCACAACACAATTCTAGTATAAAAATTGTTATTTATGAGGTTGTGTTCTATGAAGAGAAGATGTTGATGACAACACATAACACAATGCAACAACAAGACACCATGAAAAAGATGTTGATAATGAAATGCAAAGCAAAAAATCAAGGATTTAAGTTTACAAATGAATAAGGAGCAAAAAGATTGAAAACAAATAAGCATAAAGTATAAGAGAAGAGTGAGAATACACCAAAAGGCAAAGAAATGAAAGATGCAACTAAATGACAGTGCTCAAGAAGAGGCGATGGTGGTTGTGAAATCTTGGTGATGGAACATGAGGGATGATGTGTCATTGATCTTGAAGGAAAAAAAAAGGATACCACCACATTAAATTGTGATTCCATGTTTGAATCATCAATTTTAGAGGTAGGTTAATTTTAGAAAAAAAGGTGGGGGTGGCGGCGTTGTGGGAATCTAGACACTAATGCTACTTAGTACCATGATGATCTAGTGTTCCATAACATTTTATAAATGATTATTTCAATGTTAAGCAAGCTAACATTAGAGGTGCTAACACTAAGTGTGAAGGTAGCTTTAGTGTGCCTTGTGCCATTGAACACATGTTGGATTGTAATTTTGCAATATATATATAAACCATATCCATAATCAAGGATTTTTTTTGTGAATTTTTTTTTCCATTTGGCAACAAAAAAAAGGGTTGCATCTTGTATATTTCCCAAATTTTTGACAAAAAATTGAAATTTTCTTTTTGGAAAAAATCACTGAAAATTTGCATGATTAAAAAAGAAAAATAATACTTCGATACAAAAAGAAGTAAACCTTAAAAAAAAAAGTTTGGAAGCAAGTTAATTTTTTAGTTAAGATTCTAACAAGAGACCAATTTTTAGTTATAACAAGAATCCAATTCTTTCATTTTCAAGTTATGCAACATAGAATGTTGAAATTGGAAATTGATTCAAGAACTAGACCTAGAAGTGGCTTGGCCATAAAAAACAAAGGTTTCCAATTTCCACTAGTGTTGGGCAAATATAATTTTTTTGTGAAATCCACCAAATAAGGATATTATTTGGTCAAAATTATTTATCAAAACTAGATATTAGAAAAAAATTCAATTTAAATATTTGGTTAGATATCATATTTTTATGTTTTTTTATTGAACTAGCATGTCAATCTATTGGATAATTGTTGTTATTTATTAGGTGGATATCACTTTCAGATATTAACAACTTGGATTTCACATATTTTGTAAGAAAAATGCCATGAAGATTAAGAAAAAAAAGTAAATACCAAAATGAAAAAGAAATATATTTTTAAAAATGTTTACATGTTTGCAATTTCATTTCTATCAAAATATCCTTCAAATTCTTGCAATTCCTCTTCTATCTATGTTGTTATTTCAATATTTTAAAATGTTGAAAAATTTGTCATTGCTTTCCATTACATTTTTTTTTATCATAATGTTTTATAGGGATAAGGAGAAAAACCTAAGCAAAAGAACAATTTACAAAAAGTTTGAAAAAAAATCTTAACGTTAAAACAAATATTCAAATATATGATTGATTTTATAACTATTCCAATCATAAAGGACAAAAATGACTAATAGCCATTATGGACAAATTGTTTATAACAATTGTCATTTAAAATTTGATGTGGCACATTTCATCCATCAATCATAAAAAACATATGTGAAATCATTAATGAAAAGTAAATTAAAATTTTACTTAAATTTCATTTTGAAACTATTGAGCCTTCGATTGGGTTTACTGCAAATCAATTACAAAATTTCAAAAAACATAATGAAATATACATGTATGAAGTTATAGCATAAAGATCATTGTATATTCAAGGATTTCACCAAAAAACAAATATACTTTTTCTTTGGTAAAATATACTTGACACATACTTGAATCAAATTTTACATTGTAAAAAGTAGGTTGTAAAGGCTACTTGCATTTATGAAAATGTATTTGAAAACTACTTTTACAATGCAAAATTTAAAAATTAATGCATGATAATGAAGAAGTATCTTGTTATTTGTCATTCAACTAAAAAGATTGAATGTATAATAATTTTGTGATGGGTTTTGGTTCTACTTTTTATTCACTTGACAAGTAAACTGACAAAACATTTTTAGTTATACACTTTATTGTGTTTTCATTCGAAAAGAAATGAAATTTGTCATCTTTCTTCAAACTTTAAATCTACAATAATAATAAAAGAGTACAAAAATAAAACAAATAAACACTTAATTTCAAGAAACAAGAAATTAAAAAATTAAAAAAAAGAGGAAGCAAAAGAGAGGAAAAAAAAACCCTTAGTTCAAATGCTACAAGAATTTGCAAGAGGGCATGGAAGGGGTGAATAAGGTGTGAGAGTAAAAGGAAAAAAGAAGAAAAAAGAAAAATGAAAAATAAGGAGAATGGCGAAAAAGGGAAAAAGAATTAAAGAGACCAACTGTGACAACAAAGATGTTAGATTGTGACATTTGCAACTTTTTTTGTATTCTCTAACCTAATCACTTATTAACGTAACAACTTAATTTATTGATTAACCTAACCTAATTACTAACTTGATATCTTGATCCACATTTGAATTTTATATACAATCCACATATGAAGATCCTCTAACATAGCACCCGAATATCAAAAAGCCAAATGTTACATAAATAATATTTGACAAGCCAAATATCAACCACAATGAATGATCAATTGGAAGTGGAAGCTTTTGTGATGACTATTTCCTAACAATCTAACATTGGTATGTAATTCACTATTGGTATCTTACAATTTTGAACAATAGTGTGCCATTCGTCCCTTACAATAAATTGTAAGATCACTCCTTTTGAAAAAAAGAAGGCAAGAAAACAAATTATGGTTCTTTACATCAAAGGGTTCCAAATAGGTCACTTGTTCCTACCACTTGCATGATGCTAGCTTGGTTTATAATAAACTCACATTGTTTGCATCTCAAAAGCAAGAAAGCACCCATTTGGATACATAATTTAACACTCCAAGGTTATTTTCTTTGAATTTGAAAGCATATCTCCCAGCTAGATGCGTTTGTCAATTGAATTTAGCCTCCACCCTCCACCTTTCATTACTTGATGTTGAGTATGGCTGCTCCCATTATATTTGGGCTTATGCCTTTAGGCTACTGATATGACCTTCAAATTAGGGGAGGCCCTTTGAAGCAAGTCTCATCTAATACAAAACTTACTATATAAAACATATTCATGAAGCTCTCATTTTTACACGTATCTATCTACGAAGGAAGGTAGTTTGTTTTGTACTTAAGAGATCCACCGAACTAGGATGCTTCATATTGTATTCTTGATGTTTTTGGAAAGCTCTCAATGAGGAGGGGTGCATGGGCTTGGTTTCATGATGTTTGGACTTGTTATGCAAAAGTTCTTGAAGATAGAATAATTTCTTCAATGAAAATTAAATTAAATCATAGCTAAAAGTTTCGAAGGACTTGGAATGTGCCTTTGCTGTTCTTGGAAAGATCTTGATGAGTAGGATTTAATGGAATTTATTTGGTAAGATTTGGATTCAAAATGGGGGGGATATTGATTTTAAAGTGATTTTTGCTACTGAAAATTCAAATAAATTCCAAAACCCAGGTTTTAAAAGGAAAAATCAGTTGGGGACATGGTAACACTTGGGCCAACGTCACAGGCCACACTAGTATAAACTATAAACAACAGGTTTGTTAGTGTCTTGTACAGTTTGATCAGGACCCTTTGGAAAATTAGACCAAACACCTTAGATCAAGTCTTCAAGGCCCCACCAAAATTCAGACATGAAAAAAAATTTGTCTTTCGAACCATGGAAGAAAACAACAATGGAACCCCAAGGAAAAATTCATCCAACCAATTATATATCTAATTATGTGGGTCTAAGCTTTTAACATTTCAATTTTCAGAAATGTTCCTCAAGCTAGACACTGCTCCTCTTTAGACTACAAACCATAAACATTGCATGCTACAGTAAATTCTCTCTAAACTAATACTGTGTAAACTAATATTCTCTCTAAACTAATATGCGGGCACAGGCCCGTGGCGGGCCTCATATTTAATCTAATAATTTATTGTAAATTGATATTCAATATTTTTTTTCTGATCCCATAGCATTTTGTAAACTAATACATCATACATATGGCACCAAAAAAGCGATGAAATCAGAGGAAGGAGGGTATTCTGAGAGTACCCAAAGTGCAACTTTCCACAACCTCACTTTCTGCCAAGATTTTTACCACTCATGTTGTATGATCTTATACATGCTTCTTTGATCCTTCACCAAGCTCCACAAGGTTCCATTACCTTCCCCAATGATCCATGACCTTCTACTAACCTCCATGACCTTCCATGTTGCTTTGGCAGGTTTCGGAATGATTTTTGTTACCCTCCATATAATTTGTGTAAACTAATATCCTCTGTAAACTAATATCTTTCGGCCGGTCCCAAGGATATTAGTTTAGAGAGAGTTTACTGTAACAATTAATCCAAAAAACTCAGAAGGCTCCACAAACCAGCAGTGGGAAAATAATCCCAATTAAGAGATAATTAAAATCTAAAGAATTCCAGTGAATGAAATTCTACCATACCAAACTCAGAATATTTGTAAGAAGAATAGACTTTTCTGAAAGCAGATTGTAAGAAATAACTATTTTAAATGTCTCTAACAATCTTTTAGCATGTGCTAAGTTAGCTTAGGGTTTTAAACTACGCAAACAAATTTTAGGCAGCAGCAAGAGCTATATATATAGATGGAGGTTTGAAGTGACTTAAATGGCACCAACTTAACTTAATGCTGGATAGGTCATATTAATTAATGCAGACTAATTTGAGCAGCAGTTAAAGCCTAGAGGTTGTGTGTACAGGCAGACATACGCCATGATCAACTTAACTGATATACTTAACTGGTGTAACTTGTGTTCGCAATACCACTGGTTTCAAATTGATATTTGATCCATTGGGTGTATTATTAAATTAATTTGATTTTTTATTTTTGTTTGTTTTTGTGTAGTGGGTTGCTTTGTTGCATCTCCTTGCTTGGAATGTCACATGTTCAAATGGTGGTTTAATTCTGTCAATTTTTTTTGAGAAATTGGGATAAACATTTTTCACTCATATGAAGAATTTTCTTTGTTGTAACTTAGTAATGTCGTTTCAAGGTTAATAATAATGGGTTGGTTTTTTTATCTTGGCTTTCTGTCTGTCTAACCAAAAACTGAAGGAGTTTTCATTCATTTGTTTTTTTGTCTCCCCTGTGATGGTTCCAGCCATCAATCTTTTATTCACTTCTTTTCTCTTAGTGCAAGAACCTGGCTTTGCTTGTTAATAGTATTATGGGATTTTTTTAATTTATTTTGAATTTTAAGGTTGGTGCTTTGTCTAGAAATACCAAATTGAGAGAAATAATTTTCATTTATCAGTAGTGATTAATCTATCCGGGCCTCTCATCAGGGAATCCTTTGTTTCTTTTGCTCTCCATTGTCATGTGCACCTACTACTGAAATATACCTGCTGCACTGCAAGAGCCGTTTGATAGAAACTACTTTCATTCATCCGTTGTGATAATCTATCCAGGACTTCTACCATCATGCTCTAGCTTTCAAATTGCCATGGTCTCAAACATACTTTTCTGCTCTTGTCTTGCTTTCGCTTTCAAATTGCCATGCTCTCAAACATACCGCTCTGCTCTGCTCTGGCTTTCACTTTCAATTGTGATGCTCTCAAACAAACATAGTGCGTGCGTGTGTGTGTAGGCCTGCTACTCCTGCAGGTGCCAAAGAGATAGAAACAGTTTCCACTCATGCATAGGGAGTAGTAGTGAGTAATGTATGAGGGACTCTTAAACATCATGTGATAGAAACAGTTTTCACTGGTCCGTCCGTCCATGATGAATAATCTAGTGGGGACTTTCGTCAAGGAATCAATCCCCTACACTTGCTTTCCCTTTCACCACAATTCTGACTCACAATTCGCTTTCATCCAATCGTCATGATGAGCACGTACTGCTGTAGGAGCTTACAGACGTCGTGCTGCAGGAGCCAACTTAGTAATAGAAATAGTTTCCATTCATCCATAGTGAATCATCTACCGTCCGGGATACGTACCTTGGTGATTGGAATCCACTTTACGTACCTTGGTGATTGGAATACCTGCCTGCCGCGGGAAGGAGACGGCTATTGTCGCTGCAAAAAACCTGCTGCAATCTCTCTCTCTCGTGGGTGTTTTGTTTTCTAGGTTATAGACGCAGCCTCATCGTCGTCCGTCCGACCTGCAACAAGTGTGGAAGGAAACGGAACGGAAGGGAAATGAAAGGAAAGGAAAGAGGGAGTTGTGGAGTTGAAACCCAATAGACATGATCAGACCAGTGGAAGGCGCGCATTTCGTGAACGGGGAGAAAGCAAGCTGGTAAGTAGGGTAGATCGAAGCTTTTGCTTTGTAGGGCATTTTGCAAATGAAGAAAGAAAGAAAGAAAGAAAGAATTCATTGGCCTCTTAAGGTTTGATGCAAGAGCTCTGCTTTTGCAGTTGCCGATATGACCCCTACTTCCATGCACGCATGACTCTTGGCTGCTGATGCTCCTCATGCGCAGCAGCTGTTGTCGTCCAATCTACTGCCTTCTATTCATGGCTTGTAATTGGTTGTTAGCGCTGCTGCCCATGTATAGTGTTGTCCTTTCCGATCTGCCGTCTTATATAACTACCTTGTTGCAGTTCTAGTCATGAAGCTGATACTTCTTCTTCCCGTGGGATGTGCAATATTGAATGATGATCACCTAGGCCTCTCTTTCCCATGCAGCTTTTTTGTGAAGGAGAACAGCTACAGTAGAACAACAACAATGGCGGATGAGTGGGACTTTCAGCGCATTCGAAGGATTATGGACGAGCAGGCTGCTATGCTTGCTTCTTTGGTTTTATACATGAATGCCCCCGATTTAATTCGGCAATTACCGGCAGGGCCTCGTGGGACCTACAGTACTATGCCGTCTCAAGTAGCTGCGACGAATTCTAGACTCAAGGCGCCTGCCGCTGCTGCAGTGGAACTCTAGCAAAGTCTGTCGAAGAACAGATCATTTGAGGTGCCTGCTGCATATCAGTCGAAGTTAATGTTTCAGCAAACTGGGCGCTCGCTGACGTTCACAGAGCTGGTGGTTCAGGCATCGTCGTGTGTGGAGGAGATTCGACATGATCTGCAGCAGGACGTTGCCATACTTCCAGCTAAGCATGCAGTGAAAAGATACAAGATGTCTTCGTCTGCAGAGAAGCTGTTTAATTAGCAAGCTGTTGCCACAGTTCTCAGGGAGGCTGATCAAGCTCATGGCAATCCGTCGAAAAGATTAGGGAAGGCTGTTTATAGGAAGCAGTTGCAGCAGCTGCAAACTGATCACGAAGAACCAGACTTAGAGTTGCGCCTTGGGAACGGCCACCTGCATAATGTTGACGTGCAAGGGAGGACCTTCCTATATTCTAGAGCTAAGGAACTACAACTCCAGCAAGCTGTTGCAGCAGCTGCATACCTTATAAGCTGCCACATCCCCGTCTAAGTCCCGCGGCGAAGTCCCAATGAATTTTGATATCGCATGGAGTCTCGCGGTAGGGTGCTGCAACATGTTACATCAGCTTTTTCCAGACCAGCAGCAGCTGCGCCTCCTCCGATCGTTGGATCAACAAGCAACGCCATGCTGTTGGTATCCTCTAGAGCTGCTGTGCAAGAACATCCCCGACTAGCCGAGCCGAATCACGGCACGGCGCAGCTTGAGGTTTTGAAGGATGGCGGAAGAGTAGCGGCTCTGCGATCATACAGGTAGCAATTGATCATGACCCGATCTGCATCATCAGAGATGCGCATCGTGTTACCGCCAGTGCCCGGGCCCTACATGTCGTAACCCCACTTTGGCCAAGTGTGGGGGTGAAGCCCAACACTTGGAAAAGTTGGAGGTTGGGAGTCTTCCGGGACTCCCGAATGTTCAAAGCTCGACAGCAAGGCCCAAAACACCTCGCATTGAGGCGTTCTTGGTGTCATTGAAAAGGTCTTGAAACGTAAATATCGAAAATGGCCTCGCATTGGCAATTCGGACATCTA
>Ga0116229_10014892_pt1 | contig 10719 bp, 9 predicted proteins | sample S1TSphgellanicum_3_FD_87313 | JGI IMG/M metagenome (GOLD analysis project Ga0116229, IMG submission 87313) | Host-associated microbial communities from peat moss isolated from Minnesota, USA - S1T2_Fc - Sphagnum magellanicum MG | ecosystem: Host-associated > Plants > Peat moss > Unclassified...
GCGGAACGAGAAGTGAGGAATTTTTCTGCACTTATTTTTTTGCTGTAAAATGGCTCCCCGCATCCTTTGTCCCCCCCCCCCCCCCCCCCCCCCCACCCCCTTCTTCTTCTACATACATGTCCCAATAAAAAAGGACTAGGAAAGTATTCATGGCAATCCCTAAATGGATGAATTATAACAATAGGGTTTCGGTAAGAGAGCAAGTCAAAGGAAAAAGTCTATAAAGTTGATTTGTAGTCCAATTTTTTGCCTTTCTTCCATCAAAAACTCAAGTTGTTTACAAATCCATATCCTATTCTTCACAAACAAATTGTATTATATTTTTCATGGAAATAAGTGATGTTCTATAAAAGTACATTTATCAACAACATACTTATGAAAAGTAACAATAGATCAAAATGACATGATGAATAAATTAAAAATAATATATGATATTGTTTTCAATTTGAAGAAAAGTGTTATTTGTAGCACCATGCTCAAACCATATCTTTGCTCAAAGTTGCACATTAGAAGTTTATATCTATGATTCAATGGGATAGGAAATTTAAATTGTATCTTGAGAGTCTTGACTAGAAACTTTGATAATTCATTATAATGATGGGCCAATCAAAGAGGCCCATTGTTAAGATGCTTAATTGTAATATATGCTTATGCTTTTAATTGAGATACTTACATGCAAAAACCATGACATGGCCTTTCTGTATTTTATATTTTTTATTACTATGATTTTTTTCCAATCCAAAGCTTTTTCCCCGGTCAGGGGATTTTATATAACTCAATTCAAAGTTTCAAATGATGCATTTGAATTTGTTAATTAATGAATATTTAAAATAATTATGATTTACACATTTTTTGAATTAAAAAAATTACAAAGTTTAATGTAATAATAAACCTATGAAAATAATTAAATCAAATAGCAATCTAAAAAAAATCATTTTTTGTTTGAAATATGTGTATTTGGTGATGTCATTTTTTGTCATCACGTGAAGTGATAGCTTAGTGGTTAAGGCCTTGGAATGTGGTTGAAAAGGTTGTGGGTTCAAACCTTATTTGGAGCATTCATCATTAAAAAATCTCAAGTTTGGGGATTCAATGGCTTGTATGACATCAATTGACCGATCTACCAATAATGTCACCCAAAAGAATTTTTTTTTTTTAGTGTTGAATCACAAATCAAAAGTGGCAGTGTTTTGGATTCACCTATAGTTCAAAAATATTAAAGCTCCATAATGTCATTATATATTCACATAAATAATATAATATTTAATTTAAAATCAAATTAATAATGTACCGTCAACTAATAACCTTAGTGATTTTAGTCATTTCAAACAAACATATTTAGTCATGTTAGTCATATAATTTTAGTCATGTTTGTGTAAAAAATGATTCATCTCTTATGACTACAACCAATTTTGTCCATTGTCTATTGTGACTAAAAATATGACTAAACTTAGTAAAAAAACTAGCTTAAAAACACATTTGTAGTAGTGTATGTATCATTTTTGGATTAAAACTAAAACATATCTTAAACGTGATTTTTTTAACACTAATATATTTTCATATATCGAAATCAAATATCAAAGACTTCAAAAGCAATTAAACACGGTCTCAATTTCAACTTTACATTTTTTTGTATAAGGATCAATAAATTTTTAATTGATAACTCCACCAATTCCTAACAAAAGCACAATTTTTAAATTTTATGAAAGTATAGTTAAAAGGGAAGCTCAAAAAGATTTGAAGGAAAGATCTTTCAATATAGTTTTGTCATACATGTCAACATTGCCATTTCCATGACAATATCCATGTTTTATTGGATGTCATTGTTGTTTACCTTAAAAGATTTGATCAAATTCACTGCTTAGCATTTAAATATGGCATGGCAACTATAAAAATGTCTTATGTCAAATTTCAATAACATGATTCAATGTGTATCTCATTTCCAAGATAAACATTTGGTAATGGAAAGTTTCAATTGGGTCCATACACAAATTAATTAGAACCTCTTCCCCAAGAAATAGAAGGAGTGATCCATCCACATTTCCCAATGAGACTATGACAACAAGAAGTTCCACACATGAAATTTCAAGCAAAGAAACAATTGAACCCAAAGTGTTTGACATTGCATTGTTCAAGTTTTGCAATGAAGAGACATTGACAAAAACTCTTCAATTTTGAAAGATTCCACATTGGAATCATCTTTTGGGAAGGTCATCCAAAAAGACCAAACCCCTAATGGAACCTAAAACTACTCTCCCCAAACCAATTCCAATGCACCATAGTCATTCAATTTTATTTTAACCTTGGGTCCAAGGTTTTAGTGGGATTTCTTGCACTTGATAACTATTTAGTTGCAAAGGTTGAATTTTAAACCACTAAAATGTGGCTTTTCATAAAACCTTCCTTCTTGTGATTTCAACTAAACAATAAAATGAATCAAAGGAGTTAAAATTCAAATTGGTGGTCTCCAAATCAAATGATGCTTGGATTTCACAAACATGTTTTGTGTAAAATCAATTTATTTTTCTTTGCTGGAAAATAAGATAGAAATTTAATATTTAGTCATTGAAAATATAATCTTTTGTTACCTTTGTACAATTAGAAAGAACTTCCATTCATGTCTAATTTGGTATATAATTTTAGCTTTGAACAAAAATTTAATATATGGGTGGCAATCATTGATATTCAAATCTTGTATTTTGTATGTTATTATTATTAGGAAATCAATTTCATTACAAAACCAAATCACTTAACCATGTTAGGCAATTCCATCATTTTTCACAATTTTGTTTAAACGTACCCTAAAAACCAAATCATGTTATATGACAAACCTTTTGTTTCAACCTACCCACTCCACATTCAAATAAAAACATCCCAATTATAAGAACCCTTATGAAATGCCCTTGAACATTAGTGAAAGCTTTACATGAGAAATCCCCATATTAATGAAAGATTTAAAATGTGTTAGCTAAAATGGAGGGGGTGGTTAAATAACTATATTTATGGGTGCACACTCAATTTCAATTTCTTTTTTTCCCTAAACCTCCTCCTCCCTTTTCGTGTTGAAATTTTCCTTTTTCACAAAACACATTTAAATTTCAATTTCAATTCAAATCACATTTTGCACTTGTAATGATCAACTTTATTGACAAAACTGAAATTCCTCCCCCTCCCCCCCCCAACTTGTTATTGTTCAAATCCAACACAATAAGCAAGTAGCAAAAATATGCATGCTAAATCTAAGTGGGAGAGGAGTGTAACAACAAACAAATAAATTTAACAAAAAAAAGTATTGTGGTTTGTGTGTGTGTGTGGTGTATTCCATTTTACACACTTTTGAATTGATGAAATGGCGGTCCACAAGCTAATGAAGCCACAATGGGTGAGTGGGGAGAACTTGAAGAAGTCTCCATCACCAAAAATGCAAAATGAAGAATTACATTTACAACATTTTTATGAAGAACAAATCCGCCAGGTCCTAATAATTCTAAGCTTCTACTTTTCTTTGTGTTTTGTTTTGTTAGGTGGAGTTCAGGTCAAAAACTCTTACAAATTGTAAGGGACATGGCTCACATACTTGTCCCTTTTAGTTTAAATCTTCTTACAATAATATCATTAGTCATAGTAATAGTATAGATAACTAATCTTCTTGGGTGAAATTGAACTTTTGATTGTTTACATCTATCACCACTAAATTAGAAGTTTTTCAATTGAAAAACCCAGACTTCAATTATTGATACTAATTTATTTCTAACTTTCAAGTAACCAACTCTCAAACAAGCTTACAACACATAACTTTAGTTACACTTAAAACACAACATGTTGAAGAGGGAATTTGATGATTTTATTTAAATTTTAGGAAAGTTCGCGGAGGGAGTATTTTGCAAATGAAGCAAGGAAAGTAATAATTGCACGTACAAAGCTACGAAATGAAATTTTTGAGGTAAACATTAAATAGTAATTTCCTTCAATCCACCATCCATTTGATTTAAAAATCACCCACACTTCAAAATTTTACAAACATAATTTTTTCATTAATAATGAGTTTGTAATACCTTCACTAATTTTGTAAAGAACCATCACAATTTCTTTTGGTTCTATATTACTATGAAGTAATTCCTCCCATGCAATTAACAATCAATATTTTACTATTTTTTAAGAACCCATCAACAAATGTGTGACATTGTTTTTTATAAATTTCTAATATTCATATTTTTTGGGGGTGGAAAAAATGTAAAAAATAATAATTCTTTGTGCTCCAAATAAATAGGTACCTTCTACTTTCTCAACACCAATTTGATTTATCAAGGTGGGGCCTTTTAGGCATTAAAAAACATGAAGGACCTTTCCTATTACAAAGAGCCCTAATCATATGAACTTGAAATTTGGGAGTTAAAAAATAATTGTGGAGATTTTAACCTTTGTTGATGAACATGTAGCAATTTCACAACAAACTTGTAGAAAGTAAGGAGCATGACCAAGATGCAATTGCTAGGAATAATGTGTTGCAAGTGAGCCTAACTTCCAAAATGACACAACCATTAAGTTAAACAAGAATTGAAACTTAAAATTGAAACATAGATATATCATCTACATTATTACATTTTCCCTTCAATTCATTCATCTATTTTATTTTTAAAAAATTAAATCATGTAGTTCTTTATTTTTTTAAATCATTTGCCACCACAAATCAAAGCTTTTGGAAATTATGAAAATTAATGAGTAATTCTCTAATTATATTGTCTAGAAGAAAGATTAAGTTTATGGATATCTAAATTGATATGGTGTTGGAGGGTAATAGAGACTATGGCATGAACTATTATCTGCTGACGAAACAATTCTTACTTCAACAATGCAAATGGTATGTTTCAATTTGTTTTACATTGTATGTGCTTGCAAATTTTAAACATTTCATTCATCCATGATATTGGATTTTGAAACCTAACCAAAAAAACAATTGTACCCATTGGGAGTTCAACAAAAAGAAGAATTTTTTTTTGTTAATGAGAAAGTGTTAAGATAATAATACATTTTGATTTTGTGTAGTATCTCACCAAGAGAATGCGATTCAATTTTGAGTTGGGAATGGAGACTAAAAAGGCCCTTGAGTGTTTCGAACGCAAGGGATATGAGCTCGGTGAAGATGGTGAGATCTTTACAAATCAAATGTCAATGATGAAGCCAAGAAAGGTACCTCCAATAAAAAGGATGGTTGAAGATCACCATCATCAATTGTCTCTCATGCTTGATAAACCATTGGCAGAAGTTGACACACTTGCTTTGAAACAAGTATGTGATTATTGTTATTCCCTTTAGATCTTTTGATTATGTATGTAGTAATTCTTTGTTAAATGTAAATACCTTTGCAATCCTCAAAGCTTATTTTTGTAAATAATCTTTTGTAAGGATTTGGACAATATAATATTCTTATCTATGAAGAAATTTGCATTTTTTACAACGATATTTTTTAATCCATTGAGGGGAATTGCTAAGTTATATTACTTACAAATTTTCATGTCATGTTATTTTATGATTATAGGAATCACATGCATATCTTGTAGATGTGAAGATTCGTAAACACCAAGAAATAGTTGACGAGTTTGAGATTCATCAGAAAAAACGATATGTAAGTGTGTTTTCATGAGTAGATCATTTTCAAAATACTAAATAATTTGAAGCAAAAGAGTTTTCAAGGACCATTTTTGTGAGTCTTTGAAGTAGCCAATTGGAGGTCCAAAACATTTTTGTTTATACCTTTATGTAGGACATTATTAGGCAACAAGAATATCAAAGATTGCAAGCAAAAGAAAAAACTAGAAAGTTGGTTGAAGAAGATGAATTTGTGCGCATCCACAATCCAGAAGTGGAAATATCAAACAAAAAGTTAATAAAAGATGAAGATGAAAATAGACGCCAACTTCAACACAACACAATATTAAGTAATGAAATTGAATTTGAACAAGTTCGAGAACGGGAACTTAGATACATTCGTGACCACAATCTTGTAACAATGATGCGCCAAGACTATGGCGATAAATTGTTTCACATTTTAAAGATATGGCAGGCATGATTTTTTCTTGTCTACATGCATGACTGTGAATTTTCCAATTATAGCTACCAAATTCAAACATATCTCTATATGGGTAGCTTGCAATTATGTGTAACTCACATTTTTTATCATAAACAACCAAATCAACTAAGAATTGTCAACCCATGTGGGTTTCCTACTTATTTTTCCTTGCAATATATTATTTTGTTGTCATGATGAACATTGTTAAAATAATATTTGAAGGTTAAAAATATGTCAAGAATCCATACCAACTTTTTTTTCACCATGATCAAAGTACATGTGATGATGTTGCAGAAGGAGGCAATAGAAGAGCAAAAGATCAAGAAGGCAAAAGAAAAACAAGAATTTGTTGATTTATTGTTCCAGGTCAACTTTCATGTCATGACATTTTATCTATGTGCGTGGCATAAAATACCCTACCTACACCATTCTTCCTATTTGAAAATCGTTTTTTGGGAGTGTTACTTTTACGACAACTATTTATTCAAATCATAGAGAGTGAAATCCATGTGTAGCTTGTAGAATTGGCACAAAGACGCAGTGAGTACAAAGAAAAAATGAATACAGAGCTTCCCTACACAGAATGGAAGGAGTGGAAGACCTTGTTCATCAAAGGAGTTCTCCTCCCTCTTCCTCTCATGCACTGTAGTGGATGTAGTGATGACAATGATATGGTTTATGCCAAGGTACATATGCCCACCAAGCACCAAATTCATGATCCAATTGTTTGGACAATTGTTTTATTAGATCCCGATGACAAATTTGAAATTTGGATTTCTTGATGAAATTTAGTTTGAATGTTTGCAAGAGTTTTAAAATTTTTGCAATTGAAAGGAAAATTTTATAAGATAATTTTCCAAATCATAAAATAATAATTTACAAGTTTTTTTTCTTGGTTGTGATAGTATGCAACAATGGAATATATGAATGAGATAGGAGATTGGAAGAGCCCAGAAGCATTGGGAGCAATAGGCAAAAACAAGGAGTTGGGGATAGTTTTGGCAAATATACATACCATTGCAGATGTCCCAGAGCCACGACAATTTTGCTCTCTCATTGGATTTGACCTCATGATTGCATGTGTTGGTGTCCCTTTTGCAGGTCTAATGATAGTTTATTTTTTTTCATCACTTTCAACTTGATGATCACATGTGTGGGACTTCCCTTTTGCAAGTTTGAATTTTGTTCAAGTTGTGTATTTGCACTTGAATAAAGTCCAAAGTTTTTTTTGGCAAACTTTTGTTTTTGACAAGAAAGGTGTGGGAGTGGATTCGTTGTTAGGTAAGACCACTGTGGCCAAACAATTGGAAGCATATTTGGGCCTTGTTCGTGTTGATCCCGAGATGGTTGTAGAGTTGGCAATTGCATATGCAATTGATGGTAAAAAATCCTTCCTCCAAATTTTGCATTAGAATTTTTTGTAAAGCTTTTGTAAGAGTCCTTATACAAGAATTAGTTTTAGTAGCTATGTATGTGGAGACCTAAAAACAAAAACAAAATTGGGTAATGAAAAATCAATGCATTCAAAGTTGATGCCGAATAGACTTTTGATTAATCAACCCACCGACTCCCCCATGTGCTCCCTTTGGGTGTGCAAGTAGAAGATTTGAAAATAAAAAATGAATATGTGCCAAAATTTGTGCCACCCACACCCACCCCATCATACGATTCTTGCACATGTGTTGAGATGCTATTGGATCCACCATTGTTTTCACTCCCACATGAAGTTGAAGCTAAACCATCCACAACACCATCACATTTAGACCCATATCATGCATTTTCATTGAAAGGGCAACTAGGTATGCGAGCAAAGGATGCAAGGGACAACCATGAGCCTGTGAGTTGGGTTTTTTCAAATTATGATGAAATTTTAAGTTGTTAATGTTTTTTTTACAATAATTAACATCATAGTTCTTGAACATATTGTTTTGGATAAATTGTGATAGATTGTAGTTAAACCATTTTTTCATATATTTTTTAACTTCCATTTTTTTTTTCACATGTCACATTTATGTTTAAGTTCACAACTTCTTTTTACTTTAGATACCATGTTGGTCGCAATTTAGGGTTTTTGGAAAAGTTGTCACAAAATCTTCGTGTTGGAAATGTAGATTGCAAATGAGGTCATTGCAATGTTAATGTTATTGGCTTGTGTCAACATTCAAGAATATGGTACATCATTCTTTTCTTTTATTCATCCACACAAACCGATTGACATTTATTAAATTTGCAAATTTTCCATTTTTAAAATCATTTTTTCTTGAGATGGTGATTTGTGCAACAAGATTGATCAAATATGTACCCTAAATTTTCTACTCATGTGACATTGTAGAGGCAGAAGCTACTATTGCGGAATGTAAATTGAGATTGGGTCAGTTAATATGCTTTTCATTTCATTGTAAAGTATTGAGGTATGTGGATATTTTTTTACTCGTAGCATTTGTGCTTTTGATTTTGAGCTTAAATACAAGTGGAAAATCTTGTTCATCTAATATTTCAACTTGTGCACATCAAATGATTCATTATTTAAAAATTGCAATTTTTGTAAATTTATGTGTACATATTGGAGTTGCATGAATAACATGATCACCTTTAATGTGTGTTTAATCTTTACGCTTTTGGACCAATAGGCTTCAAAGGTAATGTACCTGGAAAGCAACCTCCAAACAAACCAAGTTAAGACTTGTTGAAACTAATGCATTTTGAACATTATATTTTATTTTGCCAAGGGAAATTACTTCCATTTCTTTTCAAATGACATGGAAATTATTGAAATTATATTATTTTAAAATTAATTTAAATCTGAATTATTTTTTTAGAATTGGATTATGAAATTATATTTAAAATGTAATTACGACATTTTTAGTTTCAATAAAATATTCTTTTAATGTTTTATTACTTCATAAATAAATAAAAAACCCCTTTATTTTATATGTTTCATAAAATATAGAATGAATGACTTCCCCCAATGATTTTGCCAATTTGATATTTTTGCGATATTCAAATATTATATCACAATCTTTTCACAATGAATTTTGTTTGTTTGTTTGGCATGGTGTGCATGATGGGTATTTATAGTGAAAGGGTTGAAGCCATGTGGGTTTGTGTTAGATGGTTTTCCAAACACTGCGGGTCAAGCAGCAGCTTTTGAAATGTTAATGACTGGTTTTGATTTAGAGTTCTTGAAACACTTCCAAGCTACTGCTTCAAGAATTGCTCCACCTCCTAAGCTTGTAAATGATCGTGATTGGCTTTACTGCTCATGCATAAACTTCAACTTAGGTTTGGAGTTTTTGTGGATTGTGAATCATGTAAAATATATGACATAACATAGCTTGATAAAATTTTCCAAGGTCTATAAATTATATTAGATTAATTGAAAGTCATACATAATTCAATGATATAAATATGGATCAAGAAATTTCTCTTGTTAATGTGATTTTACTTGCAATTCTTTCTTCCTTTATTGGTGTAATTTACTTGCAAAGGGATAAAAAATCAATAATGGGGTTTTCTTTTTCTCCAATGATTGAAAAAACAGGAATCGCCACAAAAGTTGATTTCGGGACTTGATGGGTTTCTTTTACTTGGATCAATAACTGATGAAGATGCACTTGATCGAGCAATGGGAAAGGTTAAAGATTTAGTTACTGGAGAAGTGTATCACCTTGAGATGAACCCTCCCCCTCTAAATGATACAATGTGAGGATGGATCCTTTTGAATTTTACTATCCTCTAAAAGATTTGTCCTTCATTATGCAATCCTCCTTTACATTTGAAACATAGTGCATAATGAGGGAAGAAATCAATTCCAATTCATGTCGATTCTTGGTTTTTTTATCATGTTATACATTGATTTGTAAATAATCAACTATGATTTATAATATATGAAGTTTTTGCAAGTAATTTTTATGTAGGAGGCTAGGCCTAGCTCTTCAACTAAGACCAATAGAAGATCATGCTCTTGTTCGCAAAAAGATTGATGACGGAAAAGCAGTGTGGCCTGCAATTGTGGAATACATGGACTTGTACAACAATGTTTTTCACATACCTAACAATAGAAACACCAATTGTGGGAGACATGTGCACACACAAGGCTCAAATTGTCTTGTGGACCTTGAAGAAGCAATCAAGGTTAGTGAAGAAATTTTTGATGGTCGAGTCAAAGCCAATGGTGTTGAACAACAAGTCAAAATTGCAATGGATGCATATGCAAATGCACAAAAGGTGAGTGATTGATTGGAAAGTTCATTAGATTTGTGAAATAATAAAAGAATAAAAAACCACATCTTATGGTAAATCAATTGTTGCTCAAATTATTTTGTTCATACTCATAGCCAACCAATAGTGATTTCATTATTGTTTTTAATCATGGAAATTTCATGTGAATTTTATGACATTAGGCAGCTAATGATACTGAAGTAGCCAAGGTGATTGCTGAAGATCTTGCCAAGAAATACATCAATGCACAATTGGCAGAAACAGAAGGCAATAAAATGTTAGACGACATTAAGGATAATGCCCCAATTGCAAAGGAGCTTTTAAAGGAATGGTGTAAGGGACTTGTTGCAAACAAGTTGGATGAAGCTACAAAGGCTATCCATAATGTTAAAACCATTAGTAGCATGGTTGCAATTGCAACTACTCAA
>Ga0116229_10014893_pt1 | contig 10719 bp, 8 predicted proteins | sample S1TSphgellanicum_3_FD_87313 | JGI IMG/M metagenome (GOLD analysis project Ga0116229, IMG submission 87313) | Host-associated microbial communities from peat moss isolated from Minnesota, USA - S1T2_Fc - Sphagnum magellanicum MG | ecosystem: Host-associated > Plants > Peat moss > Unclassified...
CGGCGCGCGGCGGCATCTCGCGGGGCAAGAACCGTACGCAACCGCCGGCCTGCAGGCAGGCGGCCAGCACCGCATCGGGCGGCGGTGCAACAATACGTGCCGACGCGGCCAGCAGAAGCTGCACGAGGGCGGTATGCAAGGCATCGCACGCGCCGAGATCGACCGAAGGTGCCGGTGTCGCGCGCAGCCATTCGAGCAACGCATCTGCTTCCTCCGGCGCGCAATTGCCTGCGAACACCGCGTGCTTCGCATTTCCGGTCGCGAAAGTTATGGTCATTGGCCAACTAACTCGCGAACGTCCAGGATCAGCAGCACGCGCCCGTCGCCAAGCAGCGTGGTGCCCGAAAAACCGCGCAGACCAGCCAAAACCCCCTCCATTGGTTTCACAATCACTTCCATGCCTTCGCCAAACGCACCCACTACGATGCCAACACGCTGCCCATTCAGCCGCACGACGAGCATCGCCGCCTCCTCCACGTCCGTCTCATCGGGAAGATCGAGCAGCCGGGCGAGGCGAACCACCGGTACGACGCTGTCGCGCAGCACGAACATTTCGCGATTGCGCACACGATGCACTGCGGTCCGCGGCACGCGCACGGTTTCCACCACGAGCGCCATCGGCACGCCAAACAGCCGGTCGCCGAACGCTATCGTCATAATACGCGTCACTGACATGCTCAGCGGCAGCGTCAATTCCACTTGCGTGCCGTGGCCGGCGCGGCTGGAGAGGCAGACCCGCCCACCGGCCTTTTCTACCGCGTTACGAACGACGTCCATGCCCACACCGCGGCCGGACAGCTCCGATACGGCAGCAGCGGTCGAAAAGCCCGGCGCGAACACCAGCTGGATGGCCTCCTCGTCGGTCAACGCAGCTGCGCGCTCCTGGTCCAGAAGCCCCTTATCCACCGCCTTTCGCCGCACGACCGCCGCGTCGATGCCACGCCCGTCGTCAACTATGCGGATGATTACGTTGTCGTTGCCCTGTAGCGCCAGCAGGCGGATCGTGCCGTGCTCCGGCTTGCCTGCCTGGCGCCTTTCCTCCGGCGACTCGATGCCGTGGTCAAGGCTGTTGCGCACCATATGGATCATCGGGTCAGCCAGCGCCTCGACGACATTCTTGTCGGCCTCGGTCTCACCGCCCTCGATCACGAGTTCCACACGCTTGTTCAGGCGCCGCGCAATGTCGCGTACCAACCGCGGAAACCGTTGAAACACGTGCTCCACCGGCAGCATGCGCACCGCCATGACAGCCGCCTGCATTTCTTCGGCGATACGATTTACCAGTGCCTGGCGATCCTTGATCTCGCGTGCCAGTTCGCGCATGCCCAGGGTGCCATCGTCGGCCCGCCGCGCCAGATAGGCGAGCGCGTTCTTGGCGACCACCAATTCGCCGATCAGGTTCATCAGCGCATCGATCTTGCCCTGCTCGACGCGCAGCGTGCTGGTGGCGACGGCCCGCGCTTCCGGGGCCGGCGTGTCACGTTGGGGGATTGTCTCCGACGTTTGGCCACGCCGGCCGCGCAACGGGCCCGCCAGGCCGCGGGCGGGCAGGCTGTCGATAAAGGCCAGCAGGGCACTGGCCACGTCTTCGCTTTGAGCCCGCGCGACGGCCGCCTGCAGCGGTGCCAGCAGATCGTCTCTGCCGGCGAAATGGATCACGCCATGCAAAGCCCGTGTCGCGGCCGCCAGCCGCCCCGGCCATAGGGCGTCGTCGCCGCTGGCCGCCAACAGCCGCATCTGGCCTTCGAGCACCGCCTGAACCGTTGCCGCATCGTCCGGCGCCAGCAAATTCGTTACGGGCACTTGCGTTTCGATCGCTTGCATCGCAGGCGCCGACGCCGCCGCGCGGCCGGCTTGCCAGTCGGCCGGCAGCGGCGCGATCTCGATCTGATCAGGCACATAGCGGAACAGATGTTCTATTTCCGCCATCGGCGCGGTGACGATGGCCTGCAGGCACAAATTGCACTGAAACGGATCGATGTCGTCGAGGCCCGGCCATGGCCGCGTGGGCGACACGCGCAGCAGGCGCATACCTTCGATCTGCCGCATCAGCGCCAGCGGATCTTCGCCTCGAAAGAAGCAGTTTTCGTCTGGTAAGTAGCTGATGGCAATCAGCTCGGCGGCGTCCTCGCCCGGCCGCGCCGCGCAGGCCTGCACGTCGACGAGCGGCAACGCCAACACCCACGCAGGTACGGCCGCACTTGCCGCATCCGCTGCCTGCCCGATGCCTGCGCCGTGCGCTGCCGGAAGTTCGGCGCGCAGCTGCTTCACCCAAGCGCACGAGTCCAGCTCCGCCGTCGCAGGCAATTCGCCCGCATCGGCCAGGCCATCGATCCATGCGCCGACCTGGTCGAGTGCCTGGAGCAGCACGTCCGCGGTCGCGGCGCCCAGCGCAAGCTCGCCGGACTGCACGGTGCACAGCAAATCCTCGGCGGCATGCACCACGCGCGTCAGCGGCCCGATATCGAACAGCCCCGAAGTGCCCTTCAGCGTATGAACGGCCCGAAACAAAGCGTTCATCGGTTCGGCCACATCCGGCGTGCGTTCCAGTGCCAGCAGATTGTGCCCTGCCTGTTCCAGCAGGTCCCGCGCCTCAGGGATGAATTGCTGCAGCAACGGATTGGCAGAAGCGCTCATTGCGCGCGCTCGCGTGGCAGGCCAACCAGCGCGCGCGCAAATCGGGCTAAAACCGCCGGGCGCACCGGCTTTACCACGTAGAGATTGGCGCCGGCCGCAAAAGCCTGCTCGGCGTCGATGTCGGCACCTTCGGTGCTGATCATGATGGCCGGAATATCGCGCAAGATGGGATCGGCGCGCACGGCGCGCAGGAATGCATAGCCATCCATGCGCGGCATATTGACGTCCACCACAAGCAGGTCAGGCGGCGTGCTGCCGCCCAGTGCCCGCTCCAGGCCCTCAACGCCGTTCATCGCTTCCGCTACCGTGAACCCCGCGGCTTGCAGGATACCACGGTGGAACAGGCGGATCGTTGTCGCATCATCGACCACAAGTGCCTGCGGTGGCACTACGCTGGGCCGGAAATCGACGTTTTGGGTTCTGGTTTCAGGTGTCATTCTGGCTTCTGATAAACAATGGCATCGGTGAATTTCCTGACCGTGAAGAGTGACGAGATGCGGCTCATCGACTCGGAGTGGCCGAGGCAGAGGAAACCGCCGGGTCGCAGCGCATCGAACAGCGCCTCGGCGGCTTGGCGGCGGGAAATATCGTCGAAATAAATCAGCAGATTTCGGCAGAAGATCACATCGAACATGGCGTCGTGGCGCGACATGTCGCGCCGATCGCTAATGTTGATGGGCGAAAAATCTATCGAGCAACGCAAGTCAGGGATTACTTGCCAGTGGCCATCGGTGTGCACGAAGTAGCGTGCCTTCAGCGCGGCCGACAAATGTTGCACCGCACGGTCATCGTAGGTCGCCGCGGCCGCGCGTCGGAGCACGCCGGTGTCGATGTCGGATGCGCAGATCTTTATGTCGTAGCGGTCCACGTCAGGCCAGTTTTCCAGCAACTGCATGGCAAGCGAGTAGGCTTCCTCGCCGGTGGAGCACGGTAACGACCACAAGCGGATCGGTTGTCGTTCGGCAATCGACCGGCGGGCAACGATTTCCGGCAGGATGTCTGCGACCAGGCAGCGGAATTGGTATTCCTCGCGGTAGAAATAGGTTTCGTTGACCGTCATGGCGTTAATGAGTTGCTGTAGCTCGAGGCCCGCCTGGTCCTGGTATTTGAGATGCGTCAGATACGCGCGCATCGACGTGGCCCCCGTAGCCGCCATTCTGTCCAGCAGCCTGCGGTCAACGAAATAGCGCTTGCTGTCACCGAACACGATGCCGGTTTTGCGGTAGAAGAAGTCCAGCAAACTGTGGAATTCCTCGGCACTGATGGCCAGCGGGGCGGCGACAGGAAGCTCCGGCGCCGACGCGCGTCGTGTGCCTTTCGAAACGCTGCTCACGTCGCGGCGCCCGCGCCGACCAGGCGGCACGCTTCATTTACGGCGAACGCCACGAATGGCTCGTCGGCAAATCTGGCGGCGAAGGCGCGCAGACAAGGCACGTCCTCGGGTCCGCCCACCTGTGCCATCGCCTCCACGGCGGCGAGACCGACATTCATTTCGGTGTCGTGCGCCAACACGCGGCGCAGCCAAACCGCGGCGCTGGCGTGCCGTATTGCCTCCAGCACATTGATGGCGAAGATGCGCACATCCGGGTCTGGCGAACCAAGCAGCTGTTCGACATGCGGCGCCGCCGCGGCACCGATTTGGCGCAATCCCTCGATGGCATCGTTGCGCAATGCCGCGTCCTCTCCGTGCAGGTGCACGGCCAGCGCGGCCGCCGCAGCTTCGGTGCCGATACCAACCAGGGCGGTAACGATCGCCTCGCGCACCCGGGGCGAGGTTTCGCGGCCCAGGCACTCTCCCAGCGCCATGGCGGCCACCCCGCTGGCCGGATCGGGCATGGCGCCGAGTTCGAGCGCCGCGCTGCGCCGCGCGGTTTCCGAGGGCGCGGTTCTGAGCGCGGCCACGAGTGTCTCCGGCGAGCGTTCATCCGCGGGCGGTGCCGCGGCATCATGAGATCTCAGCAGCGGCATGCCGCAGCTCCAAGGGCCGACCGCCCAGGCGCGGGCGCACGCGCCATGGGTTGCGGTTTCAACGCCGTGCCCATGAAACCAACTGGCGCGATACCGCGTCCGACGGCAGCACCATTTCGGCCCCTCCCAACTTGATTAATTCTGCCGGCATGCCGAATACCACGGCGGTAGATTCCGCTTCAGCAATCGTGTGGCCGCCACGCTCGCGTAGTGCGGCCATGGCATTGGCGCCATCATTGCCCATGCCGGTGAGTAGAACGCCGACTGTCGAGGCCGCCGGCATCACCTCCAGCGCACTCCGGACCAGCCGATCCGCGCTCGGGTGCCAAAGGCTCGTGTCCGTGGGCACGCAAACGGCAACCAGACGGCCTAGGCGCCGCTCGATGACCACGTCGGCATCACCGCGACCGATATAAACCGTGCCCGCCTGCAGTGGCATCGGTGCAGCCACCTCAGTCACGTCGACGGCGGAAATACTGTCCATCCGGCGGGCAAACACTCCGGTGAAACTCGCCGGCATGTGCTGCGCAATCACCACAGGCCAGGGAAAATTGGCCGGCAGTTGGGGCACGATGTCCTCCAACGTGCGTGGCCCGCCGGTCGAAACCCCGATCACGACGAGGCCCGTCACCGCACCGCTCGCGCTGGGGCGCTTGGCACTGCCGGATTTGGCCCGCCGCTCAGCTTCGGTGCGCTGCGCGCGGATACGCTCCCGCAGGCCGTTTGCGCGGCGTGGCTGCATCCGGGCGGCCGCGCGCACCTTCAGTGCGAGTTGCGTGCTGATCCGATCGATGCTGAGTGAAACAGTTCCGTCGGGCTTGGGTATGAAATCTACGGCGCCGAGTTCCAAGGCCCGCAACGTCGCCTCCGCTCCGCGCTCGGTCAGCGAGGAGACCATGACAACGCGTGCCTCAGAACCCGCCGCGCCCAATTTCTGCAGGCAGGTAAGCCCGTCCATTTCGGGCATATTCACATCGAGCGTTATGACGGTGGGCTTGAATTGATCGGCCTGCTCCAACGCCTCGCGGCCATTGCGGGCAAAGGCCAACTCGAAATCGCCCTCGGCCTCGAAGACCTGACGCAAATGCTTCCGCATCAGCGCGCTGTCATCCACCACAAGCAGTCTGATGCGTTGCGCCATCAATTCTTCCTATTGTAACATACGAAATAACCCGTGCGAACATCCACGCCTTCGCGTGCGAGGAACAGGACGTAGTCCGTCTTTGAAAGGACCGGCGAACCCACCCATTTAGTGCCGCGGTCTCAAAGCTAACCCATTGGTAGTCAGATCACCCGCAGGGCGTTGACTTCACCGGCCTGCAGCAGGTTTGCCGGATCGAGCAACAGGATCATCCGTTTCTGCGCTTCCAAATTGGCGACCCGGCGGATCAGTCGCTGCTGCTCCTGCGACAATGCCGGCGCCGGCCCGATCGCCGCGCTCGAAATTTTCAAGACCTCCGACACCTGGTCGACAATAAAGCCCGTGCGGACGCCTGCAATTGTCAGCACCATAATGCGCTGCCGGTCGGTGCGCGGCGCCTCCTCAAGACCGAAGCGGCGGCGCTGATCGACCACCGGCAGAACCGAACCGCGTAGATTGACCACCCCCTCCATGAACGCAGCCGCTTTCGGCACGTGCGTGAGCTCTTCCGGCACACGCACGATTTCCTGCACCGTTTCGATTGGCACGCCGTACTCCTCGCCGGCCAGACGAAAGACCACGAATTGTTCCTCTGCATCGTCCACGACAATCAAGCGTTGCTCCGTCTCGTCCATTGACGCCTCCTGGACGGCGGTCGCATCCGCGCCGCCCGATGCAGCGGCGATCGCCGCGCGCAATGTCGCGTCGCGGAACATCCGTGACGATGAAAGGATCGTTACCAGTCGCTTGCCACCGTTCAGCCGGCAAATCGCCTCCAGCACACTCTCCCCTCCCGGCTGACCTGTGCCGTCGCCGGCCATGAACAGCGCCGGCACCGGGTCTGTGAGCGCGCGGTTCACGCGCAACACCTCTTTGACATTATCCATGACGATGCCGACCGATGCGGCACCCTGGCCCGGTGACACCACAACGATACGGCAGCGCTCGTCGATCGGAGCCTCCGGCAGTGCAAACATGCGGCGCAACGACACCAGCGGCAGCAGGCGATCGCGCAATGTTATCACGCCGACAACATGTGGTTGCGCCTGCGGCAGCCGTGTGATGGCAGCCGGTACCTGCACAATTTCCTGCACATCTGCGATCGGAAACGCATATTCCTGATCCGCAACCTCGAAGCTGACCAGTTGGATTTCGTCCGGGTAGCCGGCCATGGCCTGGCTACCCACGGACGCCACGGCATCGAACGCACCGGCGCTTATTGTGGCTTGCGCGGCATCCTGCGTGCCAGTGCCGCTTGCCGTCAGACGCGTCGGATCGAGCAGAAGGATCAGGCTGCCTGCGCGCTTAACCACGCCCCGCAACATATCGCTATTGACTGTCGATTCTATCGCCGCGGTTGTTTCGATCTCGTCGGCCTCGGCGGTGATCACACTAGCCATGCGGTCGACCACGAAACCAACGGGAGTGCCGCCGCGATTCATCACCACAACACGCGTGGCGTCATCGTGCGTAGCGGGCTCCGTGCCGAATAGATGGCGCAGGCTGGTCACCGGGAGCACGGCGCCGCGCAAATTGGCAATACCCTCCAGGCTACGGGGGCATAGTGGCACCTGCACAAGTGTCGGCATGCGAATGATTTCCTGCACGTCTCCCAACGGCACACCGAACACATCGTTGTGGATATGGAAAGTCACGAATTGCCGGCTGTTAGTCGCGTCGGTCGTCATGGTAACGCTCATGGCACACTCAAGGCGTTCGTTTTGCCGGGCATTTCATGCCGCCTCGGTTGTCTGCAATTCGTCCGCCAGTGAAGCGATCTCCTCCACAGCGGAGGCCAGCTCCTCGGCACCCTTCGACTGCTCGCGCGCCGCCTGCGCTGCCTGGTCGGCCGCCTGCGTCGCCTGTGCAGCGGCCGCGGCAATCTGTTCCACACCGCTTTTTGCTTCCTGCAGAGTGTCAACTATCCGCGTGGCGTTGAGACCGATTTCCTTGTTGCCGTCGAGCACAACCGTCATCTCGCTCTCGATATTGCGGAGATTTTCTGTGACAGCGTTGTTCTTTTCCACCTCCGCCCCGGCCATGGCAGCGGTCTCCTCGAGGTCGCGGCGTACCGCCACAATCTGGTCCTGCACGGACTTCACCAAATCCTTGATGCGCTCGGCGTTCTCCGCACTGTCGCGCGCCAGGTTGCGGATGTCGGTTGAGACCACCATGAAACCCTTGCCGAATTCGCCCGCCCGCGCCGCCTCGATTGCGCCGTTCACTGCCAGCATGTTTGTTTGGATGGAAACGGTGGTGATGGTGTCAACAATCTTGTCGATGCGCCGGCTCACCTGTTCCAGTGCGTTGATCTGTTCGCGCGAGCGTGCATTGTCCTCGACAGATTTCTGCATGCCGGCGATCATCCGATCCGTCGCCCGGCGGTTGTCGCGCAATCCTTCCGCCATCGCGGCGCCTTTTTCCAATGCCGTCGTCGCGCGTTCATTCGTGCGTTGCGCGCCGCGTTCAATTTGCGCAATAGCCGCAGAGGATTGCTGCACCGCGGAACTCTGCTGCTGCGCGCCACGGCTGATCTGGTCAATCGCCGTCATGATCTGTGCCGCCGCGCGGTTGATCTCCTCGACCGCCGAGGACATTTCCTCCGATGCGGACGCAACTTCCTCGGCACTTTTACCAACGTCCGTGCTGTTTTTCAGGTCTTCGGACAACTCGGAAAGCTGCGCCGCGGCCTGCTCGCTCTGTGAAAGCGCTGTGGTTTGCTGCTCCACGGTTTTTACCGCCTCCTCGCACGCGGCCGACTGCTGCTGTGCGGCGGCCGAAATCGCCTCGGCGCCCTTCTGCGCTTCCTGCGCCGCGAGGTCAGACTCCCGGCCGGCCTTGAGTATTTCCTGCGCACCGTGGAGGATTTCTGTCATGTCGAGCCGGATGCGCTCGAGTTGGTCGGTCACCGAGCGGCCATTATCGGCTTCGGTCTGGGCTGATGTCGCGGATACGTTAATACCGTCGGCAATGACTTTTACATCCCGCTGGATCCGGCCGACCAGATCCTGAATGTCGCGCGCGCTTTTCTCAGAGGTTTCGGCAAGCGTACGTACTTCGTCGGCGACCACCGCAAAACCCTTGCCGTGCTGGCCGGCGCGCGCGGCCTCGATTGCGGCATTTAGGGCCAGCAAGTTGGTCTGGTCGGCGATGCGCGCCACCGCCTTGACGATGTCGCCGATGTTGGCCGCCTGCTTGTCAAGTTCAGTCATCATGGCAACAGAGGAAAGCTGGCGCGTGGCGGCACGACCGACGCTCACGATGCTCTGCGCGATCTGCGTGCCCACAACGCCCAGCAAGCCTTGCAACGCGTCCGTTTTGCGCATGGACGTTTCCGCGGTGTCGCTGGCGGCGCGGTTGGTGGCAGCGATCCGCGTCATCGCGCGCTGCGATTCCTCGGCCGCCGAGGCCGCTTCTTCCGCCCCGGTGGCAATCTGCTCCATTGCCCGGCGCAATTCTTCGCAAGCTGATGCCGCTTCGGCAATGCCACTGGCGACCTGCGACGTGGCAGACGCCACCCGCTCAGCCGCTTTTTGCTGGCGCGCGAAGGTACGCTGGCGCCGCCGCTGTGGCTCGCCGGCAGCCTTGGCGATCAGCGCCGCCGGCGGCGGCATGCGGAGTGCCTTGCCATTGGCGTGTCCGTTCAACTTGGCCGAGGCATCGGCAAGCTCGGCAGTCTTCATCAATGACATCGCGGGCCCTGTTTTCCTGAATGCAACCTTGGGGTCCAATAGCTACGGCAGCTTTGCTACCGCTGCGTTAAGCGCGTGGTGGCATTTGTCACCGGGGTGCGATTTTGCCGCGGGTCCAATGTGCGCTTGGCGACACGGCTGAAGCCCGCAACCAAGGCGCCACGCCTCACGAGACACGGGGAAAAGGCTGGGGAGTCTGATGGAGGCGACTTCGTTCGCGTCCGCGATCAGCGGTGGCCCGTGAATGGCATTGGTGACAGTCTTGGGGACCGTCACCATGAATTTATGCATTAGCTGAGCTCATATGGCATGCCGGGCTCGAAACGGCAGCGGCACGGCTCGACGCGACCGGTCGGCGTCGGGCGTCCAGCCTGCTGATCAACCAACCGCACAGATACAGCATTGTGATGCGGCGTCTGCTATCCTGCAACTATAGCAATTATCTGTGAGTTCCGCAAACTCTCTATAAGCGCGCAGGCTTCCCGCCACGTCGATATTATCGGCGGTGCCACTGGGCGTCGCAAATGCTTTCGAATTCGTGACTTCAACTGCGGCCCTGTGCCTGCGGATTTTTTTGGCCTGGTCCCGGTCAGGCCGTGTTGCGGCGCAACCATATCATTAGAAGCGCGGTACGAGTACTAAGTTGCCATTTCATGACTAACCGATGGCACGTTTCAGTGGAGATCAATGCCGACTTCCTGAATGACCTGATGAGATTTGCACATGAGTGCTGCTTCGCGGGTGGCCTCGATCGCCACGCCACGCCCCCCGGCAAGGAGGGATACGTCAGCCGATCCGGTCTCGACGGCTCGCTCAAAGCGGCAGGCGAGGCTCGCGACACGCTTGAAGCCAAACATGCCCGCGCTGCCGGCCAACTTGTGCGCAAGGTCGACAAGTCCGCTTTCGTTTGACGTCAATGCATTAAGGCCGCGCAATCCAGGCAACAGAGATTCGCCAAGCGTGACGATATTGTCTAGATAAGACACGACCATTTCGGACGCTAGAAAGGCCGCGGTTCGATCGAACATCTCAACGTCAAAGACAGGGAGTTCTCCGCCCATCACCGGATTTACCGATTCTGGCGGTAGATTTTTCGGCACCGATGCAGGATAACGGATCCGTTCCCGCCGCATCCCTACGTTTGTTGCCTGCACAACGACGGCGAGCAGCGCATCTGCATCGAATGGTGTGAAATCGCGTCCAATCACGACCCCACCCCCAAAGCGCACAACGCATTGATAGTTCAGCGAAAATGCGCATTTGCAGGGGTCGCGATTGGAC
>Ga0116229_10014896_pt1 | contig 10718 bp, 3 predicted proteins | sample S1TSphgellanicum_3_FD_87313 | JGI IMG/M metagenome (GOLD analysis project Ga0116229, IMG submission 87313) | Host-associated microbial communities from peat moss isolated from Minnesota, USA - S1T2_Fc - Sphagnum magellanicum MG | ecosystem: Host-associated > Plants > Peat moss > Unclassified...
CATTTACAATTGAAAATTATATCACACATTTTTTGGTCACATTTATGACTATGTTGCAACTATTTATAGGTTTTTCATTCTTCCAATGGAATAACTTTTCACATTATTTTCATTTTAGAATGCCTTTGTATGGGCCATTAGTTGCAAAAATGACCAAAAAATGGTAACTAATTACTTCTTTATACATTAAGTTATGTATGTTACTAATTTTGTATAGGGTAAGTCATGTGCTTTATGTTATGGTAACTAACAATTATATATAGCAAGCTTTATGTATACATTATGTACTCCACATTCATATTGGTATATATATGTATTATTCTCATAGATTAGTTAGGCATGGTTTGAAAAAGCTATTACTATATATTGGCCTCATATAAGGGTATATGAAAAGGTGGCAATACATCAATCATCCATAGGTGTATAAAAAGTAAAATAATTATTGTAGAATTATTCTATTTAAATTAACTACCAAAATATTTATAAAATAATAATGAATAATCAAATTATTCAAAACTTAAATTTTATAATTAAATTCCAAATTTAATATTTTTTCATTATTTTTAATGTAATTCGAGTACTTAATGTAATTATCATCAATACTATAAAATTAATATATATATTACTTATAATTACTCATTTACAGTAAATAATTACTCTTCCAACATAAACATCTACCTTAATTATTATTATTTTTACAATGCTAAAAATTTGTTAAAAATTATATGATATGTAATTGCATTAATAATATGCAATATTGATCATTATAATTTAAATTAAAATTTACAATTCTTATGGTAATTTTACTAATGTACTTATTGTAATTCAATTAATTAAATTATAGTAAATTATTTTATTTATAACTTAAAAATACTTATTTATAGTTAACAATTATCATCACTATAAAATATTCGCATTAATTATTCATATTTTTATAGTGATCAAAATTAATTACTGCAATTATAATAATTTAATGAAAGTTCATGACTATATGTTTTGTGTATATTTTTTGAATTTCATGACTATGTGCATATTCCTATTCAAATTGGCAATTTAATTTGTAAATGTTTTTGTCACATTGATGATTTCACCATATGTTTATGACATTTGAATAAAATACAATATATAGAAAATCAAATGTGATGAAAAAATGAGCCACCCTATCTTGCAACTACCCCATGTCATCTCTGTGGATTGTGGTTTAGTTGCGATTATTTATTGACAACCTCTTTCGATCATGCCTATCACCCTTGGTGTATAGGAAAATACACACAACTTTGTCCCATTGTGTTGTTCCCTTTTGTAACGCCATATTTAATACAAATTGGTGTAACTTGGGGTTTAAAACTAGATTCCAAGGATGTTCAAGGAAAGGTGGGCATGAAAGTAAAAGCGAATATGGTACAATCACTCCCAACGTACACACCCAACATTTCATTTTCAAATGTGTGAAGCACACTTTTGAATACATTTTGTTGTCTACATGTTTATGTTATTTATTTCCATTCATTTAGTTGTTTTTTTTTCAAAGATCTATGGTCTTCAACAATCAATTTTCCATTGTTCTCTTTTAGTCCTTATTCTTGATGCACATGAATCAATCTAGTTCATTGAGTCTTAGTGTCCTTTTCAATATCATCCTTAATGAATTTCTTAAATACACATGGTCATGATCAATTAGTGCACCTTCATAATTTTTGTACAAGAGGTGTCAAACCACTAACTCTTTTAGGAACCAAGGTGTGGTTTCAAGAATTTAGAATCCTTAATAAGTCTAGTACAAGACCTTATAATTTTCCAAAATATAGGAAATTTTAGAAGGAAATGAATTAAATACTTTTGAATTGGGAATATAAGTCCTTGATTTTGTAGGAACAATTTACTACCCAATAGTTCTTAGAAAATTGGATCCATGATTTAAGATCTTCAATTATTCATTAAGACATGCAATCTCGTGTTCAAAATTAGATTCTTGGGTTACAACTCCGCTTTTGTTTTATGAAACCAACCTTGCATATTGAGCTTAATTAAATCTTATATTTCATTTTTCAATCCTACTTCAAGAGTGTGGATCCTAGACTAACAATATTATGTCATATATCGAGGAAAATGCATTCCATTTTTTATCATTGTATTGGTAGGGAAAGCAAGAAACATCATTGGAAATACAATAGAAAGTTTCAACATTAAAGATGTTTCACCATTTGTCTCCAAGGTTCTACAAGACTTGACCAACATCTTGCCAAAACAAAGCACAACAATTCATGGCAGAAAAGAGGATGGTGGGTAATGTTTCATGAACTCCTACCACATTCATCAATAGGTGAAACATTCATTCCAATTGCCATAAACACAAGAAATCATGACAAGTTATCCAATGTCCCATGTGAGTATGCTTCAACAAACTAGTGATAATTCTTGAACACTTGCACATGGAGCAATGAACACATCCATTTCAACTATTGAACGATGTTATTATTTACCAAAACCTAATTTATTGGCCCAAATGCCTCAACAATGCATATATTGGTTAATTTCATTTAAAATTTGGTGCATATGTGGAGTTTCTATAATAAAAGGTTTCACCCTAAAAAGTGAAGGCGCCAATATATACTATGTAGGTTTAAGTCATTGTTCCTTTTTAAGAATTTTTGTCTGTGAAAAAAAAAAATCATCCTCAAGAAGATTTAGCCAAATTTAGCTAGAAACCAAATATGAAGTTCAAATCTTCAATCGTTTTTTAATATTTTGACTACATAATAAAAATAAAATATTAGAATGGTGATTTTTATTAAGGTTTTTCTTCACTTATGGTCTTTGAAAACCTCCAATATTTATCTATGAAAGTAAGTAGTTTATTTGATTTGTTTGTCACATTGAAATCTCCCAAATCATGGTGCATCTTGTCATGCTCTTGGTGTTGTTGGCAAGTTTTCAATGTAAAGGGTGTATCAAGTTGGTTTCATAATGTTTCAACTTATAATGAAAAAGTTATTGAAAACAACTTTTTCATTGAAAATTCATTTAAGTAAAAAAAAATTATAATGGAATTTGGGCACACTCTTGGTATTGTTAGAAAACTTTCAATTCATAGGATTTAATGAAGGTGTTTGTATTTGCAAAAATTCAATGGCATTTGCCAAAAATATTGAATTTTGAATAGTTTTTTTTGTTGGAAATTCAATTTAAATTACCAAAAAATGGTTTTGGAAAGAAGAAATGGGTAACCAATTCACATTCAAGGCAATGACATAGGCTACATCAATACATTTGAGTTATAGTCTTTCATCAAAGACATTGTGGAAGAAGTAATGGCAAAACTTCTCACAAAATCTAGGTATGAAAAATGAGACTACCTTAGGAAGGGGAATGGAACCTTGGGACTTAAAAGTAACATAATTTTATGTTATTAAAGTTTTGCCTTCATTTTACATGTAGAGGGTTGTCAGTGACATTGTAGTGTGCATAGACAACCTTTATTTTGAAGTGTGTTATTATTATAGGTGAAGGTTTATCTAAGCTAGACATTGTTTTAGGTTTTCCTCCCTTCTCCTTATTTAATATGTTTCTTGCAATTGGGGGGGAGGGTTCAAGCACTTGATTTCTTTTTGTTCCTCTTGCGATTTACCCTCTTTGGAATATTATTAGTTTGTCGGGACTTGGGTCCTTCCATCTTGTACCTTTTTCTCCCCCTTTGTTGGGTTATTTGTTTTATTGATAATTGGTAGGTTTTCATCATTTTTGAATTCTTTCACATGATGTAATAGTGATCGTAGACATGCAACCTATTTAAAATTTCTATAGTCTTTTATGTCATGTAATCACGCATCTGTTAATTTCAAGTTTCAATCCAAAAAAGATGGAACCGTTATTATTATTTTCTCAAGACTTTTGCTTGGAAAGTAAGGATATTGTGAATCTAAAGTAAAGACAATGTTTATTGTGACATATTTATCAAGTCTTTAAAAAAACAAGGCTATTATGAATCCAGAAAGATATTCAATTATGAAGTGTCATTGTTGTATGGAAAGTCACTAGGATGATCATCAATTAAGATGCAAGATAGAAAATCATCAATTAAAATCCAATATAATGATCATCAATCTAAAATTGCATCAAATGTTGCGAGTTAAAAACACATTAACAAATTCAATTTTCCATTAATAATGACTATGTATGACATGGAAAAACCTTTTCTTATGCATTGTAACAAAGGGATTTGAGGCCATTGGAAAGGTTAATAACATTCTATGATTGTGACCTTTGGATACAAGAAGATTATCATAAGAGGGAATAGATATGTTGACCTTCAGTTGCACCAAAAAATCATCAATTAAGTTTTCTTACTTTCACAAAAAAAATAATTCATCACCATTTTCAGCCTTCATCCTTGAAGGACCAACTTTCTAATCCACTTGATATGGCATCTACCAACAATCATATAACTCGAATTTAATAAAAAAATTCAAGTAACATTGTGGGCAAGTGTGGATGTTTGTGGCCCTTGAAAGTTTCTATGACAACCATTCGATGAATGCACTACCTAACGTATTCAACTCACAATGGGAATATTTCATTGCAAGTCATGGTTACAATGGTTGCTTGCAATAATACTCTATTGATGGTTATAATAATAAACAACTAATGTTATCTTCTTTTTGGTAAGCTAATCGATGAAGGTCCCTTGTGAATATCATTAGACGTCTTGAAAACCATGGTTTTTTGTATTGGCTTACAAGTCCTATTCGATGGCATAGGAATTCCCAAATAAGTGGATCGAGCTCTACTCGAGCTCTAATACCATGTGACACCCCCAAATTCTTCGACCGACACAATTGTGGGTCCAAAAGTAAAATAGCGAAAGAAGAAAGAGTTGAAGTACATTCCTTAACTCGCAACACTTCGAAGTTAGAGGGGTGTGCTAGAGCTTTAAAATGGGGACTAAAATGAATGACAAGAGAATCAATTATTCACATGGACCTACACAAACCAACAACAAGTTAGTTAATGTGTAGTTAGAACACTTTTGGCGCATGAATAAGCCATGAGCATACACGGACTCACAAGATTCACCACGACCCGAACTTGGGGGAAGCCACCACCTTCCCCCTTATAGTATTCTCTGTGATTATTCATGGGGGCTACATCCAAATGTCATTTTTTCCCGAGACTCTTAAGTTGGGAGTCCTGAAAGTCTCAAAATTGGGACTCATGGCATTTTGAAGGGCCATAACTTCTTGTGCAAACCTCTGATTGAGGTGAGATTTGAAGAAAAGTTGTAACCTTTGTCCAAAGCTTTTTGAACATATGCAACATTTCACCTACACACACCTATTTCAGTGCAATTCCTAATTTTTAGTGGTCAAGATTCAAATTGGCTCTTTGACTCCTGACCCTTCTTTTGGCCATAACTTGTTTTTTGAATATTCAAATGGGTCATGCAAGCCCATTTTAGACATTTTTGTTTGAAGAGCTTTCCAATGGTATAAAAAAATATTTAATCCAATGAATTTTGACCCCTGAAATACCTTTCTAAAAATTCAAGAGTCCATTGGGACTCCAACTTTCACAGTGGGAGCCCACTTGGGAATGTGTGGGTTCATTCCCTCACACTCTCCTACACTCTCGAAAGCATGAAATGTGACTCTTAGGCTTCATTTTTGGCCCACACCTTTGTAAACCCTTGCTTTGGTCACTAGCCCATGGGTAGGGTTGTGACACCCACGGCCCAAGCTCATTTTCGCCAACATAGAATTCCTCATGCACTTGTAGGGATTCTAAAATCAAAGGCAAAAGTCTTCATGATAGGATGGATGCTTTTGCATGAATTGTTGATTTTTTACTTGTTGAGGAATCAACTTGTCAAAATTAGGAGGTGTTGAACTTGTCCTTTTTTGAATCTATAGGGAAAAATCAAACTTTTCATAAGCATTGGGCATTTGATCATAGTCCAAACCTTGGTATCAAAATATACTTGGCACCTTCTTGATTCGAGATATGTTCCAAATCTATATTGCAAAACAGTAGTTGCATTATAAACTAGAATGTGTGATTTTAATTTTGAAGGAAGTGATGAAGTTGGTTATACTATATAATTGAACATGTTTTCAATTGTAATTAGTTGATGTGGCATGGGTGGATAAACTTCAACTGCTTATGTGTCATATCATCCATCCTTGTGTTATAACATCAAATTGTCTAGATTAAAACAACCTAATGGATCATTTTTTGCCATGTCATCAAATCATGGAAAAATGAAATGGTTTCTTGTCCAAAAATATTTTAAACTTGTTGAGTTGGATGATGCCACATAACCAAGACGTATGCATCCATGTGTTACAAATGTCTACATCGTTACCATTAAAGTTGAAGGGTCAACTCAAATGTGGTCAACATTAGTTGAAATAAAATATATTATAGTTGAGTTAAAGTCAAAATATTTCATCCCTAAAACCAAACATTGGATTGTACAAATGAATATGTTATAATCATGTGCAACCGTGTGAATATAAAATTGCAACTAAAAAATTTGAAAACAATTTGATTACAAAAGTTGAAAATAAATATTATTTGATTACAGAATTGGGTGGTACATTTTGAAGTACAATTGAGTTGGTGAATGTTTAATCATAACATAATTTTTAAAAATATAACACATAATAATAAATTATATTTTGACTTTAGGCTCCTTGAACACATCCACCACTAAAACTAACACTTAAGATTCTACCTAATAATAATGTATTCATGGTTGCATAATTTGATGGTGCCTAATACATCTTAAAGGCACTCTTGGACCAAAACACCCATTTCGTTTACAACAAACAAACGTACATTCCCACTTAAGACCTTTTTAAAAAATTATTGAATTTAATTTTTTTTCAATCAAAGCACCATTTGGAAGAGATCAACATTTGGGACCCCACAAATTGTCCCTATTGCCATCATTTGTGTCTTATCATTAAGACCCAATAATAATATTTCCTTGCATTTGCCAGACTAGGCCCCCACCAAATTTCAATGCTCATATTTAATGAACATTGGGAATTACAAAATGAACCTTGACCTTTTTAAATTTCCGCCCAATGTGAATCACTTTGACAAAACACCAATAACCACAATACAGACCTTTGTCAAAGTTGGTGTTTCAAGAATCACATCAAATTTCTTTGGGCACTATGTTGTTACCTTTTTGAACTAAATCTCTTGCCTCTACCGTAATTACACAAGGAGATACTTTCATTAGTTTGCTAGTCTTACCTAGACATGCACCTTGAAAAATCATATTTGAAATTTCAAAAATCAGATTTGAAATTTGAAAAATAGATTTAGAACTTGAAAAAAAAACTTGACACTTGAAAACAAAAACCTAAAACTAGAACCAAGAAATTAAACCATGCTTAAGAAATGAGAAAAATCAAATTCAAAAGGAAAGTAATTGAACATGGCCCATTTATAGCCATGACTTGTATGTGTTAAATGTGATGAAACTGGATATACTTTTTCATCATTACTTTTGATCACTTGCATAGAAACCAAAAACTTAGATAATATTTAAATGTTTGAAAAAATGTTAAAACGTGAATAACAAGGAAGCTTGGGGAATGGACTCTACTCAAAGAAGATTTTGCTAAAATAAAAGGGAAAATAGAAACTTGAATGCATTGAAAGAGAAATGAACACGAGGAAAATGAATTCAAATTTATCAAAGGTTTGTTTAGTTTTAAGATGGATTTACCACCTATCCAAGGTCATTAGTCAAGTTGAAAAGTGAACAAATTTGCAACTATGTAAGCTCAAAAAATTATGACTTGATTTCAACTCTGATGAGTGTAATCCAAAATTTCAATTTTCCATCAACACATTTCCACCAATATTACATTCATTCAATTTGGAAATCACATCTTTGAAGATGGATGAATGTTACCATAGTAATCATTTTTTTATTTACTTACCTAAGTGATATTGACCCACCTAAATAACCTACTTTAACTACCTATTGATTAAGCCAGTGACCTACATAGGTAGCTTATCATTGCAACTTAACATACTTGACTAATATATTTATCCTACCTATGTAACATTAGTTAATAGGTAGCTAGGTAGGCTACCTATTAGGTAAGTTCCTATTAGGTATCTAGGTGCAATCATAGTCAAACGAACCAAAAACCATATCAGACAACCAAAAAACTATCAAAATTTTCAAACATATTTATCTAATGCCACTTCAATGTCATGTTGATCAAAGAAATTCGTGCTAAATGATTTATATGAATGTTGAAAAATTCAAAATAAAAGTTTTTAATTTAATAAATTGAGTTTTGGTTGAAGTAAAGGACTATTGAACTTTAACACCCCAAAATCAGTTTTATAAAACATTAGGCCAAAAATTATTTTAACAAAAAAAATTTGATGGGAATTTTTTTGAAATGATGATAACCTACCGTCCACATATGAAAAGGGTTCATAATTAAAAAATTGCAGTACTTGAAATTTTTAAAAACTCAAAATATAATTTCAGAAATTTCCAATTCCAATAATCATTTTTAAAATGTAAATGGGGCATAATGTGTATGACATATGAAAAATATTTTGGCTTCTGAGACCAAAAAAAAAAAAAACTTAAAATTGTTATCATATTTTAGCATGATTTGAAATTATGATCATTTTTCAAAACAAAACATAAAATTTGGTAGAATTTGTACAATTAAAAACATATATATTTATTCAAAAAAAATTAACACAAGTAATGTAATTAATTGGGGGAATTTTTAATATTTAAAAAAACATGTCGCAAAAAAATTCCTTCAATCATTCCTTTTTATGAAAAAACCAAAATATTTTAAAAGGGCCCATTTGTGGTTGAATCCTTTGTCACCATTGGTTCATTTGATTATGATTGCACCCACCTAGAGATATATATTAGGGTTAAATACTTGATAGATAGCCCACCTAACCATCATTTAAAATCCACATGCCTAGTCAAGTAGCCCTCTTCATAGATTAGGTTGGTTACCTATTAAGGCTATTAGGACTAGGTAACTAATAGGTAGCCATTAGGTAGCTATATGTAGCTTACCTAGTTATTTATTATTGTTACCTATATAATTAGGCTACAAATTATCCCAATCAAAATTAAGTGGTAAGAAAGTTGAACATAAACCCATCCAATGAACATTGTTAAACATAAATGTAAGCATTTTTATCCATGTATTTATTTTGAAGTCAATTGCATTATTTAATGCATTCCTTTTGATTCCATATAAATATATTCCAATTTAAAAAATCGACATAGTTATTTTAGAAGACTAAAAATGACATTTAATAGTATTACAAATGTTCTTAAACATCTTTATTTGCTCAATATGACATTCTTTTAATTGTAAGCATACAAATTATGATTGTAGTGCGATAATTATTATAAAAACCCAAATTTGTCTTAAGTAATCCTTTGCTTATTAAAGAATCCTTTTGTGTGCCCCAATCATGAATGGAGCCTAATGTTTAATTGCATCTTCATGTTTCAAGCTCTATATTTAAAATGTTGAACTACTACATAAGTTGTTTGGTTTCTTGATGCTTTCAAAACATGTGCAAAGATCTAGAGGGGTAGGTTTAGTTCAAACACTATAACACATCAAGGTTGTATGGATTAGACACAGGACTTATATTTAGTCTATGAAAATATGTTGAACTTTTGATTAGTGAATCAAGTTGAACAAGTTGCTTGTAACATAATCAAATGTGACACCAATTTGAAAAACCATATGTTTTAAGAATATCCCCTCAAGCTTGCAAAATTCATCTTTAAAATAATGGATTCTAGATTGAATAATTGACTAATGACATTTGTTTAATAAACATTTGATAGTTTAGGAGTAATTTTCAATTTTATTATTTAAAATCATAAAAACAACCAATAGAAACCTTACACATGTGTGTAATGACATGTATTATTAATATTATTATTTTGGACTAATATGTGTATGTGATGACATGCATTGTGCATATATTTAATAAAAATTATTAATTTATTAAATATGAATTTTTTTTGACCAATATGTGTCGACAATTTCAACATCAATAGTTTTAAATGCTTGTTTCTCATAGTTTACATGGTCTACCATGATCAATGTAGTTTTGGTTATAAAGAACATTATACATTGATAAGTCTCAAAGCAACTTTTTAAATGTCTTTTACACGATATTTATTTCTAAAAGCATTATGTCATTTTCCCTTTGAAACTAGTGTTACTTTTAATTGTTTGGTGCACATTAGACTATACATGATTTATAATATTAGTTTTCACATGGTTATATAGGATTGTACTACAATGTTGCATTATTCACACAAGCCTAATCATGGTAGCTTATTTACATTTTGCATAAACAAGTATTAATGTACATTGAGCTTTGTAGAACTTACAAATGAGCCCTAAGTTAATAGTACCACAAAAATTGATCCCATTGAAAATAATGCATGCACAAATGTAAACATCACTAAATCAAGATTATAAGAAATCACTACAACAAATTCCTATTTTAAACAACAACATTGTCTAAGTCCAAAAGTGGAATACAATCCAATTATTATACACTACTAGAAATTTTGTCTTTTGCAACTTGTCTTATGCAACTAAAAAATCTCACATGCAACTATTTTGGAGTTGCATGCAACATGTGCAGTTGCATGCGACATTTTTTAGTTGCATAAAACA
>Ga0116229_10014898_pt1 | contig 10717 bp, 9 predicted proteins | sample S1TSphgellanicum_3_FD_87313 | JGI IMG/M metagenome (GOLD analysis project Ga0116229, IMG submission 87313) | Host-associated microbial communities from peat moss isolated from Minnesota, USA - S1T2_Fc - Sphagnum magellanicum MG | ecosystem: Host-associated > Plants > Peat moss > Unclassified...
AGAGAATCAGTCGAGCATGGAGCGTTCCCGTTCGTTCGGCCTAAGATTCGAGGCTTCGTGTTTGTCACAGAATGCTCCAGGCCGCGCCCAAAAACCGTGGGAGAATGATCGCGCCGTATTTACAAAACTTTCTCATTGTTTCGATGCTGTCCCTGACGGATTGGGTGCCACTTGAGGGAACGGGAGCATGGGCGCGAGTGCGCAACCATACGCCGCACCCAAACAACCGAGTGACATGTTCCGCCGAACTGCCTCAACTGGAACATAGCTAGAAAACCGTCGGCGACGATCACCCAAACCAGCGCTTGGAAGTAACGGTCGATCGGGTAGTGTCCTGATTTGAATTAGGACACTACCGTCGATCGGCCGCACTTGCCCTTTTGCTCCTCATTCCGCTACAAAAAGGGAGTCCGGCCAGGCAATTGCCGACTTGCCGACTCGCTGACTTGCTGACTTGCCGGAGATGCCGTGGTCCACTTTCGCAAACCGCTCGAAAACATCGACCGTCCGCAGATGGAGGCCGATGTCGTCATCGTCGGCGGGGGCCCGGCGGGGATGGCCTGTGCGCTGCGCCTCGCCCAGCTGATCGACGAGCATAACCGGCACCATGCCGATGCGCCGCTGACCAAGGACAACATCTACGTCCTCGAGAAAGCTCGCGAGGCAGGGCAGCATTGCCTGTCTGGAGCTTTATTGGATCCGCGCTCGATGCGGGAGTTGCTGCCCGGCTTCGAGAGCGAGGCGCCGCTCGACGCCGAGGTCACGCAGGAGTCGGTCTACTTCCTCACCGAAAAGGGCCGGTACAAGTTCCCGATCGTGCCGCCGCCGTTGCGCGATCATGGCAACTACGTCATCTCGATCAATAAGTTTGTGAAGTGGCTGGCGGCGAAGGTCGAGGAAGCCGGCATCACCATCTTCACCGGTTTCGCCGGTTCGCAGCTGCTCTTTAACGACGACGGATTCGGCCATGGCGTCGTCGGCGTGCGCACCGACGACAAGGGCGTAGACAAGCAGGGCGAACCGAAAGCCAACTTCGAACCCGGCTACGATCTTCATGCGAAGATCACCGTTCTCGCCGAGGGCACGCGGGGCAACTGCGCGAAGTCGCTAATTCAGCGTCTCGGCCTCGAAGATCCTAACCACGCACAAACCTACGGCCTTGGCGTCAAGGAGCTTTGGGAGATCCCCGCCGGGCGCGTCGCCAAGGGGGAAGTGATCTACACGCTGGGCTATCCGCTGACCGCGCACGAATACGGCGGCGCCTGGATCTACGGCATCAGCGACACGGAAATCTCGATCGGCTACGTCACCGGGCTTGACTACCAGGACCCGCGCACCGACCCGCATCACGTCTTTCAAAGCTTCAAGCTGCATCCGCTGGCGCGGCGGATTCTCGATGGCGGCAAGATGGTCCGCTATGGCGCGAAGAGCCTGCCCTACGGCGGCTGGCTCACCATGCCGCAGTTGGCAGGCGATGGATGGATGCTGCTCGGCGACAGCGCGAGCTTCCTGAATTCGCAGCGCCTCAAAGGAATTCATCTTGCGATCAAGTCAGGCATGCTCGCTGCCGAAACAGCCTACGACGCAATGGTGAAGCAGGACCGCTCCGCCAAACAGCTACAAGACTATAAACGGCGCGTGGACGAGAGCTGGATTCGCGAGGAACTCTATCCGGTGCGGAACTTCCACCAGGGCTTCGAGCATGGGCTGATCGATGGGCTGGTCAAGGCGGGGATTCAGCAGATTTTTCGGGGCGGCAATCTCGGGCCGGATTTCACCAACCGGGCCGGCTACGAAAGTCTGCGCCCGATCGACGCCTTTGGAGATCACGCTCTCGGCCGCGAGGCCCTTCTCGGCAACGCCCACGGCGATGGCAAGCTCACCTTCGATCGTCTGACCGATGTCTACCACTCGGGCACACGGCATGAGGACGATCAGCCGACGCATCTCGTGGTCGCCGATTTGGATATCTGCGCCAGTCGCTGTGCGAAGGAGTTTGGCAATCCATGCCAGTATTTTTGTCCGGCCGCGGTTTATGAAATAGTGGAGGACGCTGATTCGGCGACTGGCGGCAAGCGGTTGCAGATCAACTTCGCCAACTGCGTGCACTGTAAGACCTGTGACATTGCCGACCCCTACCAGATCATCAACTGGGTTCCTCCCGAGGGTGGCGGAGGCCCGAACTATGACGGGATGTGAGAGCTCTTCAGTAGCGTAGCCCAAGGCGCTGGGGGAACTCTTCTTCATCGTCATCCACGTCGAGCAGGCTGAGAGACTCAGACAATATTTTTCGGTGACGCCTCAGCAGTTCGGTGTGCGCTGCGACAACGGCGACAGCCGCGAGCAGCAGATGTGCTCGACTCAAGGCAATCCAGTCTTCAAGGCTCAACGTGATGATCACCAGCGGCGGAAAGAGTCCGAAATACTGGATAAGCACATAGGCCAGATTCATTGAGCCCGCAACACGCCTGCCGGTGAACGGAACCGTCTTCACGTTGAGAAAGAAGGCATCGGTGAGCAGCAGGCAGAGGCTCGCCCCGGTAAAGAGCTGCAGGCCGAAAGCCTTCCAGTCGCGCAGCTCTGGCGGTGCGACCAGATGAATGAGTGCGATGCTGCCCAACGTGAGCGCGAGGGCCCACAGAAGCACCCATATGCGCGTCGCGGCCGACTCGTCCCATCCCGGTTTGCCGTGAATGATGCGGAAGACCCAATTCACCCGGCGATCGGCTGGACCTAGAAAGGCGGCGCGGAGTCCGGCGACCGTCCAGAAAGTAGTGATCGGAACGGCTACCCGCAACCCCTCGGTAGAAAGCGCAAGCCCGATCCGTCCGTGGCTGAGATTGAAGATGAGAGCACATGAAATAACCAGCGCCAACCCCAGGCCGCCATACATCGCAAGATAGACGCGATGACGTGGCGTGCGCGTGAGCGTTTGACCGATGAAGTGGAAGATTCCCCGTTGCTGCGGCACTCCGACCAGCGTGCGGTGCAGCAATATCATGATCGGCTCCGCCAGCCAACTCCGCGTGCTTCTGGATCCGGAACCTTCCATGACGTTTCGCATTCTCGCGCGATAAGCAAATGGATAGGAGACGCAGGCCAGGAAGATCATCGCTGCGGTCGCGAGTAAGCCCGTTCGCGCCAGATCGCTAAAGACGGGGAGTGTTTCGCCGCCATTGAGCAGGCGCTCGTAGATCCCCAGAAACCAGAACGGCGGGAAGTAAAAAACTGTGCGCTGGCCCGAGCTGATCAGCGTCTCGATGAAGCGCGACACCAGCGGAAACAACAGAAGGATCGTAAGGAGCGTTGTGATTGCAAGCGCCTGCAGAAAAGGCGAGACTTTGCGGAAGAGATGTTCACCGACGAGTATGAGCAAGAATCCCTGCACAGCGAGCACGAAGCTGGCAATGCACAGGCCAGCCATCGTCACCGCGACGAGATGCGCAGCAAGGTGACGAACGAGGCTCGGCAAATCCGCCGACGCGGGAAAGAAGATCGTGCCGAGAGCATTGGCGCCAAGCAGGAAGATGGCAAGAAAGAGGCCGACCGCCGCGATTCTCGCAGTGAAAAGAGTGCGCCGCTCAATCGAAAGCGTTGAGAGCACGAAAACGTCGAGCAGGTCGGGAAAAAAGAGGTCCCAGACAAAGACTGTGACCGCGCCGATCGCCACGAACGAATAGATGACGTAGAAGTAATGATCGGCGACCTGGGACCAGAAAGGACGGCCGCCGGGAAAGTGATACGGCGGGAAAAGATAGATGGCGACGCAGAGGCCGGGCAGCGCGATCGCATAGGCGACCTGCAGCACACGGGCCTTGGATTGCATTTCGCCATCGCTGCTTTCCGTATTGAAGAAGCGCGAGAGAAAGTGGCGCAACAACACTTGAAATTGAGTGCGCTGCGGCTGCTCGTCTGTATAAATGCTCGCCTGCACGGCGAGCGAAAGCACCGGATGTTCCGGTTCGGAGAAGAGCTGCAGCCGCTTAAACATGCGTCACCTGCATCACGTCGACGAGTTGCTGCGCAAGGACTTTCGTATCTTCCTGCTGCACCAGCTCCGCGAAGGCGCTTTCGAGGTTGGCGCGCCTCATCAGCGTGGTCAGCTCGCCCGGCTCGGCGTCGGCGAGTATTTTGCCTTTCGCAATCACCACGACCCGGTCGCAGAGTTGCTCGACGACCTCAAGCACGTGAGAGATATAGAGAATCGCCTTGCCGCTCGCGGCGAGCTGGCGAATCAGGTCTTTGAAGAGCCTCGCCGAATCGACATCAAGCCCCGACAGCGGCTCATCGAAGATCAACAGGCTAGGATCATGCATCAGCGACGCCGCAATCAGCACCCGCTGCTTCATCCCCTTGGAATAGGCCGAGATCGGCGAATGCCTCCAGGATTCGAGACCCAGCAACTTGAGCAGATTGAAGGCCTTCACCGTGATCAACCGCTCGCCCATCCCGCGCAGGCGCCCGACTAGCTGCAGGTATTCCATCCCGGAAAGGTAGGTGTAGACGTGCGCTTCTTCCGGAACGTAGCCGAGTTTGGCGCGAAATCCGGCGAGGTCGGCGACGATGTTGCGGCCCTCGAAGAGCACCTGGCCGTCGTTTGGCTGCAGGATCCCGGTGATGATTTTCACGGTGGTGGACTTCCCCGATCCATTCGCTCCGAGGTAGCCGACGATCTCTCCGGCGCCGACGCGAAAGCTGACGTTGGCGATGGCGGGAATGCCGCGGTAGCTTCTTGACACGTTGCGCAGCTCGAGCATGAAGACTCCCTTTGCGTGCATACCCTATGTAGCATACTTACTTTGGCTGGTCAACCAGCATGCTACATAGGTACACTTCTCCGCATGGCTGTCGAAGCAAAGCTCTCCCACACCGCCGCAATGATTCTGCAGGCGATCCATACCGGGCAGGTTTACGGCTTCAGCGTGATGGAAAGAACGGGCCTGCCCAGCGGCACGGTTTATCCGGCGATGCGGCGTATGGAGCGGGATGGGCTCATCCTGTCGAAGTGGGAGAATCAATCGATCGCCGACGCCGAGCAGCGGCCCCCGCGCAAGTACTACCGGCTCACCCGCGCCGGGAAGGCGATGCTGGAGGCACTCTATAAGCGCTATCCTCTACTCGAGAAGCTGATTCCCTCGGCCGAGGTGGAAAACGCATGATCGGCTGCGGCCCGATGCAATCCGCTGCTCTATGCAGGCTTATGCTGCGGAGCGCATCCGCGCTTGTGCCCGGCAAAGACAGGGCCGAATGGCTCGCGGAATGGCAGGCGGAGCTATGGCAGGTGTTGCGCTCTCAGCGCGAGTTTCGCAACGAAGCGGCTGACGATGGCGCCTCTTTGCCGAGCCCCATCGCTTTCTGCCTCGGCGCGTTTCAGGATGCATGGTGGCTTCGCCAGAATAATCCGCGGGTGGCCGCGCCGCCGCTTCTCCGTCATGGCTCGCCGGCGATGTGCTTGCTCTCGCTTGCCGGCTGGGCTGCAGCGGCCCTCATGCTGGCGCTCTACCTGCCCGCGGCGCGCGAGGCGATTGTGCCGCCGCCTTATCCGGCTGCGGGAAACCTTGTGCTGATCTCGCCCGGCGGAGCCTCGACCTCGCCCATGCCCGAGATTCGTCTGGCCGACTACCGCTCCTGGCAAACCAATACACGGGCTCTCTTCACCCATCTTGCCTATTACCAACCTTCGATGAAGCGCGTACACATTGCGCCGCACCGCGCGGCGGAGTTGTCGATCGTCCGTGCCAGCGCGGACCTCTTTGACATGCTGAAGATTCCCTCCTTCGCTTTAAGGACTCAAGACGCACAGCCTATGCAGGGGCTGCTGCTCAGCGAAAGCGCATGGCGCGAATATTTCGATGGCGACCCTGCAATTGCCGGACGGGTGGTTGAGGTGGCGGGGCATCTGGTTCGCATTGCGGGTGTGCTTCCGCAGGACCGGTGGCGTCTGCCCGGCCGCGCCGACGCCTGGATGGTTGCCGATGAGCCGCAGATGGATTCCCTCTCGCCAAGCTCGAAGGGCTTCGTGCTCGCCGCAATCCGCCCATCCGGGTTTCCGGGCGGAGCATCGGGCCGGCACTGGATGACGGTCTACCGCGCGAATGGCGAGTCGGAGAAGTTCGAGTGCGTTTCGCTGGCGGAGCAGACGCGCCAGCCTTTTTCGATTTATCTCTTCACGCTCTTCATCGCATTCCTGGCGCTGCCGGCGACGACGCCGCTGCCGCTGGGCGAATATCCGGCGCGGGCCGAGCGGCTTGGCTGGGGTGTCCGGATACGGCGATGGCTCTTTCTCGCCGCGAAGCTCACGCTGATTCTGCCGCTGGTCTATTTCGCTTCGATCGATCTGGCTTATGGAAATATCGCTTCCGGTTTGCATCCGATTGGCCCGGTCTCTTCGCAGTATCTTCAGCTGGCCAGCTCGTTTTTCGGGCTGCTCTTTGCATTTCGCTGGGCCTTGCGCGACCAGCGCGGCCGGTGCCCGGTTTGCCTGCGCCTGCTCACGAATCCCGCGCGCGTGGGCGAGGCCTCGCGCAACTTCCTGGCCTGGAACGGCACCGAGCTGATCTGCGCCGGCGGCCATGGCCTGCTGCATATTCCTGAGATCCCCACCAGCTGGTTCAGCACCCAGCGCTGGCTCTATCTCGACCCCTCATGGAGCAGCCTCTTCTCTGACACCTATATCGCTCCCGCCGGCGTGCTGTAGTTCTCGACTAAAGCAATGGAGAAAAAAGTAAGGGGTACTCTTGCCGTCTTGGTGTACTACGCGCTATAGTACACACGTGATTCCTTTCCGCGTCCAGTTCCGTGCCGGCGTTCCGCTCTTCGAGCAGGTCGTCTATGCCTCGAAGAAGGCCATGATCTCCGGACAGTTGCGCCCAGGCGATCCGTTTCCCTCCGTGCGTGCGCTCAGCAAGGAACTCAGGATCAATCCCAACACGGCCCACAAGGTGATCACGCAGCTGATCGGCGAGGGCCTCCTGGAGACGCATCCTGGTATCGGCACCGTGGTCGCGGCGCTGCCGGATTCCACGCGGCGGGAGCGGACGCAACTGCTGGGCCAGGAGATTGAGGAGCTGGTGGTCGAAGCGAAGCGGCTGGGTATCGGGCGCGAAGAGATGCTCCAGTCAATCGCCGACCACTGGCAGAGGCTCGGCGGCGCGACTGAGCAGAATGCTTCACCCGCGAAACAGAGAGACTCCAGGTCGAAGGATGGAGGTCGAGAACAGCTATGAATCAATCGGTCGATTCAATCCACGTCGATTCAGTGCATGCCGATTCAATCCGAATCGAGGGGCTCACCAGGAAGTTCGGGCGCGCGCTTGCACTCGACAACCTCGATCTGTCTGTGCCGGAGGGCGCGATCTATGCCCTGGTCGGCGCGAACGGAGCCGGCAAGACAACGATGATCAAGCTGATGATGAATATCCTGCGGCCGACTTCGGGCCATGCGCGGGTGCTCGACATCGACTCGCGCCGGCTCACCGGCAGGCACTTCTGCCGTATCGGCTACGTCTCGGAAAATCAGGAGCTGCCGGAATGGATGACCGTCGGCGGAATGCTCGACTACTTACGCCCTTTCTATCCGCAGTGGGATAGAGCGCTCGAACGGCAGCTCGTCCGCCAGTTTGATCTCCCGCTCAACCGCAAACTGAAGCATCTTTCCCGCGGCATGAAGATGAAGGCGGCCTTTGCCGGATCGCTGGCCTACCGCCCGGCGATGATCGTACTCGACGAACCTTTCTCGGGCCTCGACCCGCTGGTGAGGGACGAGCTGATTGGAGGGCTGCTCGACCGCGCCCCGGAGACGACCATCTTTTTGTCTTCGCACGATCTGGCGGAGATCGAGAGCTTTTCCAGCCACGTCGGCTATCTCGAGAATGGGCAATTGCTTTTCTCGGATGAGATGTCGGTGCTAAGCGACCGTTTCCGCGAAGTCACGGTGACGCTCAATGGAACGGCTTCGCTTCCACAGGCTCCGCCGGCGGCATGGTTACAGGCCGAGGTGGCTGACTCGGTGATTCGGTTCGTGCATAGCGATTGTCGTGGCGAAGCTACGGCCCGCGAACTGGCGGAAAGGTTCCCCGAGGCGCGGGACATTTCAATGTCGCCAATGGCACTGCGGGCCATCTTCCTCGCGGTCGCCAAGTCGGGGCGAAGGCACCGCGAGTCTTCCGTTAGTTCAGCAAGTCTCGATGCAATGGCTCAGGGGAGGACGCAAGCATGAAACAGGCGCTGCATATCTTCGCCAAAGACGCTCGGCGCTTCTGGCCTGAGATCGTCGTCTCGCTCGCCATCACCGCGCTCTTTGCGCGGATTTATCCCAACCAGTGGCTTAACCAGAGCCAACTCTATGCCGTCTCGGGGTGGGGCTTCGCCGGTCCCCAGGGACTGCAATTGCTGGCCACGGTACTTACAGTCCTGGTGCCGGTGGGTTGGTGGCTGCTGATCGCGCGCGTAATTCATGGCGAGAGTCTGGTCGGCGACCGACAGTTCTGGTTGACTCGCCCCTACGAATGGAAGCATCTGCTTGCCGCAAAGGTGCTCTTCCTGCTTGTCTTTGTTTACCTGCCGCTTGTGGCCGCGCAGCTCGCGTTGCTGGCCGAGGCGGGATTGCAGCGTTTTCCCTACACTCCCGGCCTGCTCTACAATCTGCTGCTGATTACCGGCGCATTGGTTTTGCCGCTATTTGCGCTGGCCAGTGTAACTTCGACCTTCGCGCGCATGGCGTTAGCCATAATCGGCGTCTTGCTTGGCTTCATAGGCTTCAGTGTGCTCTCTGCCCATCTGCATTCGATCGCGGTTTCAATTCCGAGTGGCGGCGATTTCTGGATCCCGATTCTGCTCTGCATTTGCGGCGCAGCCGTTGCGGTGCAGTACGCAGGGCGTCGGCTCTGGCTTGCACGTCTTCTGCTGATTGGCCTCTTCCTGAGTATCGGAATGGGCATGTTGATGCCCCCAGACGGCGGCGCGGTTGACCGGGCCTTCGGTGCGAGCGCAGCCGGTCAGGAAGCGCCGATCCATATCCAATTTCTTCAGGATGCCAACCACCAGGTCACCGGCATGCCCGTGGACGGAGACAAGGGCGCCCAAATCACCATCCCGGTGCATATCTCCGGTATAGCCGAGGGGTCTGTCGTCATGCCGCAGAACGTCAGAGCTTCGGTGGCCGTTGGGGACGGCGCCCGGAAGTCCACCCCTTGGCAGGCCATTTACAGCTTGCACTATGGCTCCGATTCCCAGGACTCCAGCATCAGCTTCGATATGGATCGCTCTCTCTATGAGAGGGTCAAGTCGACGCCCATCCAGCTTCAGATCACCCTCGCGTTGACGCAGGCGCAAGCAGGCGAAGTGACCCGGGTGCCGCTATCAACCACGGACTTCTCCGTTCCCGGCTTCGGCGCTTGCTCCCCGGAGAGAGGCTGGTACGACGCCGCACGAGAGATCACCGGTATCTCTTGCAGGTCGGCTTTCCGACAACCCGACCTGACCTACGTCGAGACGCTCTGGTCGAACTTGCCATGCTCCGGCACGGCAACGGAGCCAGACAAAGGCGTGCAAGGGGCGGCGTGGGTTGGGGCTTTCGATACTGCGCCGGCACAGTTCGGCATCACCTCCGTGTGGTCGGTGATGATATCGCTCTCTAACGGCTGGCGATACTCAAATGTGCGAGGCAAGCCACAGGAGCCCCGCTATCTTTGCCCTGGAACGCCCGTCGTCTTCACCCAGTATCGCCTCGTGAGGCGACTTCAGACCGACGTCATCATTCCCAATTTCCAAATGCCGGCACAGCTCACGCCCGAACGGCACGTGCAGGACGCCCCGTAACCCGCCGATCAGGCTTTGACTTCCGGGGCTTAGACTTCGCCGGTTTGACCCTCCAATTTCAGGCTGTTAAACTTTGGAGGTTACGCAGTAGCAAGCCAGTCGTTCGCTCGCCTGCCATCTCCCCTCCGGCCCATCTACCCGGATTGATTCTCGAAGGAACTCTTTGGACTCCCAGACACGTCACGCACTGAAGCAGGATAAGTTTGTCACCGCAACCCAGACCGGGTTGAGCTGGATTGAGATTCACCGCGCGGAGGTCATTCGCGCCAGCATTGGTGTAGTGGTCCTCGTTGCCGCGATCATCGGCGGAGGAATTTACTACCAGCACCAGACGGGGGCGGCGCAGGTCGCCCTGGGGCAGGCGCTCGAGGTCTACAACTCGTCGTTGCGCCAGCCGGGCGAACCCGACGATGGAAGCTACAAAACGACTGCCGAGCGCGCCCAGGCCGCCAACAAGCTCTTCGCCGAGGTCGCGACGAAGTATGGCAGCTTCGAGGCCGGCAAGACCGCGCAATATTTTGTAGGCTTGACCGATATCGACCTGGGCAAGACCGCCGACGCCGAGACGGCACTCAAGCAGGTCGCGGGCACGTACAACAAGGACCTTTCCGCGCTGGCCAAGGTCGCTCTGGCAAACCTTTATGTTCAGACCAACAAGACGCAGCAGGCGATTGACCTCTACAAGGAACTGATCTCCAAGCCGACCGATACGGTTCCCGCATCGGCTGCGCAACTGCAGCTGGCCGAAATCTACGAGAAGACCGACCCGCTACAGGCAAAGCAGATTTACGCTTTGCTGAAAGACAAGGACAAGACCACGGCCGCCGGTCAGATCGCCTCGCAGAAGCTTAATCCCGGAGCGAAACAGGGTCCGCAGCTGCAGTAGTAGCACTCAACG
>Ga0116229_10014899_pt1 | contig 10715 bp, 9 predicted proteins | sample S1TSphgellanicum_3_FD_87313 | JGI IMG/M metagenome (GOLD analysis project Ga0116229, IMG submission 87313) | Host-associated microbial communities from peat moss isolated from Minnesota, USA - S1T2_Fc - Sphagnum magellanicum MG | ecosystem: Host-associated > Plants > Peat moss > Unclassified...
GCCAACCTATCTGTTGGGCAAAGAATGTATCAGCTATAGACTCTGCAATAGAAGACAGAAAGGGTTGGGGAAAATGCAATGAGCATGACTCTGCCAACCTATCTGTTGGGCAAAGAATGTATCGGCTAATATCTGTCATTGGGTTGCCAATTTGAGTCACAACTCATGAGACTAGACCTTTGCCAAGGCTTTGAGGAGAAATTACAAGTATGCTGATGCCACCAAGAGATTCATTGTACTCATTTTGAAAAGTCATGTCATTCTCTGTACAACAGCATGTGAGATACCAGATTAATTGTCCATATAGTTCATGCTACATCAGTAACAGAATATGGACTCATGAAAACATTGCTAGTTGAAGGTGAGGTCCAATATGTGACTGAAGAAGGTGACAACTGCCAATCAAAAATAGGTCAATTTTCATAGTTCACATGCCCCCTTGAGTTGCTTTGATTGCCTGCACATTGTAGACATGCAGCCTTGTGTTCCATGTGCATTGGATTCTCTCTCTGCTGGGACTTATGGAAATAGTATAACATTGACTCTAGTCCTGGAAGATGTGAGTCAATTACTAAGCAATTCAAGTATGGTGGTCCTTTACTAGCAAGGTGATAATGTCATGTGCAATAGCCAAAAACAAATAACATGCAAAAGGAGTGGCTTCCATATTTAGTGCACTGAGCTTATCAAGCTAGTTTTAAAATTGTGTCTCCTAGAACACTGCACCTATTGCACTGAAAGCTATAAACAAGCTATTTGAGTTTTGCTGCCATCCCGAGTGAGTATATTTTCTCAGTCCATATTTTTACACCTTCATGGGCTGCAAAAGGTTGGAAGGCAAACTTCTTGTGCAACATGTGTGGTTCCCATAGCAGAGGAAAGGCAGCATGACATCTTTGGCACGTGAGACCCTGATGTTGGATAAGACCTCTGAAGACCAATGTTAACCTCACTGCAACCTCCCACATTGATTATTGACCAATTCTGTTCACAAATCCAACTTTCTCTAAACCTAAACACTACACACCCATCCATCACTTTGAGCATAATTTCACTTGTCACTGAAGGACAGAACTTCTTGTAAAGATCAATTAAACTTAGTTCAAAGACCAAAACCAATAACTCCACACCAAAATGAACTCTCTAGAGTTGTATATACTATCCATTGAACAGAAGACTATGTGGCACACATGCATAAAAACATCCATTCCTCACCCTCTACACACTTCGAATATGCTTAGTAATACTATAGTCAGAAAACTTCCCTCCAAGTGACTGTTCGCATGTTGAATGGTCAGACCTTGGACACCGATGACCCTCAGCACACCTTTTGGGATTGCCCCTGCCGTTACACAGAGGAAAAAATGCTAGCTACAACTCAACACTTGTGAAAGTGCTTCCAGGGATGTCATATTTTTTCCTGCAGAAACCCTCAGCCATTATCCAGATTTTGCATTGTCCAACCCCGCCTATTTCAACACCTACAAAGGATTTTTTGTGAAAAAATTGGCCCAAATTTCGCCAGATTTCCAAAAATAGAAAAATAAAACGAAGGTTGAAACAAGGATCACAATAAAAAAAAATAGAAAAATTAATCGCCAGCTTTCTACATCAGGTTCCTTCATGTAGCCAAAATATAAACAGATCTTAATTTTTTGTACTTTCACATGTGCTTTGTGGCCAAATTTGGCTAAATCTTCTTGTGGATGATCGCCAGTTTGGCTACATCACAAAATTGGGTAAAAAAACCCTCGCACTGAGGAGGACCAGAAACAGAGAAACAGATAGATAAGGGAGAAAAGCAGGCCGACCCAAGGCAGCGATGGGGGATTTCATTAGCCATCGCCATTTGGGATGCTCGTTCTTCAGTCGAGCAGCTCCCCGCAATGTTCTTGTCTCCAGTAAGCTTCAAGTTTCCTTTTCTTCCCTTTTCTTTTCTGAGTATTTCGAATGTTTCCCATTTCCCCATATCTTCCTCGCCTTCACAATTTCAATGGACAGTCAACGGCCTTCGGCTGCATTACGAAATTCACGAGCACTCGGTTTTGATTCTGTAGCGTAGACATACATTGTGAATTTCACGACCATACAAGTGTGAACATGAGAAATCAAAGAGAATCAAGAGGAGTATTGAAACCATGAGAAATCAAAAGACAATCAAGAGGAGGGTTGCAAATCAGGTTCTCTTGTTGAACTATGTTTGTTGTTGTTGAGCACTGGAAGAGAAAAAATGACAATCTCCAAAGTAGTGCATGAGAACTATTGGATGAGCAGAAAAATTATGCCTTGCACACCAGAAGACTAGAGCAATGGTCTATCATTTCACATGTCTCTATTCTTTGGTTGCAATAAATCTCTTGCAACACGGTTGCAATCAATCCAATGTGCCTGTCCCACACAGCAGACCACATTTGTGGAAAACCTAGAAAACTGCACCATGTATGCTTAGTAATGTGCAAACTGTAAACCCTCTTCTCTTTCTACAGATTGTTTATAGCCTTCCCAATTCATGGTTCAATTTTGCAACTTTCATCAGGTTTTGTGATCCTGTCTATATTTTCAGCAGCATACACATTCTGTAGTTTTGTGATGAATCTGGATTCTTTGACCTGATTGTTGATTGAGTGAAGGGTTTGTATTGGATGCATGGTAGAACTTGTGCAAAAGTGCACAGTAGGATTTTTGGTGTTCTCACATTGTTGAATTTTACTGTGGAATTTTATGTCAGGACATTGTGGAGGACAAACTTATGGGTTTGGTGTAGCACATGTGACAGGAATGAACAACATTAGGGTTTTGCAAGCAAAGGGTGGAGGTGCGGAGTTCAGAAGAAGAAATTGAGTTAGAGAGTTAGAATTAGGTATAGAGGTCCACTAATTTGAGGGTTTAGGGTTAAGGGGTCCTCTTGGTAAGAAATCAAATTTGTGTCATCTTGGTTTTGCAGTTTTGGTTACTCCTCCTTGTTTTGTGTGAAAGTTGTGACAAGATTGGAATTGTTGCAGGTGTTGAGAATGGCCCACCAGAGGATAACTACTTCAGCAGAATCAAATCGGTATACATTGTGAACCCTAGCTGTCTGTTCAAGGTCCATTTGCCCTGTTATGAGTTTACTGATCTTTTCACAGGAATGAAAGTTGCAATGTGACCTGTTCCATAGTAACAAATGTTACCAGCCCTTGTTGAAGAACTCTGTTACTGAAGGAATGGTGCACCTAATATCAGGGGGAGACAGAGCCCAACATTCCTTGTGACTCATGCAAAGGCAGGGGCTGGCTACTCTGTGATTTTTGCAATGGCCAAAAAACAAATGTGCAAGTGAGGGCCAACCGATTCTACCGACGCTGTCCTACTTGTCGAGCTGTAAGTTCTTGTCTCTGCTAAAATCAAACACAACTCCTTTTAAGAGTGTTGTTTGAGCTCTCAAGACAGTTCTCAAGGTTGGTAGGTTTGGTAGTGCGCATTCTTCAAGTGCACATAAGTAACTAAACCTCCAGTAAGCTAATGGAATGTGCTCTTGTTGGTTGGTTTATCGTGAGCAGGTTGGGGTTCTCATCTGTCCTCAGTGTAAGGTATTCAAGTGTGTCACATTTGCAGATGGAACTGATGCTGGTCTTGAGTTGTAGAGATTCTACAGAACTCTTCATCTCATAAGATTTTTCATTCCACTTTTGCGTGTTTCAAAGTGTGCTCTTTGTATTGTCTGATCTTCTAGCTGAGTGTAACCATCCTTTCTGGCCTATTGAGAGATTAGTCACTGATGAGTTGTTTAAAGCTTTTGTCAGCAAGAAAAATGCACAGCTCATCAAGGAACCCTTTGATCTCTGGAAACAGTTCCTTAGAACACAGCAAGATATGCATACTCAGCAACCCAATTTTCACTGAATTTGTTCAGTGTTCAATAACAAAAGCATGGCACACATGTGAAAACCTCTGTATTTATTATTTATTGATTCCCTCTCCAATTGCTACTGCAGAATGTGGCCTAGAGATGAATTGGGGCCACCTTCCATGGCAATGTAATTTGGCCAAAACTGACACAACATTTGTTTTGTTACCTTACATGCTTTTTGTATACTCCCTCTCTCTCCCAATATCTATGAGGTCATCTCTTGTGGCAAGCTGGGTATGCATGAGGTGCAGTCACAATGCATGGAAAAACACCCAAATACTTTCTTTTTGAGGGATTCACAATACATTCTAAAATTTACTGATCAAATCTTGCATATTGAACACAGAGTTTGCAATCCTCTTCAGTTCAAATCTATAATGTAATGACTGATAAACTGGCAGAAATCTATATCTAATGTGATATTGCCAAGTCAAAGGTGGTTTGCAAATGAATTCATTTTCAAAATTTTGTTTTGATTTTATCAGATTTTTTAATAATAAAACTGCAAAGTGTTTTTGAATTTTTACTTCAAATGTTCTGACATGCAGAATTAGGTTAGAAATTGCACTTGTGCAAACAGGCTTTTGTAAGTAAAAGAAATGAAAATAAAAAAAAGGCAGAAAAAGGAAAATGATGAACATACAACTCGATCAGAACATTATGGAGCTGGCAGATCTAGACGGTGGAACATTACTTGGAATTGACAAGGCAGAAAAAGACTCCCTAAAAGTGTTGCAACATGGAAAGGCTTCCCCTCATGCAGGGGTGTTTCCTAGAGAAGCTAAAATTCATGTGAGGATAATAAAAACGAAAGATATAGAAGATAATGAAGAGGAAACCTTCAGAGATGGACATGTTCAAAATGTCATATTTGAATCTTTCATTTTTGCAATCTCTTACTAGGAGATCCTGATTTCGTCTTAGTACCAGAAATATACAATGTTTAGGAGCAACCAAAAATTCCAGGGTTTTGACAATGTTACCAGTGTAGGTTCTTGGTCACCTAAGGATTATGCACCACATGCAGTTTCACTTTAGCCTTCCTTTTGTGCAGACTTTTTGTGGAATATGCCAGGTTTGTGGGGCCCAGTGATGACGTTCCGCTGGCGTTTTCGTCATGGGGCTGCATACTGCAATACCCAGAATTAGTATTCTTACCCTATCATGCCCAATCGACGGTCGCTATTGCCATAACGCCTTTTGCACGTGTCTGATGTCTGGAGTAGAGCAGAGTTTCTGTGGTCATGGATTATGATGGAAGCGTAAATCACCCCAAAATTTGTATGATTTCAAGTCAATGCTGGTGTGTCTTCGGAGGAAGTTGGTCCATTTAACTTCTCATTTGTGCGGGCTGCATGCCCAGAGCCCGCGAGGTTCCTGGGTCCCAGTAATGATGTTTTGCGGATGTGTTCTTCAAGCGGCTGAGAACCCAGAGTTATTATTCTTCTTCTATCATGTCCAAGCTAACATCACTACCAACGTCATGCATTGGCCCTTGAGGGAATTCATAAGGCAACCTTTACGTGTCAACAACTGGATGATACCTTCTTACATCACCAACTGATGTGTTGTTGTCTTGTCTTACGCAAATTGTCACAACATCTTGGACCTCTTTTGATTTCACTCCTTGAATTGTGTAGCTTGGTCCATGCTAATTTTAATTAAAGTGGAATTTTAGTGCTTTAAGGTTGTGCATCAAAGTTATAGAACCTGATATAGTGAACATGATTCTGTCTGTTGATGAATTTAATTTTGTCCATGTGAAATTCATCCACACAATCAACACCATATTCATATGATTGATTCCATCCATGAACACAATTTCATTCATGTCATCAATGTCTTCATTCATGTAATATTTTTCATCATCCATGTTATCAAATTTCATATATGATTTCATGATTCAATGAAGTTCATCCTCAAGGCTCATACATATTGAATTTCATCCATGTAATATAACAATTATTTTTTTGGTGCAAATTTTTGCAAAAAGGCTCATGGAAATTAAGGCCTACGAAAGGGATAAAAGGAAAATGAGTTCAAAAAACATTGATGGCATCACCAAATTTTTACAAATCATTGATGTGTGCAATTGCAAGCACCCTTCCATCATGACAATGCAAAACTTATTTGCATAACTAAATTGTTTTGTCAATCCCATTAAACATTGGTATGATGGGTCTAGGTGAGAGATGACAAATTACATGTGTGAGCAATTGTTGTAGTTCAAGCAAGTTTTCTTTCTTTGAGTGTAGATGAAATTATTACCATTGACATTCAATCTTGCTTTCAATACATGTGTATGTGATGCATGCATGTAAAAAAAATCTTATTCACATTTCAACATTTTTTGAAGGTGGAAATGTAGATAATCTTACTATTGCAATTGTTCAATCCCTCATGTAACAAGGGGGTTTAACTAAAAAAGAAATAGACACAAGGCTCATTTGTTTTAATGTTGACAGGACCTCCTTTCTCGAAGGTAACCACACTAGAATGACATTTCAATTGAAGAAGGAATATTATCCTTACATGATGGGACAATATTGCATGACCCATGAGATGAATCTTGATGTTCAACTTTTGTCAAATTTACCCATGGTGGTTAAATTGGAAGATTTCTTACAATCATTGTATTCATATTTCTCTAGCTCCCCTAAGCAACATTTGAAATTCATTAAACTTGCCGATATCATAGGAACAAAGAGGTTAAAAATTTTGCGAAATGTGAAACCTCCATGGATAAACATGTTAGAGCCTTTGAAACATGTGATGGTGAAGTAAAAGACATTGGTCATAGGATAATGTTTATGTTGCTCAAACAAGGTTGAATCTAGACTTCCTTTGTGATCTACACACATTGTTAGGTTTGTCTTATTTACTATCATTGTTGAAGGCAATCAATGCCTTGATCAAATTTGCATAATGGAAAGATGTCTTCATCTAAAACTTTGTAACAATAATGCAATCTTATAATTAACTATCAACATGAACACTTCCAAATGTTTTCAAATGTGGTGAAAAATAATTCCACCACAATCCTTCAAAGTGGGTGAAACTTTCACTATTGTAGGTTGCAAAACCTTTGAATGGTAGCCATTTAAAATTATCAATGTGTTTCTTTAAGCTTGCCATGAAGATGCAAGCGCCAAAGGCCATGGCTAAACCATTTGATATTAATCCAATGATCAAAGTATTGGGTGACAATTACCAACAATGGCTTGCTCACTCAACGGCTAATGAATACTTGAAGCATGCTAAAATTGCAGTGTTGTCAATGTTTGGATTTGTAAAAGATGAAAGGACTTTCTCCGCACTTGCATTCATAAAAGAAAAATTGCATAACCAATTAAATTAGCATTTGGGAATAACTATTTGCATGTTTGCAAAAGAATTTTATACTCAAATTAACTTTTTTTATCACAAGGTCACTACAACTTGGAAAAATCAGAAAGTTTGGATTGATCCTACTACTTAGCAAGTTATGCTCTTCTCACAACCCAAGCCTCCAATGTTCATGCTTTCACAATTTGGAGAAGTCTGGTGAATCGTGATTGTGTTTGGTCCCTTAAGAGGTTATGAGGTTTATTGACACTTGGATGTGATGGATGGGACTTTGAATTGCATTAGGCAAAATTTGATATCAAATTGGGGTTCAACTTCCCCTCTAAATGTTCGTGTTTGATTTGTACAGTTAAAATTTTGAACTTGGATGTATTAATATCATTTTTTGTGTTTATTTCCTTCCTTTTCAACAATGGAGCCACATTCTCCACTAGTTTTTTTAGTGACCGCTAGTTAGATTGACTTGAAAAAAATTGTGAACATCACTTGAACTTATTTCTTATAACCACTTAGGGCTATTTTGAAATATCCATGTTTGCCAAAAACTGGTTGTTGATCAAGAAGCCACTTAATCCCCTATCAAAATTACAGAAGAAGCCTAACACATATCCTATTGCATATCAGAGGACTTGTCCTATTGCCACTTGGGGACATTTTATATTTTATTTTTAAAAAATCCTGGTGTGGTCCATTGCCTCCATTATGTACTTACAGGCTACTGCAAAGATGCCTTCCAGGTGACTGAGTGAGTGGTACTTAATACTTATGCGAGCGAAAAAAGCCCTCTCCAAATGTGAAGTCGAACTCTTAGTTGACGATTTCAAGGGATAGCTCTCCTTGTCCAGCCTGCTCTGCAATTGCTGAAGGACTAGTTTTTTTCAGAGCTGTAGTAGTAATTCTTTGCTGAGTCCACCCGTAATAGTCTAAGAGGAAACACAATCGACATCGCCTTTTCTTCTAGGAGGGCTGAGAACCTATGGCTGATTTTGACCAACTTGTCAAAGCCCGGCATTCGACTCGCAAATTCCTGTCTACACCGGTGCCACGAACTTTGCTCAACGAATCTCTGGCATTAGCGCAGTTCGCACCGTCAAATTCCAACATCCAGCCATGGCATGTCCTGATTGCGGACGGAGTCCGAAGAGATCGACTTAAAGAGGCGTTGATCACGGAAGCCAAGCGAGCGGCCCCCAACATCCCTCAACTACCGGAGGAGTTTAAGCACTTTCGACAGGAACTGGGAGCAGAAGTGTACGGAGCAATGGGGATTGCGCGGGAGGACAAAGCAAGCAGAGCCGCGGCAGTGCTACGCAATTACGAATTCTTTGGCGCACCTGTGGTGGCAATCATCTGCATACACCAAGATCTGGGACGTGCGGATGATATGAGTGTTGGAATGTATGTGCAAACCCTCCTGTTAGCGCTCACCGAACGCGGCCTAGGCACCATCTGTGAGGTATCGCTAGCGGGCTACTCCGACATACTGCGCACGGAGCTAAACATTCAGCCGGAGTTGGCCATCATTTGTGGCATAGCTATTGGTTACGCGGACCCTGACTTTCCTGGTAACCATCTGCATGTAGGTCGTGCACCTGTAGAGCATAATGTTGTTTATCTCGACTCCTAGTGCCTCCCGCTTACCAAACTTACATCCGTATTTGCTGTCCCACCTTGTTAGGGAGAGACTATGAGACCATGTAGTTTCCACCACCCACTTCAGGAATGTTCACCATGTGTTACTGTGAACTATGAGCTCATTTTCTGGGAAGTATTTCATGGAACATATCTTATTTTAACTGTTGTTGCTGGTTTGAACTTGCCATAAGGGGCAGAGCGAATACGTGACGACCAGGTGCTTGTTTGTATTACTAGTGTATCATACTCCCTGACCACAAGGGAGTGGAAAACAAGACTTTGAAGTTGTGATCTTGTGAAATAATTTATGCAGTTTGTGGATAGATTGGGTTTGGTTCCTAATTGAACATTTGTTGTGTATACTGATTGCATAGTTGATATGAAAACACCATCTGAGATCTTTTCAGGAATATATGCAAGCACAGGACCTTGATGAGTAGCACACCACCCAGCCCATATGCAAGGGTGCTGCCAAGGTAGGTGTACAGAAACTCTGGATATATTGAGACAGGGATTGGTACTATCAATAGAAAATATTGTATTAAGTGGGGTTTTCTAGCCTTGACAATTGCTGAAGTGAAGTGGTTACAGTGCCTTGGAAAGGTTGCAAGTTGCAACCCCTGTTTATAGAATGATTTAGAGGAAAATTTCTTCTCACTTTTTATTGTGAACAAAAGGTAAACCTCCTGCTAAGTTTAAGTGCCTCAGGTGGTAGTGTTACCCAGAGAAGAAGTTATGTGTTTGTCTACGCGGGATGTCTAGATTGAGTAATAGCATTGAGATCAAATTCTATTACTCATGAGATCAAAGGGCCATCCAAATTGGTAAAGTATTGCTGATATGCAGAAGAATAAGAACTGTTGTAGCCAAAGTGTGGAGTTGGGGTTTGTACGCTTAGATACTGATTTAAATCTTCCAGCTTTTCACCATTCACTAATTGCAAATCCTTTATGTGGACACAATTTTTTATGGCTGAACTGCAAGATGTAGCAAAATTACAGTGCCCAAATTAAGCTAAAAATATTTTATGCTTAATCTCACTAGTCTGCGAATCCACCTACATGTGGCAGAAATTGCCCTCCTCTTTCTCTCCCTTTCTCTTTCCCAAGTTTCTGCTACTGTGGCTTTGATCAAAACTTACAGTTTTCTTTAACACGAAATGGCATTTTGAAGATGCAATTTGCTTGATTTGCTTTCTGCTGATGATTAAAGACAAGATATGGACATGTTTCAGATTAATGATTATGGTCCATATGTACATGGATAATAAAAAAAATGTATCATCTTGTCGAATCCACAATTGATCTTGTGATCCATCAAAATGGCCACTTCCCCAAAAACAAAGAATCACCATGTACAGTTGTCATTTTTATGATGTCAATGGTCATCTTTTGGTGAAAAGATGCAAATTGGGACTTCAAATGATTTGTACCTTTTATGATGAACAATTCTCTAATACATATGAGTTTTCATAAGTGATAGTGTGCTTTGTCAACTTCAAATGAATGTTATTTACATTTTTCCATTTTCATGAGTGCAATCCCAATCCTCAGAATGAATTCCCTTCCTTCCATGTACACATCCCTCAAAGTATCTGGTCAGATATTCATCTATGTTTCCTCCTCAATCTATGATTGATCACTTGACATTCAAGGACAACCAATGATATTGAATCTCTAGCACAAATTTCAACCTTGCAAAAGTTGAGGTTGGATGTGGAGGGCACAAAAGGAGAAACAAATGACTTGAAGAGAAAGTACAGTTAGGTTCTATGACAAACAAAATATGAAATGGCTCCACATTGGAGTTGCTATAGCAGAGACACATGTAGCTTGGTGCCTCAATA
>Ga0116229_10014902_pt1 | contig 10714 bp, 7 predicted proteins | sample S1TSphgellanicum_3_FD_87313 | JGI IMG/M metagenome (GOLD analysis project Ga0116229, IMG submission 87313) | Host-associated microbial communities from peat moss isolated from Minnesota, USA - S1T2_Fc - Sphagnum magellanicum MG | ecosystem: Host-associated > Plants > Peat moss > Unclassified...
TATATATATATATATATATAGTTTCAAAACTATACTTCCTCCAAGTATATCTACAAATTAAAATCATCAAATAGAACAAAATTGTAAACTACTACTTCCTCTTCTTCCTATTTTTAAAATCCTTATACTTTTATTCTTGTTGTACAAATATATCAAACTCTTAAAAATATATTCTAAATATAATCCAAATTTGCATTAGAGAGAAAGTATTTAAAAATTTCCTTCCAAAGCCCAATTTGAATTCAAACAATAATAAATTCAACTTCTAACAAATCCATTTTCTTGTTACTACCTATTATTATGCCTTAACAAGGATGAATTTTAATTATATTCACATAAATGGTTCTTGATTCAAAAGCAACTTCTCATCACATGGAACCACAAAAAGAGTGATTCATATCATATAAAGTTTAGAATTTTCTTTTACTTATATACATAAGTGGTGATGAAAAACATCAAGCCATTAACATAAGAAATATCCTCGAATCAACCTTAAGAATTGAGAAATTACAAATGTACATGACATTTTACATAAGCTTAATCTAGTTAAGAACTTGATATCAATGTGTAAAGGGTGCATACAAGGTAAAATAGACAAAAAGTAGTGAGCTCAAAGTACAATTTAAAAATGAAACAAATTATTTATTGACATTAACACTAGAAAATAAATTCAAAATATTTTAAAGTTTCATTATGAAAAAACATATAGGTGCATTTGATTTATAGTAATTTGAATAATGTGTTTGAAAAAATAGTATAGCAAAAGTAGGTTAAAAAGTACATTTAAATTTGATTAGGTCAATATGGTGGTAAAAAATATTTATATGTTAAATGTTGGATATATTATGACTATAATATGCAAAAGTTAAGAACATTACATAAGAGTTTTTATTACAATTCATCTACTTCAACCCATTTAATAAGTATTTCATATATTTACATCTATTTGACTAAAAAAAATGATATTAAGCAAGTAGATTTTTTTAAATATATTTAAATACAATTTGAATGTGATTCTTCAATATTATTATGATAAAATAAAATATGAGATTATTTTAATCTTAATTTATATATATATATATCAATTTTGATTTTATGGCTACTTTCCATTTATGTTATAAGTAAATTGCAAGGGTCAAAAGTTGTTTACTTTACTTTGCTTACACCATAAAGTAGTTTTACTCAATGCACTAATATTGAATTCTTCCATAAATATTGTATCATAAAAACAAAATCAAAAGATAAAGAAGAAACATCTTTGAAATTCAATCAAATTGAAAATTTGTGCCCACTTGAAGTTGAAATTATTGATAAACAATCTAATTTGTTGTTAATGAATAAAAACCTTACAAAATATATCATAAAACGACACCATCATATGGGACATTTAAACCAATATGCATTACAAAAAATAATTTAAAAAAAAATGATATTGGGTTTTATATCCAACACCTCAAATATTTCATTATGTGAACATTGTTTGGTTGGTAAACAACATAAAACTCCATTATCAAAGGAGCAAATTATCGCAACCCTAGCCTTGGGCTTATGACCAAAACAAAGGTAGGGACCAAAAATGAAGCCCATGAATCACATTTCATGCTCCCGAGAATGTAGGAAAGTGTGAGGGAATAACCCACACACTTCCAAGTGGGCTCCCACTTTGGGAATTGGAATCTCAATGGACTCTCGAATTTTCAAAGGGTGATTACAGGGATCAAAACTCACTGGATTGAAACGTTCATTGTATCATTGGAAAGCTCTTGGAACATAAATGTCTAAAATGGGCTTGCATAACCCATTGATTGCTTAAAACATAAGTTATAGCCAAAAGAATGGACATGAGTCAAATTGTTAATTTGACTCCCGACTATTAAAAGTCAAGAATCACCTTAATTTACTTGCGTGCAAGTGGCGTGCAACTAGTGTGACACATATCATTAGAAGCTCTTGACAAATGCTACAATTTTGCTTTAGACTTCACCTCAATCGAAGGTTTACATAAGAAATTATGAGCCTCCAAAGTTGTGAAAGTCCCAATTTCGAGATTCTCAACTTGGGAGTCCCAGGACAAAATGACAATTGGGTGTAGGCCTCGTGGCTAGGCACAAAAAATATTATAAGGGGGAAGGTGATGGTTTCCCCCAAGTCTGGGCCATGGTGAGTCTTCTGAGTTTGTGTTTGCTTGTGGTTCATTTGTGCACCAAAAGTGTTCCAATTACCCACTAATCAACTTGTTATTAGGTTTGTGCATGTCCATGTGAATAATTGACTCACTTGTCACTCATCCTAATCCACATCCTAAAGCTCTAGCATGCCCTTCTACCCCCAAAGTGCTACGAGCTAAGGAACGTACTCCAACTCCTTATCCTTCCGTTGTTTTCACCTTTGGACTCATAGTTGAATCTATCAAAGAGGTTGGGGGTGCATCACGAATGGTAACATGTGCTTTTACATTTATGGAGTTGATACATACAAATGTGTGTGGGCCTATGCCAATTAAATCCATAAAATGATTTAGTTACTTTGTGATCTATGTATATGACTATTTAATATTTGCAACAATCTACTTTTTAAAACATAGATTTGAAGTGTTTACCATTTTTCAAAATAAAAAGGCTTATACCAACAATCAAATAGGTTATAAAATTAAAACCATGTAATCTATTAATATAGGTGAATTTATTTACAATATCCAATATAATTAATTTTGTGTAAAACATGGAATTGCATGTCAATTCACTATACTTTGCATACCTACACAAAATGGTGTAAGTGGAGTGCAAAAATAGGAAATCAATGGAGTCAACAAGGTGTATGTTACATATTTCTAATCTCCCCAATTCATTTTGAGTTTATATTGTAACAACTTGTTACATTCAAAATCAACCATTTTAAAAAGTAACTAAAATTTCAAAAACACCATTGAGTGGTGTGGCAAACACCAAACTTAAGCCATTTATGTAATTTTTATTGTTTGGCATATGTTCATATACAAGATGAACAATGCACAAAACTAAACATGAATACATGTAAATGTGTATTTGTTAGTTATGGTGACCTACAAGGTTTCAAAAATTATCATCGATATGATAAAGACAAATGAAAATATCTTGTTAACTTAGATGTAACATTTAATGAAGAAAATTTGTTGAAATCAAAACAATTTGAAAATGATAAGATTATCAAATGCCATTGAAAATCATGATAATGAGATTGAGGAATTATATAATGAGGTCAAAACCATACCAAATGTTTCATAAGAACAACCAATAAACAATCCCATAATTCTTCCAATACATAATGAAATTTTATTACAATCATTATCAAATTCATCTAATGTTCACATGTAATTTCAATTAGATTTACAAAATGAATCACAACATAAAATAATATTTTTTGACATGTTATCATCCTCATAAATTCCATTACTAAATGACCATTTGATGTAGTCATGTCAAATTTGACGTCCAAACAACAAAATAACACAAGCAAATCCAAGAGTTTTAATAGTTCAATAAACCAACTACCGAGTAGGAGGCTTTAAGCAAAATCATGGAAAAAATGGAAAGAAACATTAAATTTAGAGTACAATGAATTTAATGAAAAACAACACATGGACATTATAAGACTTACCCCTTAAGACTTACACATAATCAATTGTAAATGAATTTGAAAAGAAAAAATAAATGCCCATGGCATTAGCCATTATTGAACACATTTGGTGGCTCGCAATTTTACACATGAAAAATGTGTAGACTATATTGGTGAAACTTTTTTGCCCATGGCCATAAGAAGTTTTCTAGATATCTTCCTATCTCTTGCAACAATTTATGACCTCCATGTCCACCAAATGGATGTGAAAAACAATGTTTATATATGGCCATTTGCATGAGGAGGTATACATCAAACAACTTGAAGGTTATATAAATCCATGATAATAAAAATATGTTTGTAAATTACTCAAATGCATATATGGACTAAAAAAAGTGTCAAATATGTGATATGAATTTAATATGTTTGATTGTAAACCTTGTCTATTCTTTTTTAAATAGAGTTTAAATTAAACTACAATATGAGTTCATTAGAATCCAAAAACACTAATGTCATGCAAGAAGTACCTTATTCTATGGTTGTGGGATGCCTAATGCATGTAATGACTCATCCTTGCCCTAACCTAGCTTATCATGTCAGTCAAGTGGCCATGTACATGGAAAATGCATGTCAAGCACATTGGTTTGGTGTAAAACTTATAATAAGACACATAAAAGGAACATCAAATTATGGAATTACTTGTCAATAAGGTTCCAACCCACAAGTTAACATCAAGTCATATATATACTTTGGCCGATGGAGTCATATCATGGCAAAATAAACAGAAGTACATAGGTGATTGCATTTTCAACCTAGGCTAAACGTATTGCAAGTATTTCAACAATTAAAGCAATGATATGGATCAAACAATCAATGAAGGAAATCAAATTTCACCAACAACGACCTTTACTTTTGCATTGTGATAATCAATCATGCATAACATTGACCAAAAATCCTTATCATTGTCATAGACGTAAACATATTGACATAAAACATCACTATTTTCATGACAAAATAGAACATGGAAATATTTCTATTCCATGTTCTATTTGATGTGTTAACAAAAGCCCTACCTCAACCAAAACACATAAAGTGTTTGATACTTACCCAATTCAGCCATGCACTTACCAAAACCTCACTAAAGTTCACATGAAAATATCCCAAGAACAATGTGAAGTTTGTCAACTACATGTTTTTAATATTTTTTCATCTTTAGAATTATTTTAACATTATGTTTTTCTAAGCACAATGACAAGGGTAGATGTGGTTGATCCATTTTTCCTTCATAGGTTTCTACATTCTTGAAAGAATTTATGCATGTCAAGTTTGATGAATAATAGTTACATTGAAACAAATGGAAAATAAATTGAAATAAAATCATCATATGACATCCATGGAAACTAACTTGTGGCATTCAATTCCTACTGGCAAACATATTCATTTTAGAGGAATAAAGGCCATAGTTTAAATGTCAAGAGATGTCATTGGTAATACCAACATAATAGGAAATGAAGTTGCACAAAATAATATGTAAAATTTGGGGAGGCCATTTTTATTTTATTCCAAATGGCGTGCAAAAAACAATTGCAACTTATTGAGAAAATGTATAATTTATAATTTATTTAAATGTAAATAAGTTGCCTATAATTCATTATGAAAATATATTTAGAATCTATCTAATATATTTAAAAATATACCTAAAATATTCCATTATTTCATAACATACCAAATTTTTAAAAAATTATTTAAATATATAAGGAGTAGTTTCCTTAGAATGTAGTAATTAGCCTAATTTATCATCAAGGTGCTTAATAATTTATTTTATTATTTTATTTATGTTTGATAAAAGTAAAAGTAAAAGTATTTAAATTTTTGATATTGATATTAAATAAGTAAACTAGTGTGTTTCAAATTTTTTTCCTTATTTTCAACATGGTAAATAGATTTTTTCAATATTTTGATCATTTCAAAAAAAGAATTAGTGCTTAAATTAAGCTAAATATTTCACATTTGGGATTATGTGACACAAGACGTGGTAACACACCATCAATTGAAAACCCACTATGACCCAAAGGTGTGGTTCAAGGTTCCACCTTTGGTAATTAATCTATAAACCCTTTTACTCCCCCCTTCCATTACAACCTACATAATTATGTATGCAAATGGGTACATAAATAGGATTAAAGTGAACCAACAACTATAGTGGTACTTTCACATTTTTTAATAAGGCCTTTTAAAGCTAATAATTCAGGGAGGAAATGTTAAACTTCTACTCAAATAAGATGTTGATTTAATTAGACATTCAATATATACAAAGTTTAAAAGCAACCAAAAATAATTTGGGGTTTTAGCATGGTACCAATGTAGGTGCTAGTTCACTCAAGATTTTAAGCATCATAGGCAAGGAATAATGTTATGTGTGTAATTGTAAATAATTGTATATACAATGTGTAATATAAATCATTTATATTTTACAAATTCATTTTTTTTCCATTTAGACTTACATAATTCCATGTAAAGTTCTAGGGGGTGTAAGTGCATCCATTATATACCTTTCATGACAATATGCATTTGCAATCCATATTAATTGTGGGTGCATCCCAAAGTTCAATGTCTTTTTTGCAATGGGCCATTTCGATTGTCCCATCGCCAATTGTTTTTTACCCCCCCTCCAAAAAATATTTACACAATTTTACATTGATTTTACATGATTATGTAAAGCAATGTAAGTGTATTTCTTTTACACTTGCACTCATTTACACTTGCACTTACACATCTTGTGTTATACACTTGCGCATACATAGATGTAGGTGAGCCTTACACATTTATATGACGTGTAAGTAAATTGCATTATACCATTTGCAGTTTCACGGAGTGTAAGTCTTAAATCATATACATGCTCAATGTTGGTAAGGAGATTGAGAAGGTAAGTTAGAAGTCTTTGTAATTGGGAGGAGAAGTAAATAGTGTGGGAGATTTTAGAATAGTTTGTGGCATTTGGCATTGCATGGGGGAACCACCAAATTTCCTTTACTAATTGCATATCTCAAAAGTTTTTGCTTTGAACCTTTGATTCCAATAACATGTCAAATGTCAAATACATACTTGGTGGAGTGTTTTCTTTGAAGTGTAAAGAAAAAGCAAATATTTGTCAAGTGAAAGATGATTTTCTTGAGGTGCCCCTCTCAAATCAAAATGCCAACAAAAAGAAGTAAAAAGACTCATCTCTCAAAAGATTAGCACTTAGTGCCCTTTTAAAAAGCACCACTGAAATGGATGAATATGTTGGTGTGGATGTGGATTGGGAAAGAGTCTCACAATGGTACACTGGCACCATACACATCACATTTAGGGTTTTAAAAAGCCAGTCTTCTCTGGTTCCTAGTTTTTGAGAAGGATCAGTTCCAATTCCAACTACTTTTACCCTAAACCCTACACACAACCCTGGATCAAAAATTGTTGTTATGCACTCACAACGTTGTACTACCTAATCAAATTGATGGTCTAGGGTTTAAGGCTTAGGTGTTGTCTCTTGACTCAAGATCCATGCAAATGACCCAAGCCAAGAAACTTGGCAATGGATAAAAAGTTGAGAAATGCCCTAATTTCTTGGTTCCAATAAGCAAGGCAAATGAAACCCAAGCCAAGAAGGTAAATTCAATATGTCAAAATTTCTTGGCTTGGACAGTTGTGGTAAGCAGAATTTTCAGCTTTAGATTTTATTATTATTATTTTTCACATTTGGGTAGGATTTGCAGAACGAGGATATTGTTGCAACAAGATCTGCACACACAGCAATGTCAACTGTCAACTGACATTGATGGAGAGAGCATTTGCTGACTCATGCATGTAAGTAAGAGAGAGAGAGAGAGTCAGTCTAGGGAACTAGGTATTTTTCATTTGGTCCCACAATTTTGTGAGGAATGTTCATTAGGTGTGTTTGTTGGTTTGTGTGTTAAGGGAGAGACTATAGGACCATGTAGTTTTCATTTGGTCCCATATTTTGAGGATATGTTCATCTTTGCCTCTCTCTTGCTTGTAAGGGAGAGGATATGGTACATAGTTTTTCATTTGGTCCCACATTTTGAGGGATGTTCAGTAGATGTTTGTTATCTCTCTCTCTCTCTCTCTGCTTGTAAGGAGAAACTATGGAATGATTTTTCGTTTGGTCCCACATTTTGAGGAATGTTCACTGGATGTTTGTTGTCTCTCTCTCTTTGCTTGTAAGGGAGAGACTATGGAATGATCTAGTTTTTCATTTGGTCCCACATTTTGAGGAATGTTCACTAGATGTTTGTTGTCTCTCTCTCTCTCTTTGCTTGTAAGGGACAGACTATGGAATGATCTAGTTTTTGATTTGGTCCCACATATTGAAGACTATCCACAAGTGTGTTGTTACAACACAAAACTATGAGTTCAATTTTTGGGAACTTCATAGAACATGTCATATTCACACTTGCCATAAGCATAGAACATTTCATATTTACACTTGCTATAAGGGACAAAGCCATTGCACCGTGAGCACTTTGTTGTAGTACTTCTTGTTGACAATGGAGTCATGACCAAAGTTCATTTTTGGGAATTTCATAGAACATTGCCATAAGGGACAGAGCCATTGCACTATGAGTAGTAGTAGTAGTAGTAGTAGTAGTAGAAGTTGTTGTCATCCCAAGATCCGTTTTGAAGGGGAACTAATGTTGGGTCCTGAGTAGAGAGATTGATTGCAAATTCTGTTTGGATGTTGTTTTGCATTTGTTGTTGCAACCCGGAAAAAAAAAAGCAAGAAAATCTCTGAATTGGAAGTTGTTGTGTAATCTACTTGCAGGTAATATCATCATCATCTGGTTACGTGCAGCTTCAGGGTTTGCTTGGGTTTCTTCTTCAAGGTTTGAACAGAAATTGTGGGTAAAGATGAAAGAAGAAGCGGAGTAGCAGTGTTGTTGTTGATGATGAAGATGATGGCACAAGTGTTGAAGAAGAGAGTACACTCTGTTTTTGGGTATGTGAATAGTGTGCAGCTGACTGGAAAAGGTTGGAAAGAAGCAGAGCAAGCGCCGTGGGTAGTGCTATACAGGAAGCTTGAGGCAGATTGGAACAGCAGCTCAAACCCTAAACAATTGACGACGCAAGGAGGAGGAGAAGAAGCGGAAGAACATCGCCAGCAGCAGCCTCATCAACAAGCCAGGCTCTTCTTGTCGTCCATGCCGGCTTTACGTCGATGGCAGAACCCTATGGAGCAAGTTTCCTGAAGTGCCAAGAAAGTAATAACAACGGCCAAGACCCCCATCTTGTAATGTATTCTGAGCTTTGCAACATTGTAGCTTTAGCACAAAAGAAGCAAAAGAAAAAATGGTGTTCAAGAAGGCAAAGCTCAGATTTCTTCTCTTCAACTTGAAATTGAAATACCAGCCTTGAGGTAGAAAACAAACAGTTAACAACAGGAATGATCAACCCTGCAAGAACGAAAAAGGACTCTGAACACAGGAAACACACAAGAAGTTGAGTGAAGATGGCAAAGATAGTGAAGATTACACCAGTGGTGGCACAAACAAAATAAGTGATAGGGTTGAGACATAAGGAGCCACATGCATTTTCTCTGAGAACGGATGCATGTCCATTTGGAGAGAGAGACAAAGAGAAGCTATGATGATGTAGGGAACTAAGAAGAAGCTCATCTCCAGCTGCTGCTGCTCCAGAAGATGAAGATGGAGATTGCAGACAACTGTGTAAAGACTGAGTGTTGGTTTCTTAATGGCTGTAGGGAGGGCTATTGCTTGCTCTCCATCTTCAGCTGCTTGCTCTCCCTCTCGAGACTACCTTCTTCGGGAGAAGCAATAGAGGATCTGAATGGATTCTATACAAAAATAAAGCACTCTGAAGTGGTGTGTGGATTGCTTCTAGACATGGACTTGGTGTTTTCTCCTTTGCCTTTTACGAGCTGCAATCTGCTGCTTTTTTTGTCCAGTAGAAATAAAGGAAGATTGCTGGCTTCTGGTTCAGCTTGCAATTGTAATTGCAAGCTTGAGGTACAAATTTTTTTGGTTTACAATCTTCACTCAATCTTGAGGTATGATTTGTTGTTTGGATGGGGTTTTCCTTCTCAGTAAAAGAAGTATGGGCATTTTTGTCCAATGCTGCATCTCCTCTTGGTCTTGCTGGATTTGAGCTTGGGTATGGATTGGCAAGAAAGCCACCACCACCACTACTTGGACCTTTCCTTCCAATATAAGTGTTCATACTGGGATTTGTAGTCCTGCAATTGAAATGCAAGTAATTTATTGAGCAAATACTCATGTTAATTGTAATGCAAATCCAACCAATACATTTCTCTTGGGGAGTTTCAATATGGAAAGCGCTTGGAGAAATTTCTAGTATATTTGGAGGCCACCTTACTTATGTCAATATCTTCTCTTCGCTGCTTTCAATACAGAAAGCACTTCGAGAAATTTCTAGTGCATTTGGAGGGCACCTTACATACCTCAATCTCTCTCCGAGAAAAGAGAAAGGATCTGACACCTACTCCTTAAGTGTAGTGTAGGGTAAAGCCCAAGGCCCCCCTCTCTGGGGCTTTATGCTAAACCTCAAATCTTGCTCATCTGCTGTGTAGCAGAAAACACTTGATCCTATAAGAAGTCTGTTGGGAATTGTGTTCCCACCAACTTTTCTTATGACAAAAGCTTTCTAAATGGTGACAAGCTCAACAGACACTGGCTAATTGCACTACCCAAGAACTGGGACTTGTAATTGGGTGCAAATTTTCAAAGAGGCAAACTAATAATGCTAAGCTAATTCACCCAAAGAGAAGGCTAACAAGATCCAAGTTCGACACATTTTCTAAATAGCAATAAGGGAGAAAGAACAAAAATATACAGCTATAAGATGTAAATTGTCCATGGTCATCACAACTACAGGTGCAAGGGAAAATCAATCCACTAAAGATCTACTATGTTGGATGCTGAGATTCACATTGGTGTATTTATGTGTAGGGTTAAAGTCCCAGGGTGGGGCAATTCCCCAAATAAGGGGCCTAGGGGTGAGGGAGTAGGTGAGTTCAGTGCCACATTCTGTGAATGTTCCCACATGTGGGCTTCAACCCATATTATATAAATAAATAAATAAA
>Ga0116229_10014905_pt1 | contig 10713 bp, 10 predicted proteins | sample S1TSphgellanicum_3_FD_87313 | JGI IMG/M metagenome (GOLD analysis project Ga0116229, IMG submission 87313) | Host-associated microbial communities from peat moss isolated from Minnesota, USA - S1T2_Fc - Sphagnum magellanicum MG | ecosystem: Host-associated > Plants > Peat moss > Unclassified...
AAAAAAAAAAAAAAAAAAAACTAGATTTTTAGCTTTAAAAGTGAATATAAACCACACAAAATACAAAAAAAAACTCAGTCTTCATCCTTGATTGGAAGGGTCCACATGCTTGTATTGGAGTATGCAAGCCTTTCAAGAAACATATAATTGACAATGTTCACATTCAATTCATTCATGTTCACAAAATATGTGGTTTACTCCTTGCCCATACAAGTGTTTTGTCCATTTTTTAAATTTGAAAGTTTACTATTATCTCAATAAAAAAAAAATTCTGTATATTTTACATCTTGTGACAAGTTCACATTAATATCTCCAAACTTCCAATCACAATAAGCATCACATTGAACTCCAAACTCCTATTTTAATTGCACATAATGCTCATGCCATTCATGCATTTGTAGATGATGCTTTTGAAGCTAACTAGTTTTTCCTTAAACCAATTCCAGAACCTTGACAAACATTGATTTCACATTCAACACCATTTTCAATACAATAGGATGTGGAAAATCAAGGTTGTTCGTGCAAGCACAAGTTTCTGCGTTGGCAGCTTGGAAAGGATTTAAATTTGAGCAAACTTAGAATTTCCAAACCAATATCATTTTTCTAGAACCTTGGTCCCTGTATTTCAAACTTGATTTTGTGCATAAGACCATCTCCAGTAGTGCTCAGTGTGTGATCCTGCACACTAAAATTGGATGAAGAAAAGTCATAATATGCCGGTTTGGCTTAGGAAAATGGTTTTGGCTATGTATAATTGCACAGTTTGCTGTGACTAGTAAAGGCCGTGGTGTCAGTTAGCACCTGTAGAAAAAGAGTGTAATAAATGTGATCTGACTGCTGCTCAGTGTTTTCTTCATAATGATTTGTCCAGGTGGTTTGCTATCAATAGTTCACCACTATTTGGTGTTCCATTTTCAATTTCCTGGGTGGGGTTGCAAGAAAGTAAATTACTAAACTTGGACATGAAAAACTTTTTTGTAGGGTCACATACTGAGCACTGCCAGAGATGCTTTTAAGACACAAACAAGGCGCTGGTTGGTTTGTCATGTCAGTAGGAGTTAGGGTGAGTACTTGTTGGATGGTGAACTTAAAGTGGAAACCTCCAACTGATTGATTAGTACTTGATGTTAAAACCTAATTTTGCGCACCAAATAAGTTTATCTTAAAAATAATTCATATGTCAAAAGACCATTAAAGTTACAGAACCAATAATGATTATTCATAGATGACCCTAACAAACCCCAAGTTACTTCCTAATTGGAACATACACCTTGCTACACATGACACGTCGTGTACTGTGACAACACTAGAGACAAAAAGATGCACAACACACTGGATAAATCAATCAAACTATCTATCAGACCAAAAAGTCAAAAAAATGTCAATTGACAAAGAACAATGTATGAAAGTAACAAAGATAGCAACAAACCATCATTCAATCAAAACCTCCCTACACATTCTCTTTCACATATAGTTAACTCAATTAAAAAAACCACAAAATCTAATAGTATTTTGTACCTTCACACAACATATTGACACAATGCAGTTTACAATATGCCAAAGACAGGTTTATTAGGCTCCTTAAATCAATGTCTTGTTATGGAGGTACAAGGAGGCCATATGAAACCCAAAAGGTTATATGAGTGTTGTACTAAAGGGTTAGGCTACAATTTCAACTTTCCTTCTAGAATTTGATAGACTTTCCCTCAATGGGTCTAGAACTTCTCATCTAGATGCATGCACTTAGATTGAACATGCCCATCCACCATATGCAAATATTGTACTCCAGACACCACTCACAGATTGGGACGAGTTCTTCTGCCCAAAATTGTACACCAATTCAAGTCTCTTCCCTTTGGACACAGCCAAAAGCAAAAGCTTGATGTGTAATAATCTACAAAGAGGTGAGTTGAGAAACAACCAATCAGCTCGTCAACATGTGATGGCAAACAAAATCATTAGAAATGATGAAAGGATGAACTTAACCTGCTTTACTTACCAGTTTTAACTAGCCGCCTTCGCTATGTTGGCCACAAAGTGTAGGACTTTGGGCAAGCAATATGGGATAAAATGTGAGACACCATTGAGAACATCAAATGAGAACATTGGTCAAAACAATATATGGTGTAGATTTAAGGAAAAACTGTGGGGGATACATAGGGAACTGATAGAACCAATAAGAAAACAGAGATTTGTGAAGAACAGGATGGGAACACCACTAAAGATTGTTGGGAACATGTGAGAGGGAAATTAATAAAGCCCTAAACCCAAAATGAAAATCTTCAAGTTTCCCCTTTCCCCCACCCTGAAAAGGAAAAAAAGCCAGGCTTGATTCTACTCATACTACAGGCTCACCTCATTGGCTGCTGAGAAAGAGAGACACTGAGAAAGAAAGTCATTCAAGCCAGTTTTCTAAGTTTGATTTAAATTAGAAGTTTTAAAAACATTTCTCAAAAAATTGATCAAATCAATAAAAAATTCTAGGCCATCACAATTTCTCTTTCCTCAGTCAAATTACTCCTAAAATTGGAATTATTAGACAATAAACAAATTTCATCTGAAATGTATCTTGAACTGAATTTCAGCGCAGAAAAGTGTTAAGACACTCAGGAGCATATGGAGGAGTGTCATGAGTTTTATTACCAGAAATTTCAGGCTTGTTCATGCATGTACTTGGATCTTTTTTCTTCACCAGATGCCATGCTTGATTATTCAAACCAGCATAGAACTTACAATCTCACAAATAAAACACATGAGAGCAAGTTAGTGCAGTTGTCAATAGTAAGTCAAAATAGCATATATATACATACACCCCTCTCCAATCAACAGCAAATTTCAATTGCATTTTTATGGGTTGTGAAACACAGTTGCTTGATAACTGATATTCGGTCAAGATGACACATACTAGATATTATTTAGAACATTTGGAGATACAAATACCTTTAATGCCATTGAAGCTTGACCACCTCTTTCCAATGGGAGCACAAGTGCTGCACCATGATTCCTGTCCTAACAAGACTCTCTTGCAAGCCTCCTCCAACCTTCAAATAGCCCTCATGAAACTCGCCCACAAGGGGTATCCACAGATCCTGAAGCTCATGTATGAAAAAAAAACCTTAACCCTAAGTTTCTACTGCATTTGGTCTTTCCTCTGCCTAGATCACATCTACATCTATTGGATACTAGAAGGGTATGGCTTGCTAGTAATCAACAGAAAAACAAATCTGCCCATACAAAGGAATTTCACTTACCACACAACACCAACATAGACTTCCATATTATACAGTGACTCTCATGCCAAGCTCATAGAAAGAAGGATCCAAGAGACATTGAAAAGCCTGCTTGCTTATCAGCAGATGAAAAGATAGGTGATGCACAAAAAAAAACCCATGAGAAGCTGAACCAATTCAGTTGCAGAAGAGTTGGGGGGAAATAACATATTCAAAGGCAAAAGGTCACTAAGGAAACTGGCCAGTCATTCTCAAATGCTCTAGTGTGCGGGCGAGACCAAATGTTGAAGCTGCTGCATTTCCAGCTCGGAAACCGTCACCATAGACAGGTGATGCATCAGTCTCAATCTGGTGCAGGAAGAACTCACCCAATCGTGCACTAGTTGATGATGATGATGAGGAGGACCAACCTTTTTTCCGCATTTTGTCAAGTTCCTCTCTTAGCCATATGTACGACATTACTTGACATATGCCTTCCTCAATGCTGTTATCAAGACTTGGAAAGGTACCTGTAAACAAAGTGCAAATTGCCTTCAAATCAAATGCAAAGAAACTAAGTTTTAGCATACTCTTCAGGCCCAACTATGCATTGGTCCATGTACCTCATCTGGACATCAAGTTGTGGTCCATCCCTATGTCCATCTCTAATGCTAGTTATAAAGGTCCCTGATACTAGAGATAATTTTGGAAGCACACAGGTGTTAGTGACTGAAAGAGAAGGGAAACATTGAGATGAGACCAATTCAAACTGCATTAATGTAGAAATTGAGGGTGCAAGGAGCCAGTCTGTACCTTTGAGACGGAGCCATGCATGCATGAGCTCATGAGCAAGAATGGATCCAGTGAGCAACCTACAATTCCCATGCCCATGCCCATGCTCAGCCTTATACACCACCTTCACAGTAGACTACTGATGTGGAAGATCAACTACCTACAATTTCTTAGTTTTGAGAGAACTGAAAGTGCATGAAAGTGGGGTGAATGGGCAGATGTAGGTCACCTTGGTAATCCGTAAAGAACAAGTATTGCAGTGACCTCACAGTGTCGAATCAACTTTTTTGACTCAGTCTCAAAATAACCACCACCCTTCTCAGAGACCTAGTTAAAACCAACACATGTCGTATCAGTCTCCTGCGTACTGAGAGAGTTTTTTAGCTTCATCTTCAAGAAATTACACTGGCAATTACAGAATGTTACCTTACCCCCACAATCTCTTAGATCAAAGCTTTGGTGACAAAATGCACAGATTTAAAGCAAACTTGAACAATAAAGCTAACTGACAGCAAATTCATGAAATTGAACATGCTCTAAGGCCATCAACAATAGAGGAGAAGCAAGGTAGCATACAGTAGTGATGGTTTGCTCCTCTGAAAGGCAAAGTCCTCTGGTTTCTGATGTATGGATGTGTCCCTGATGACATATCAACCACCAACTTTTGACTCAGAACACACCCAATTACACAGGTGGGGGTCATGGTCTCATAGATACATGCCAGACCTTCGGTGGGAAATGCTTTCACCAGCTGGAGGACAAGTCTAGCCATGTGCTATAGGATGTACTTGTTACCCAATAGCAAACCATGCATGTGAATCATTCTGATAGAACACAAACCCAAAGGACTTGGAAGGAATTTCATGATTCTGGAGAAAACATTACACAACTTAGTACTACATCACAAGTATCTGGCTCCAGTTTCACGGCACACACAGTAAGTGCAAGACTTACATCCTTCTCAACATAAAGTGCACTGTTGAGAGCTGACCGCTCCACCAAGAGCATGGGGATCTCTTGAGTGATTGGCATCCCTAAGTGCTTGTAGAATTTGAGTATCTCCCGGAAGAGGGACTGACATCCCTTGGTGTCCATCACTGCTGACTCCTGGCATTCAGAGCACAACCTTCGACCATCTTCCAGCTTCTCATACTGTATTCCTGCAGGCTGCTCCACAAGAACAGCATGTATGCTAATCAAAACACAACAATGATGCATATTAGACAAATCATGAAAGTACTTGACATGCACGGCCAACACACTCCCCCTCACTGTCTCCCTCTACCTCTGCATGTCTCTGTTTTCTCCATCCACTGTGGAGGCAGGGTCTGTGGACAACACAAAGCTACTGGCAACAAACAATGTCTTACTAAGTACAGTCTTTCTCTGCCTCAGAAGGACTTCTTCTGATACTCAAGCCTTAGCTCAAGGTGGAGAATGGACAAGTCAGTGGAGTGAAAAAATCACAAAGGACTTAACCAGGTAGGAAACTTCCATAAACTTGTTTCAATTTAGGGTGGAGAGTTCAGGGATGACTTTGATCGTACTAGACTGAAATTTGGACTTTTTGTGGCTTGTCTGCCTCCAAATGCTAAGACATGCAGGAGGGAATGCAGATTTTCAATGCTCAATTTGTGGTGCCCAAGAGACCAATCTTCATTACTCTTGACCCATCAAACTGTTCATAGGGCATATGACCAGAAGGCTGAGGCAAGCAATCTCATGTTTACATATTTGATCATAACTCAAATCAGAGGAAGTTGAAGCAAGACTACAGAAGGAAGAGGTTGGAAATTTTGATCTTGATCTTGCTTTCTGCTATGGGATACAACTCAACAATGGTGTAGCATCACAATTGCTGCAAGATGAGTGTGCACTGGTAATTACTGGTAATCAAGAACAAAGTTAGCACTGAGGATTTGAGACCTTTACATGCACTAGAATCTACACCAAAATGTTTTGGCAACAGCATGTCACAGGGGAGACTGCATACCTCAATGCGATCACAGCTGCAGCAGCGTTTTGCACCATCTTTCTCATGAGAGGGGCAATACTTCTGGTTCCAGTATGGATGTGATCGGTACTCTATAAGCCCTTGAGCATTTGCAGGAATCTAAATGCACATGATTCATGAGCATCCAGTTAGAGTTATAACCTTATGCATCAAATAATCAAGTGGAAGATCATCCCAGCCATTGAAGGGTTGATTAGCTAAGAGGAGTGGAAAAATGCAAGTGACTTATCAAATCCCAACTTCAAATCAATGAAAATGCTTCAGTCTTGGGCTGGACTCTCAATTGGGTTATGAAAAAAATTGCAGTTTTACACACTAAGAAAAGAAGGGTGGACATACATATTCATGACAAATTTCACACTTGGGATGAAAGACCTCCTTGTAGCAGTTTCGATGATATGGCGCACTTCCCTGAACAGAGAACTGTCCTCCAAACCAATGAACACAACATTGTGTGAGCAACCAAGAACAGATGAACAGAAACCTTTGCAACACGAGGAATCCACGACCAGAAAGTTGTCCAACAATCATTCTTTTCCACAAAAGCCCTGATGAAAGAGAGAAAGATACATTCTTGTTACTTCTTAGAAGTCACTCATTGCACCTTGAGCCAATTTCCTCCTGAACTAGTGAAAAGGCTGGTCAATTCAACCACCTGGAGCAAAGAAATTACCTCACGGTCTGATATGGGAACATTGCAATGCCGGCATTTGAAGCAAGAAGGGTGCCAGTTTTGGCCCAGACAGGTTAAAAATCGCCCAAATCCAAGTGTGCGGTGACAGCCAGCACAAGTTGACATTCCAGCCGATCTAACAATCCAGCAGAACCCATGTCATCCTGTCTGCAAAGGACTCACTCCAGGGGCAATGAAACCATTGAGCACAAAAATGAAGATGAAGAGAAGCCTAACCTTGGTGCAGGGGCCATAATTGATTGGAATGGAGCAATGGATGGCATCCCATATGGAGCTGGGTATTGAAGGCTTAATGTTTCTTGCATTGCCTTGGATAACTCCTCTACTTCTGATTCCTCATCATCTTCTGAAAAGTTCAAAGATGGAACAAACTGAGATGCTACAAATTCACTTCAAATTCTTAAAAGAGTTTCACTACTATACAAAACTTGTCATCAGCAGTCAATGGTCTGATTGGATTGTCTTCATTCAATATGATCAAATGTTACAGTCCCACTCCAATTGTGCAGAGGGATAGGAACAGTAATTTCCTGACTGTGAGATCAATTTAGTTCTGCAGACATTTCACTTTGCTACCTAGTTGCAAGATGCTTGAACAAACACACAGACAATATTCAACTGCATATGGAATAGGAAAAAGCATTCAAAGCATCAGTGCGACTATATGAAGCATGCAGCAGCTCCTGCCATTGATAAGCCACTTTTGTCAATGCAGCTCACATTCTTCGAAATCTGGCAAAGATTCTTCATTGAGAAGAAGGTATCTCATTTGCAAATCCCAAGTCTGCTGAACCTTTTAGTGTGCATTATGTTTGCAGCAGGCTATGCATGCACTGGTCTGTTTAAAACTCAGTTAAAATTGCATGCTTAGGATAAGTTACAGAAAACTGCTGCTCAACTGTGTAAGAGAAGTATCAATTTTCCATTTCCCTCTGGTCGTGTTTTGTACACAACACACATGGTCGCCAAACCTTTAACTTGACAATCAAGCAGAGAGTTTACCAGTCTCAGCATCAGAGGTTGCCACAGGGGCATTTTTGGCAGTCTGTCTCTTGTTGTAGCCTGAGTATGAGGAACCTGCACTGTCATAGCTTGGGTATCCAGTGTTCTGATGTGTGTAGCTGCTGCCTCCATCATGGCTCGGGTATCCAGTGTTCGGATGTGTGTAACTGCTGCCTCCATCATAGCTCGAGTTTCTGCCATATGGATCCTGTGTGCATTGAAGTGACAAACAAGGCATCAAGCTTGTCCACAATAGCAAACACATCAGAACACAAGCTGAACTTTAGTGAAGGACAAGTTGTTCAGGAGACTTGTTTTAGTTTCTTTCTGCCCATGTTGCCTAAAAGCACAGCTTTGGAAATAGTCACAGAAAGGGGCAAGCTCAACAATTGATAGGAAAGCAGAAAATTGAGAAAACAACACATACTTCAAAAATGTTCGGCCCTTGCCAGGTACTGGCACTGCTACTGTTGTTCCTTGGATACTCATAGTATTCTCCATCTCCATACCGTCGGACATACCCCTCGGAGGACCCAAACAGGTTATCAAGCCAATTCATCTTGCACTGTTACACGGCTTGCTTGGAATGTTCCCCCTACCGCCAGACCTGCAACAACAACACACAGAGAAGCTCAGAAAAAAGAAAAAAATGAAAACCATCCAAAATTCCATTTCTCAGAGTACTCAATCCATCTTGAGTGACTCTCCACATTTGCCAGAAGAAGAAGAAGAATTACACAGAGATGGGACAAAGAATCACTCCACACAAGCAGTCAGCTCAACAATCCCCATAACCGCCTGGAGAGGCAATTGGTGTAGTAGTCTAGGTTACTCTGAAGTGTGAAGAACCCCACCTGGCTGAGCTCAATTGGCTTGATGAGTATTGCAAAACAAGCAGAAGGAAAACAAAGGGAACTTGACATGGAGGTAAGAGTTTGACAGTAAATACTTGCTTCTTGGGTTAGCTTGGATTACTAGCTTGAATTTACTCCCAGATGCTTACAGAGAGTCTAGATTCAAGCAGTTTCTCTCAAGGCATTGCAATGTGCATTGTTGCTTGCATGGAATGGAACTCTCCTCCTGTGATTCATTTCAAGCTCTTATTGCAGAAGCTCTCAGAGCACTGAATTAGTCTAGAATCAAAGCACAATACTAGAGTTACAGTGTTTGCATCAGGATTACCTACCAAGCGTGGTTGTGGAGGTCCTTGTTGAAAGCTGTAGTCTGTGCAGATAGATCATGCAGAGCTCCAGTTGCTCTTGCTCTTGTACCGTCGTTATTCGATTGGTGTGCTCATTCGTGTTCACAAGAAGGCCAGTGAACAACAACAGAGCCGTAGTAGAGCGGGACGAACTTAGAGAAGAGCAACAGGAAGAGTAGCTTGGAGGAGCATGTGTGCATGATCCTGCTGCTGGTGTAACAACAACAATAATGCTGCTCCTCTAGAGCCTTCTGGAACACGCGAGGCGAGACCGGTGCCGGTGCAAACACCGTCGTCCTCGTTCCTTCAACGGAACTGGACATACACCACCGCAGACAAAGCAAATCTCTCGTTTTCTCCACAAAGGGAAAAACAAAAGGAAATCTCAAGCTCTTCTTTTTCTTCTGACGAAGAAGAAGAAAAAAGCCTTGAAGCGTTCGCTTCCACACCACAGAAACGTGCTCCCAGCGCACAGCAGCAACGCCCGCACGCCGGTCGGTCCCTGGTCGAAAGGTCTCTACAAAGAAACGCGTCGTGCGTTACAATCTGCACCTGCGCGCTTCCCTGTTGTCCTCAAAAAGCATCCACGCGCATTCAAGATCGGATTTCTCCAAATCGATTACGCGAAGTCGACGCCAGTGTAGCTTTTCCCTGGAACCTATACAAGACGGAAAACACGAATCGCATCAAAACTGATCAGAAACAAAGCACAAGAACAAGAGCATAATAGCTAGAGTCTAGAGAGTACGTGTGTGGAACAAAGCGGGAGGGAGAAAAAGAAAGAAAGACAGAGCTCACGGTCTATAGCAACCAGATGCGTGAGATTCTCAGAACCACACATTGCAACGAGGGAAGACCTTCCAAGAAAGAAAAACACAATAAGTGTTCAATAATCGTGCAAAGAACGCGCATCTCTTGAAACAGTTGTGAAGGGGAAGCACAGAGAGAGAGAGAGAGAGAGAGAGAGAGAGAGAGAGAGAGGATGTAGTTAGTGATGACGGTGTAAGTACCTGATGGTGCTGGTTTTGCTGCAGTTGTTGGAGCAAGAAGTAAGCGCAGGTGATGATAGAGTGGAGTGGAGATGGAGCAATAACGACAGACGATGCTGGCGAGAATACCGGAGAGGAGGAGAGACTGATAAGATGAAAAAGAAAAAGAAGAAGAGGGAAATAAGCACCAAGCGGGCGACGAAAGCGGGTCCGCAAAAGCGACGACGATGTGGAGGCAGAAAGCGGTCGGGCCCGCCATCGCCACTGTCCTCACTGCAACGCCAGAGCTAGAGCACGGCAGGCTTGGGGAGCAGTGGCTGCAAAGGGGCGCTGGGTTTTACAAAGGGCGCTTGTCCGTGGCGCTCTCGGAACCGCGCGGCAAGCTTCGTAGTACCTAGTACCTACCTACATACTCGTCCCTCTTCAGCATTAATTGTTTTTTTCCCATCAGGCCATATAATTTTGTTAATTATTTTTAAAACTAAAAAAATTAGCATGAAATTATATTTAAAATATGATATAATTTTTTTAAAAATTATTGCATGGTGTCAAATTTCAATAACTTAATGCATGTTTTGCTTGCCTGCTTGTTTGTTTGGTTTTGTTTGTTTTGTTCTCAATAATAAATATTTTAAAAATAAAGTCTTAAAGGGACTTTATAAAGCCACATTGAAAGTAATTGGGGTTTAAATCACCAGCTTCCCCCCCCCCCCCCCCCCCCCCCCCCCCACCAAAAAACAACTTACAAAAAACAAAACACACCACCACCCCCCCACCAAAACAAAAATTTTTTTTTTTAAAACTCAACCTCA
>Ga0116229_10014907_pt1 | contig 10710 bp, 10 predicted proteins | sample S1TSphgellanicum_3_FD_87313 | JGI IMG/M metagenome (GOLD analysis project Ga0116229, IMG submission 87313) | Host-associated microbial communities from peat moss isolated from Minnesota, USA - S1T2_Fc - Sphagnum magellanicum MG | ecosystem: Host-associated > Plants > Peat moss > Unclassified...
AATTTTTAAGAAAAAAAATTAAAAGAAAATTTTGGCATTTCTAATTTTTGAAAAAAAAAATTTCCCAATTTTTCCTGGTAGGTGGACTTGTAATCATCCACAAGAAGAATGAGCCATATTTGGCTAGAGGTCAGACAAGAAAATAATTTTTCTTTAAGAATCCTGCCTGGTTCTTCTAGTGACCAATTGCAGCTCATAAGTTCAAGCCCCTCAACACTGGCTAAAGAAACTCTGTATTCAGAGTTTAGGGTTTGGAGTTTAGGGCTTGAATTTTGGGTTGGAGTGAAATGACTGACACCAGCACACCATGAGGGATGGATGGTAAGTAAACGGAAAATACTTTTTCATTGGGTTTCACTTCCCTAGCTAACCTTAGTTACCAATTTTTTTTACTACCTACCCTACAAACCATTAGCTTTTTACCTACATATCAAGCACCTACATGCATATACTTGTTTGTAACCACCTATTGTCCTACCTACCTACCTACCTCTTCCAGGATAGGTTACCATGGTGAAACCTGAGTTGTCCCATGGACCCGGCTCTGGCCTTGCCTGCATGTGAGGTTGAACTATGTTTGGAGATTGGAAGTTTGGAACCCTGTTGTATTTAGGTGCAATGGGTGTGCTCAATGTTCTGCAACTAATCTTTGGTGGGTGACAATTTGGAGTAATTTGTTCTTATTAGAAATTGTTTTGTAAGTTGTAGTGTGGTCATCGTTTAGGCGTCCAACTGCAGTAAGTTTTGTTCCTATCATCGAAGGGACCATTTATGCATCCCTTTTGTACCCTCAACATTTGTTAAGGATTTTAAATGTTTTGGAGCTTTTATTTCCAAAGGTGTTTGTCACCATTTTTGGCCTGGGCTAATGGCATGGCAATACCCCCAAAAAAGGGAAAAAGGTGGTACCATTTTAGCCACAGAGAGGGGAGAAGAATGGGTCAAAAGAAACGGTTGCATGTGACCTAGTAGCGGCTATGGAGTATAACGTCCCTGTCGAGTACTTTTTTCGATGAAGATTTGCAGCAAAACACTGTGAACCTGCCTCGGGCTTGGAAAACTGCACAAGTTACCAGGGCCTGGGGCGCTGGTATCAGGAAATGATTGTTTCTCATTCGTCAACTACAATGATTGGCCCAGGTGGTGAGAGTTAAATAGTCTCTCACTTTGTACAGTCCCTCTTTTCAAGTTCATGGGTGGCGATGGGGGAGAAACGAAACAGTGCATGTCCATTTAGTTGGGCATGCTCTAATGGTAGTGAGTTTGGCAGAGGCTGGAAACTATGTAATTAATGCGAGACGTTGGCACATGTTACTAGACTTAAAGACTTCAAAGTACTTTAACTAAGAGAAGTATTTTTTTCAAACATTTTTTTGCTATTGAAATTTTGTCAAATTTAACAAAAAAATTTAACAGAAATAGTCAGATTCACTATAGAAAAAAAAAAAATCCAAAATTTTCTCAATTTCTCAATTTTGTCAAAAAAAATGGCGTATTTTTGCCCCTAATTAAAACACTGATTAAGACACACCATCAAGCTGACTTCGTAAACTCTCTCATAATTTTGGCTCCACCAATTTTAACTAAAAGGTGCAAACAAGATAAAAGAAGTCACTGTTACTATTAACATGTCCAAATAGGATAATAGAACCCATTGTTACTATAACCACGGCTAAGGAAATGCTAATTTGGTTGTAATTCTTTTTCAACTACTAAATCAATAATAATAGCATCTATATGCTATCTTGATCTAACATATACTAGTAGTGTGGCCTGTGCCGTTGACCCAAGTGTGACCACGTCCTCAACTGATTTTTCCTTCCAAAACCGGAATTTATTTGAATCTTCAATCGCAGAAAAGAAATCACTTTAAAATCAATATCTCTCACATTCTGAATCCAAATCTTACCAAATAAATTCCATTAAATCCTGCTCATCAAGATCTTTCCAATAACACCAAAGGCACATTCCAATTCCTCCCAAATTTTCAGCTACAATCTAATTCATTTTTCATTGAAGAAGTCATTCAATATTCAAGAACTTCTACACCGCAAGTCCAAATGCCATGAAACCGAGCTGATGCACCCCTGCTCCTCAAGAGCTTTCCAAAGAGACCAAGAAAGCAATCTGAAGCATCCCAGTTCAGTGGATCTCATTGATACAAAACAAAACAAAACAAATAAACTACCTTCCTTCATAGATAGATTACACAATTTGAGATGATTTGGTCAAGAATTTATTCGTGAAAAATGTTGACAAAACTCTACTATGGTCTTTAGTAATGATAACATGAGAACCTAGTTGCTACTAAATTTTCATCCATTCCCAAACCAAGGGTTCATCTTTCTCAAATGTACTTGACCCATTACTAAACGGTCCATTGTGGTTTCAAACAAGTTTCATGGTAATACTTCTTGTTATTGTTAAATATACAAATTGGCTTTACAAAGATAGATGTAACCTAAAGTTGCCAAGGGCGAGTTGCCATTCCATCTTTCATTTCCAAATGCACATCTCAAGCCTTTGTAAATATAATCTTGCATGTTGTCCTTTACAAACTCTTGTTCTTTTAATTCACTTGTTACCTTTTCATCGAATCTACCCATGCATGCCAAATGTCATTAACACAACTACAAAACTAAGATGCATTCCATGATTATCAACTATACAATGATATTAAAATCATTTATTAGAAATTATTCAGATAATATTTCACATGACCTCAACATCATGTCCCGATAGACATGACTAGCCAATTTATTTGAATGAAAATGAAATGTTTTCACAAGTAAATGATATGATTTGCAAGCGAATGAAGTGTTTCACATGTCTAGTGTGAATCATTATTACATTTATGGGCATGTGAGTAAAGTTCACATTTTTTATTTATAACACTAAATACGACTACACATAAAGTTATGAAAATGTGAAGGTTTCAATGTAGGGTTGAGAAATATTATGTATCATTGTCAAAATTATGAACCTTGTAAAATACTTATTTTATATATTCATCATGTATCTCACAATTGCACTAGTAGTATGGATTCAAATAATTATATAATTTGTGATAACCTTCTACTATATCATGTGATAATGTCACATAAAACATGGTCAAGTAGTAATGACACTAATTTTAAAATTTTAGATTTTATTACAAAAATGTTGACAAACTCTACTTGAGTGCTTCATTTTTTAGTAAATTTTAGAGTAACAAATAGTAAAAATTACACACATCTCTAGTTGAATGTGTTGGTGTTGAATACATGATTTATGGTTCAAAAGGGTTGTGTAAATTCTATAAAACTTCCAACCTTAGATTCAACATCATCTCCTTTTTTTAAAAATTCCTCTTCCTACTTCCATCTTCCTACTTTCTACTTTTTGAATGACTTTCTATCAATATGGAGGTATGGGTATAATAAGGTGTTGGAAGCCAACTTCTGATGAAATTGAAGCTCTTCACAATTAACTACATCAACCACATTCAATATGGTTTAACAGAAGACCAAGTGACATTCCCCAATTTAAATTGTTGGAAATGTGAAGGGTGTACTTAACAATTCATTGAATGCTAAATTGAGGTCCATAACAACACTATACATCAAATTGTCCTAGAGACAAAAATGTAAGAAAAGGGCAACGATTCTTCATTGGAAATTGCAGAAAAGATGCGAGAAAAGGGTGAACAAAGTTTTGGTAGAAAGCAAAGAGCAAATTGACCCAATTGAAAAGCACTCAGTTCCATGGGCTATCATGCATTGGTTGAACATGGCTTTCATGCTTGACTCCACATAGTCAGATTAACTACTAACTTCCCTCTCCATAGATACTCATTCCGGTACCCTCTCAAATGAAACAATCAGCTGGTTTCTGTGTTGTTGCTTAAGATAAGAGCCTTGGAATTCATCTGAAGCAAATTTTGGGTGGTCCTGGATTCAGATTTACTCTGTCACACCGGAGCAAAGCTGACACACCATGTGATGTTGTTCTTATGAAGACAATGCACACTTTGGTTTCGGTTAGTAGCAACATGTGCTCCTTATTATAAAGCTGATTTCAAAGACTTACATGATCAATGTCTGTGATGAGGATGGTTGTGGTTAGTCCGAGATCCAAGACTGGCCTGGTGTAATAACTTTTGGAACTCTGGTAAGCTTATCCGTCCATCTCGGTCTGTGTCTGCTTCATCAAGTAGTATTGATACTGAGCTTTTAAGTCCCATTGCCTGTAAATCCCATCAAAAGCTTCTATAAGCATCATGGAATTGAGGAAAACTATCCACCCACCAATTGTTTGTTTTTTTCAATTTTCTGATGTAGCCTTGAAAGTGGTGATCATCCATAGGAAGATTAAGCCAAATTTGAGTATCAAAGAGGTATGAAAGTGAAAAATATTAAACATCCTTCCTTCTTTTTGGCTACCTACTTGAACCCAAGTATAGAAATCTGGTGATTTTTCTGAAATTCTTTTTTGAATTCTGGTGATTGCAAATCCCAAAAGTCATTCATTGTTTCATTTTCAAGCTTTAGTTTCGCTTTTTGGCAAAATTTGAGAATTAAAAGAAAGGTCTACTTCCTACACACCCAACAAGTTGAATAACTTTCTCAATTATCTCAAACATAGTAGTTCCCTCACAAGCTGGGCACAAGTCAACAAGTTTCATTTGTAAACAAAAAAGAAACCAACTTACAACTTTGATTTCATCAGCTGTAATGTAACCATCTCCATCCATGTCCAATTTCGCAAAAGCTGTGCTTGAGCGACTCTGCCATTTCTTGGAGTTATTCTCCTCCAATTGGTGCATGTGCATCGTTGCCACAACAAACTCATCAAAGTCAATCATCCCATCCATGTTGGCATCCATCTGTTTTACCCACATCAAATGTACCCAAGTTACAGTCAAGTCACAAAGTGAGAACATGGTCAAGTGACAAACTGAAATGTGCATCTACTAACAAATTTGTTTTGACAAAGAAAAAAACATTTGGGTGCCAGTCAGAGCTAGTGTGTTAGTTCACTTACTGCTTGAAGGATTTCTGATATCCGTGATTCCCTAACTGACCAGGGCTTGTCTGCCGACAAGGCCTACACAAAACCCACATATGAATAGTCAGGAAGAGCAGCAAATTAATGACAAAACAAATCACAACCTACCAATATTATTACTTAGGGTTTAGGGTTTAGGGTAAGCTCTTGGTTGTATGAATAATGGCAAGAGATGGAGATGGTGTCAAGAGGTGGGGCTGATGATTGATCAACTTACATTTTTCATCTCTTCGAGAGTGATGGTGCCATTTCGATCCACATCTATTGCATCAAACTGATCTTGTAAGTTCAAGATCTCACTCTTGTCAAGGGTGCTTGCCAAGGCCTGCACCAATATACAGCAGATTGGATTCACATTGTGAAACCAGCATACATAACACAGATCAGCTGCAGTAACAGTTTCAAGCTCTTGGAAATTGCAAGTGGCCAGGGTGAAACCTAAAACCCAAAACCTACAACAACTTGCTTGGTAGGTTGTGGGTAAGCAGAAAAGACAAGATTACAAATAAGCTACAAGATTTGGTGCAAGTCAGAGCTTCCATGTAGCCAATCTTTGTTCTCCCAATGCAAAGATATCCTACAAACCTAGGTTTAGGATTTAGGGTGCCACCTGATTACAACAATAATTATTTGAAAACAGGTCATCAATAAGATGGAGAAAGAGAAGAGTAAGTTACCCGTAATGCAAGTTGCTTTAGGCAGCTATATTTTACAAACTCCCGCATGTTGGAGAGGACTGCAATGTCTAAGGGCATATCAGGTGCAACTCCCCCCTCCCTTACCCACTCATGTGCTGCATTTCATTACAAAGTTTGGTTTCATGAGCTCAGCACCCATAACATTGTACAAGAAGAGCTTAATTCAGTCAGGCCACTAAAGATGAATCTGCATTCTAGATGAAATTGTGATATATGTGTGTGGGAGACTTACACAATGCTTGAGCAGCGGTGAGTCTGAGATGCGGGTCCTTCTCTAGAAGCTTTTTCACAAACTCCTTAGCGCTGTCACTAATTCTTGGCCACGGCTTTTGGGTAAAGTTGGGTTTCTTCTTTTGCACCTATGAAGCGTGGAAATTTTTTTAATGAGATTCACTAAACAGAAACAAAAAAGGTGGAGTGGAGATGGGGAAGCTAAAGGAAAACTAGCACCATTAAAGAACCCTAAATCCCCACCTCATTGAAGATGCCTGCTTCTGTCTTGTCCCAAAAGGGGCGCACCCCACAAAGCAAAATGTATGCAATGACACCAATGCTCCACACATCAGATTCAGGTCCAGATCTTTTCTTGAGAACCTCAGGTGCAACATAATACGCACTCCCCACCACATCATGAAAATGTTTGCCTACATGAGCACATCCATTGAAAATTGTTAAGACCCAATATTTCGTCATTCCATTTAGTTGGGTCTTTTTTCAATTACTTGTGCTCCTAGACTTTAGATCTTATGGTGTAAGCTTTTCCCACTTTGAAAGAGTTTGAGTATGTACTCAACTTCCACATTATACCTTAGTACAAATGGAAACACTACCAAAAAATAGGATTTCAAACACACAAGCACCCCTTGATGAGAAAGCAATACCTGGCCTGATGAAGTCTGAGAGGCCAAAATCAACTGCCTTGAGAGGTGCATCCTCATCTTGAGACTTAAACAAGAAATTCTGAATCAGCCAACAAAAGAAGAGGACAAACAAAAATTCAGTCCGCCCCTAAATAGAAGAAAGACCATGAACCACAAACAATCAACCAATTGATGAAAACTCTTTTAAAAACTCTAAAAAGAAAGACTTCATATTGAGGAGCATCAAACAGTAACAAACAAAATTCAGTTCTAAGTTGCAAAATTTTACCTCAGGTTTGATATCACGGTGAACCACTCCATTCAGATGGCACCGTGCAACAACATTGAGCATCTCCCTCACCACTTTTGCAGCATCTTTTTCTGTATATCGATGGTTCTTCCTATATGTGGAACAAGCAAGACATCATCATTAGAATCATAACAGCAGTTTTTTTTGATTTGGACACCATGTTTCCCCAACAATCTGTTCCCGCTTGTAATGCAATCCAAGAGCTCTGATAGTACTCTTTTTGTATGTGCAAAGTTTGGTCTGTACTAGCATGCATTGGGTGGGTTGTGAAAATTCAAGGTTAAACAATGTGGTAGGTATATAATATTGTTTAGACCCTAGTAGTTGAAACACTTACTTGGCAAGAATCCGATCAAGAAGCTCACCTCCTTCACATAACCTAAAAGCACCACCCACGAGGCAACAAAGCATCAAAGATGAAAATGTCAAACAGAGAAAATTTTGTACACAAAATTTTGGAGTAAACAATTGAAACCAAGTTTTTGGCAAATGGCATTTAAGAGACCTAGAAAATGCTTGTCATGTGCTATTTCTGCATTTGGATCGCCTAAGTTTAGTGGCCTATTGGATTGACATATACTAACCTTGGCATCAACAACATAAAGAAGAAAGTGCAAGAGATTCCATCACACTTACTCCATCACGATGTAGACTTGAAAATCGTCTTCAAACGCAGCATAAAACTGCACCACATTTTTGTGTCCCGAGAGTGTTTTCAAAATCCTCACCTCTCGCTTCACATCCTCCACTTCAACTGGAAGCTTCATCTGTGCTAGTGCAAAATCAGCAGCAATGAGTTTTCATAGTTTCATGAAGAACCTGGACTGACAAAATGCCACGACACTGTATGCAAATTAGGAGGACCTCCAGGAGGTTGTTTTATCCATCACATTAACACCATGTCACCAAGCAATTTGTTGTTTTTCTTGAACCTCTTGGATCCAAATTGTGCACTCAAGTATGCTCTCCTCAAGGAGGCCACCCACATCTATGAGATTATGCATTTTGCTATGTACTAAAAACTGTTCCAGAACCTCCGCATCCCAATGCTGGCATTCTTTCCAAATAGGTACCAATCTGTTGCTAAAATGCTTAATTTGCAGTCCTTGGAATGATTGGAGAAAGTGTGAAGGAGAAGCTTGAAGGAGGAGGGTGAGATGGGTGACCCATCTGATCCTACAAAACAAACTGACCTTTTTCTTCTCAATACATTTCACAGCTACTTTGTTGGAGGTAGCTTTCTCTGTACCAACATAAGTGTAACCAAATTGGCCATGGCCAAGGAGCTTCCCAAGAGAGTATTTCTCATCAAAGTCTCTGCCGTACCCAAAATTGATTCTCTTGCCCTGCAAAGAAGCTTTGGGATGAAGGGGAGCATTGTTTTGGATGTCACAGCTTGCAGCTGTGATTTTTGAACTCTTGCGAATCGGTTTTGCAGCTGCTGCTGATGCTGCTGATGTTGCTGCCGCTGCCTTCTTCTTCATCTCCCCATCTCCTCTGTTATTGTGAATCTGCTCTCCAATGTCATGATGCAGCTGGTGGTTCACAATCCCATGATCAGGTGGCAGCTGCTGACGATGTCTTCCTGGGCCATGAGCTATCTCCTGCTTCTGCCCCCCAGCTCCTGCTTCCCTTTGTGTCTGATGAACAGGGGGATTCTTGGACACACAGCATCCCATGATGATGATGCCTGAGGGTTCCTGATAATATGATCTCAAAACCTTTGATCTCGAGCTCTGAAACTTGGGTGATGCTCGGGACTTTTGCCAATACTCTGGGTTGAAGAAATTCAGGCGAATCTCAAATCATTCAATCGGTAGTTGGAGCTGCAAAGAGTTGAAATCTTTCTTTCCCCCTTGGACCCAAAAAAAGAAAAAAAAAACTCATAATGGCTAGTTGCTGATGAGGAGGAGGAGGCACTTTTTCCCTGCAAACTGGACTTCTTGCTGAAACCACAAACTTCATGACCACCCACTACTACTACTACTACTACTAAAACCTCACAAGTAACTATAAAAGCTTTCCCTGATGTAAGAAAGAAAATTTCCCATTTGAAAAAGAACCCAGAATTTCCAGCTGAAAATCCTCAAGCTCTGAGTAGCTTTCCCTGAGTTCTCATGAGACATGAAACATTTCTCCTCTTGATCAAGCAGCTAATTCAGTCTCCTGGTTTCTTAAGCAAGTAAACAAAACCCAAAAAAAAAACCCACTAGCAGCAACTACATAAAACCCAAAACAAAAGCAAAAGGCACAGCACTGATCCTAGATGCTTGAAAGCATGTATAGGAGAGTTAGTTGTTAAGAGAGATCCGAGTAGGAGGAGGAGGAGGAGGAGGAAGATGCAGTAGTAGTAGATTGGGTGGTTGTTTGTTTGTTTGTGTGTTCGGCCGGCTTTCTTTCTTGCTCAATGCTCCTGGTCTACAGGGAGAAAGGGGGAGGACTAGTGACTGATCCAGAGGAGGAGCTTTGCAAGAACACGTGCAAAACAAAACAAAAAAAGCATCATGGGTGGTGAGGCGGATTCAATGTCTGCTGCAGCAACAACAGTAAGCATGTGCAAAACCAGCTGGTTGATTGATGATGATGGACTTGATGACTTTTCTTGCCTTCCCCTTTTCCAACTCTTTTTCTACGGATCCTGCAATCACTGCCCATACTCTGATTGCATCTTTTTCTGGATTCTGTTTGCTGATTCAACACACACACACACTCTCTCTCTCTCTCTCTCTCTTTTGCTCACTCATCAATCAAGCAATCCAGAGCAGCATCATCATCATCATCAAGAGCAGAATCCCATACATTCTTTCTTTCTTTTTTTCTTTTTTTTGGTCAATTTTGTGATGTAGCCATTTAATTCATTGCTCCTATTTTGTGTTTGCCATCGCCTGCGATGCAAAATTTAACCAAATTTGGGCTACAACAACTACAAGCTAAATATGAAAATTTCAAACTTTTTAAAATCTTTCTATATTTTTTGGCTACCCACTTGAAGATTTAGCCAAATTTGGGCGGCTACTACTACAAGCTAAATATGAAAAATTTCAACTCTTTTAAATCTTTCTACATTTTTGGCTACCTACTTGAAAATCGTGTATTCAAAATCTGATCATTTTTTTCGTTAAATTTTGGTGAAGTTTTGGCTATTGAAGAGCTCCAAAAGCAATTGAATTTTTAACACTTTTAATAATTTTCTCAACAAACCTAATATTGGAGTAAAATGGGCTTTGAAGTAGGTCAAATTTGCAATGAAGTCAAACCCACATGTGTGTGAAAATGGGCTCTCCTCCTTGTGTACATTTTAGCTTGGGTTCTTGTTGCTTGGGGTTGTCAAAACACTCTCTATACATGAAAACTAGTGTGGGCCCCGTGCATAATGCACAGGTGTGTTATATACCCCGTAGAGCCCCCCCCCAGTCCTTCCCATTTTCCACTTCGGTTCTTTACCCCGTCGACCCCCCCCCCTTCCGCCGGTCCTTCCCATTTTCCACTTCGGTTCTTTACCCCGCCGCCCCGGTCCTTCGCATTTCCCACTTCGGTTCTTTAACTTGTCGATCCCCCTGGCTGGTCCTTGGCATTTCCCACTCCGGTTCTGTAACCCGTCAATCCCCCCGGCCGGTCCTTGGCATTTCCCACTCCGGTTCTTTAACCCATCGATCCCCCCGACCGGTCCTTCGCATTTCCCACTCCGATTATTTAACCTGTCGATCCCCCCGACCGGAGCATATGGGTATTACAAAAAAATCTAATACCCACCCCACATTGGTATTCTTTTTGTCCACAACAACAGTTTCTGAAA
>Ga0116229_10014909_pt1 | contig 10709 bp, 8 predicted proteins | sample S1TSphgellanicum_3_FD_87313 | JGI IMG/M metagenome (GOLD analysis project Ga0116229, IMG submission 87313) | Host-associated microbial communities from peat moss isolated from Minnesota, USA - S1T2_Fc - Sphagnum magellanicum MG | ecosystem: Host-associated > Plants > Peat moss > Unclassified...
CCGACGGGATCACTCTCTTCCTCTATGACGCGACCAAGACCATGAGCGGAGCGGCTTACGGCGGCGGCCTGGGCTATTGCGGCGGCGCCGGCGGTTACATCGCGATCGGTCTCGACGAATACGGAAACTTCTCGAACCCCGGCGACCGCTGCGGCTCGGCAAGCGGTGGGCCGGGCGCCCAGTCGCAAAAGCTCGTGATCCGTGGACCGCAATCCGCGAGCAACATCTACGTCACCAACACCTCGGTACCCGGCGGCATTTCCACGAACGCGAAGACGCGCCCGGCCGCAAACACGGTCTTCGTCACGCTCGCGCCCACGACGCCCGTCGGCTATACGATTACCGTGCAGTTCCGGCAAGGGCCCACGGGCACGATCCAGACCCTGCTTTCGGGCGTGAACTTCCCGTACGCGCCACCCACCACCTTGCGCATCGGCTTTTCAGCCGGCACCGGCGGCTCGGACAATACGCACGAGGTCCGAAACTTCACGGTGCTCGCGACCGCCATTCCAAACCACTTTGCGGTCAGCACGGCCGGCAGCGCCGTCAACTGTCAGCCCGCCCCCGTGACCATCACCGCACACAACAGCACGCACACGGCGATCGCGACCACGGTGACAATCGCCTTGACCACGAGCACGGGGCACGGTGACTGGGCGCTCGCCAGCGGCGGCGGAACCTTCCTCGCCGGTCCCGCGAACAGCGGCACGGCGAGCTACACCTACGTCGCCTCCGATCTCGGCGTCGTGAATCTGACGCTGCGCGACACCGTTCCCGAGACGGTAACGATCGGCGCCGCGAGTGGCGGCGCGAGCGCGACCTCGGGCAGCGCGCTCGCATCCGAGGATCTGCCGCTCACGTTCGCGCCCAGCGGCTTTCGCATCACGAACGGCGCCAACCTCGCAACCGTGATCGGCACTCAGGTTGCGGGGCTCTCCTCCGCCGCGGGCAGCGGCGCACAAACGCTCGCGCTGCAGGCGATCCGGACCGACACCAACACCGGCGCCTGCACGAGCGCGTTCGCGAGCGGCACGACGATCACTATGAGTCTCGCCTACCAATGCAATAATCCGACCAGCTGCGTCAGCGGCCAGACGCTCGCGTTCACGAACAACGGCACGACCACGAACCTCGCCGCAAACGGATCGACGAGCGTGAGCAATTACACGACGCGGGCCGTGACATTCTCCACGGCGAACGCGGAAGCGCCGTTCACGCTGAATTACTCTGACGTCGGCCAGATCAGCTTGTTCGCGAAGTATACGATTCCGCTCGCGAATGGCACGGCCTCCGCGAGCACGATGACCGGCAGCGCGCAGTTCGTCGTTCAGCCCGCGGGCTTCGCGGTCACGAACGTGCACTGTACTAACTATGCAACGGGCAGCTGCAACACCACTCTTGGCGCCCCCGGCGCGAACCCGGGCGCGACCGGCGCGGGCGGGGCTTGGTTTGCACCGGCCGGCGCGCCGTTCTCGGCGACCATCACGGCTGTCGGCGCGACCGGGGCCGCGACGCCCAATTTCGGGCAAGAGATCTCACCGGCAACAGTGATGCTGACGCCGAATCTTGTGCTCCCGAGCGGCGGCCACGATGCGGCGCTCGCCAATGCCGCGAGCCTCAGCGGCTTTCAGAACGGCGCGGTGACCGGGACCCAGTTCTCCTGGTCCGAGGTCGGCATCTTGTCGCTGACGCCAAGTCTCGCGACGGGCAGTTATCTGGGCAGCGGCAACGTGTCGGGGCCTGCCTCCGCGAATATCGGTCGCTTCATTCCCGCGAGCTTCGCGACGGCCGTCAACACGCCCTTGATCGCGACTGCATGTACGGCCGGCAATTTCAGCTACCTGGGCCAGCCGCTGAACTACGCGGTTGCGCCCGTGATCACGGCCACGGCGATGGCGGGCGACGGGGTCACCAAGACCCAGAATTACACGGGCGCGTTCTTTCGCCTCACGAATGCGAGCCTCGGCGGCCGCGCCTATGCGGCCACGCCGGCGAGCCCTGCGCTCGTGACCACCGGTTTACCGTCGAGTACTCAAGATCCCGCGATCGTGGATCTCGGCACGGGGCAGGGCACGCTGACCTTCAGCAGCGGCACGGGTTTGAGCTTTTTGCGCGGCAGCCCGATCGCGCCGTTCAATGCCGACATCACACTCGCTGAAACCCTGGTCGATGCCGATGGGGTTGCGGCTGCGAGCAACCCCGTGCTCTTTGGTGCGGGTTCAGGCATCGGTTTCACGGCGGGTGCCAATCAGCTCTATGGGCGACTCGCTTTGCGGCCGGCGTTGGGCTCCGAACTCATCGACCTGCCGATGTCGCTGACGACCCAGTACTATCTGAACGGCACGCAAGGCTATACGACCAATACCGGCGATTCGTGCACGAGTGCGCCCGCGCTTGCGTTTGGCAACTATCAACTCAATCTGCATAGCCTCACGACGCGATCGCTTGCAGCAACTGCGATCGCGGGGCAGTTCAACCTCGTGTTGGCCGCCCCCGGCGCCGGTAACGCTGGCGCGGCGACCGTGACGGCCACGGCACCTGGCTGGCTACAACCGAGCCCCGCGGCGCTCGCAACCTTCGGCGTGTTCCCGGGACCCGCCTCGCGCATTTATCAACGCGAGACGTATTGATCCTGCAGCTGGGTTTCGGCGATCGCGACTTGCCCGGGATCGTCTGTGCGCAGCCCGGCGATGACCCGTTGAATCGTGTCTCTTCGCTCATGAGCGAATTCCCGCACATCGTCGAGATCGGATTTGTTCGGGGAAGTCTGCGGCAGCTGGATGCCTTCCATACGCGCAACGGCATCGTTCCAAAACGGCAGAGCGACCGATTCCAAATGACTCAACAGCGTGGGCAGCTTGCGCGGATCGGCCTTCGCTGCCGCAAGATCCGCCGAAATGGCCGCGTCAACGGAGACCTTTCTCTTTTGTAGCGAGTGGGTCGTTTGCCAATAGAGCCCCTCACCGGTCAGTTTCTTGGCGGAGCGCTGAGCGCCCATGTAACCCAACACGACCAACGAAGCAAAAATCACGCCTCCCAACAAATACAGGATGGCGCGACGGAACGGTGACTGCTGACGATCATCCGCCCGCCTGTAAAACACCAGACCGAGAAGGAAGCCGCTGACGAGTCCGCCGAGGTTTGCAAGATTATCGATACCTCTATGAAACAACCCAAAGACGAAAACGAGGATCGTGAAAATCAGCGCCGCTCTGCGAATTGGACGGAGAATTCTGATCGGATAACTGCGGCGCCCTCGCAGCGCAACCGCCACTAGGGCGCCGATGACGCCCATGATGGCCCCCGATGCACCGGCCACATTGGCGTCCGGACGCACGGCCACGCCGGCCAAGCCGCCCACCACGCCGGCGGCCAAGTAGATCAGCAGGTAGTTCAACTGTCCGAACAACCGCTCCGCCAGCGGTCCGAAAGACCCGAGAGCCACCATGTTCACGAGTAGGTAAATGACACCGCAATTCAGGAAGAGGGACGTCACCAGACGCCACCATCCACCGTCCGTCGTATAGGGGCCAAAGTTCGAGCCAAAGGCAATTTGCACCTTGCCCGTTGGAATGAACCACTCGGCACCCGCCGCGAATGTGACTATGAAGGCCAGGAGGTTGAGCAGCACGAGGCCCGCTGTGACCGGCGTGGCCGGCGCATGCGCGATCAGGTCTTGTGCGAATTCCAAACGGCGTCGCAACCGTGGCTGAAAATCCGGGGCCTTATCTTTGGGCAGCAGCGCAGCGATGCGCGCCGCGCTGGCATCGTCGGCCAACCAGATGGTGACGGTCTCAGTCAGGGCCTCCGCGGATCGGGAGTCCAAATGGATGATGCTATTTTCGGTCTCGACGTTCCATATCCGGTCGACACGAAGATCTACGGTGCGTCGAAAAAGGGAGTTCAGCAGGCGCCAAGAGGACGGAAAGCGGCTGCTTGAAAGACGAAGGAACACGCCGTCACAGCGCAGCATGCCGGAGCCGACCAGCCTGAGATCATTCTGAGCCGACGCCAGTACACGAAATGGACCCTCATTCTGATCGAATCTTGCAGGATAGGTGACGGCTGTGCGGGAGCCGACGAGCGTTTCCAGCTTCGCGGGCGACGGGGCGGTGATGCCAGGACCCAAATCCCCGTCCTTGACGAGAAATCCGCGCGCCACCAAGATTTCTTTGATTTGCGCGCATTGCACCGAGGACCAGCGCGGGTCCAGGCGCTCGAACAAGTCGACAAGATCGAAGTCACTCAGCTGTGTGTAGTCGGGTGGGGATTGCAAGGGCGTCGCTCCAAATCGTGGTCACTGGTCAAATCCATCACATTGCCAGTCCAGGGTGAACACCCTGGTTACTCTATCTCGATTGCGTCCTGCTTTCTCGCAGCAATGAGGGGGATACACAATGAAGTCAAAGCCAATGCTGATCGCATTTGCGCTGACGGCCGCGGACGGCGCTGTCGTCTACGGCCGGATCATGGGATGACGCTCATTAGATTTGCACTCGCGCGGCGATGGTGCCGTATATGCAGAATATTTCGATTCGGAATGCTGTAACAAATGATTACGCGTTGATTTGCGCGTTGAATCTCGCCGAAGTGCAGCACACGAGACCGATGGATGAGGTGCGCCTTGCCAAGCTTGCATGCGTGGGCGGCAAGCTGTCTGCATTTGTTCTTGCGATGTGCAGCGGCGCAACATACGAGAACGAAAATTTTTCATGGTTCGCCCAAAGATGCCCGCGCTTCATCTACATAGACCGCGTCGTCGTATCACCAGAGTTTCGTGGCCTACGGCTGGGATCGCTGCTCTATGAGGATTTATTTCGTTACGCCCGCGAGAACGGCATCCCACACGTGACCTGCGAATACAATATCGTGCCCCGCAACGAGCCCTCACGGCGGTTTCACGACAAGTTCGGCTTCCGAGAGCAAGGCACCCAGTGGGTGGCCAATGGCAGCAAGCGCGTGTCCTTGCAGGTGGCCGAGGTCACTTCTTGACGGTGGAGCCGCCCAATTCCGCCGCCAGCCAACGACGAAACGCGGCCACCGGTCTCGTGACCTCGCGGCCGGAGCGCCAGACGAGCCAATAGGCATCGTCCAGTTGCACCCTGATCGGATGGGCGATGATCAGCTGACCCGCCGCGAGTTCCGCCTCGATGAAACGGGGATCGATGATCGCGAAACCCATTCGGGCGATCGCTGCCTGGATCGCGAGCGCTCGTGTCTCGAAGATGGGTCCCTTGCGTGGATTGAGCTTTTCCACCCCCGCAGCCTTGAACCAATAGCTCCAGTCGCGAGGACGCGAGCGCGCCTGCAGCAAGGTCGCACGGATGAGGTAGCGTCCGGACTTGAGCCCCCCCGGCGGTAGGACCTGCGGACTGCAAGCAACGACCAACTCCTCTCGATACAGCTCCTCTGCGGTCAAATTCGGCCAACCACCGCGGCCTAGCCTGATTGCGCAGTCGAAATTTTCCGTCGCGAGATTCACCGGTCGCGTCGACGTCGACAAAAAGAGCTCGATATCGGGGTGTAATACCTGAAATCTACTCAGTCGTGGGATAAGCCAGTGAACCGCGAAACTCGACAGCAAGCTGATCCGGAGTTCCGTATCGCGTCTGGCGAATCCACCCAAGGCTTCCTCGATGGTGGCGAAGGCCGGCGCGACGGCCGCCGCCAGGCGCTCACCGTCTTGCGTGAGCTCCAAGCCGCGTCCGGCGCGGGCAAAGAGCTGAGCGCCCAGCCGCATCTCCAGTTGACGCAGAAGGTGGGACACGGCCGACGCGGTGACGGCCAGCGCCTCGGAAGCCGCCACGACGGAACCCGCACGCACCACGGCGTTGAAGGCCTGGAGCGCCCGCAAGGGGGAGGCAGGGATCGATCTGCGCATGAAATCGGGTTCCGCTATCACTGAAATAATCTCAGTATAGAGCATCCAGGCGCTGCCTACGATGGGTGCCCATCGAGGACCCCCAGGAGCGAGCAATGGATCAACAGGAAATAACCGTCACCCAGTTCGGTTCGAATGCCAAACAGTACTTGGCGAGCCCGGTACATGCGAACGGCGCCGACCTTGATCGAGTTGCCGACATTGTCCGGCAACAGGCGGCCGTGCGGGCGCTCGATCTTGGCTGTGGCGCGGGTCACGTGGCCTATGCGCTTGCGCGCGGGGGTGCCGGTCGAGTCGTCGCCTACGATCCTTCAGCTGAGATGCTGCGCGTCGTAGCCGAAGAGGCGCTGGGCCGCGGGTATCCAGGCATTGAGACCGTGGCTGGCTCGGCTGAGAACTTGCCGTTTACGAGCGGATCGTTCGATCTTGTCATCTCCCGCTATTCCGCACACCATTGGGCGAACGTGCCGCGGGCGCTTGCAGAATGCGCTCGCGTCATGGCGCGAGATGGCCGCTTGATCGTGATCGATGTCGTTGCACCCGAGGAGCCGCTTCTGGATACCACGCTGCAAGTCCTTGAGTTTCTGCGCGACGCATCGCATGTTCGCGACTATCGGATTTCGGAGTGGCGGGACATGCACAGAGCCGCAGGCTTTGCTGAATCGGCGGTGAATACTTGGAAGACTGCCATCGATTTCACAAGCTGGATCAAGAGGATCGCGACGCCGCCCGCGCGGGTGGCCGCTCTGCACGCCGTGTTTCCCGCCATGCCGACCGAGGCACAGGACTATTTCAAAGTCACAGCGGGATTCAACTTCGAATTCGACACGGCCTGGCTTGAATTTACCAAAGCGGCGTGAGGTAGGAACTGATGAAAAGCGTCGTTTTGGCCTGCCTGTCGATTATGATCTTTGGATCGCAGAATCTCAGAGCCCAACCGGGAGACGTAACCATGACAGCGCATGCCCGAGGGACGTTTACGGTTGCCATCGTCCCTCTATCGCCCGCGCCGGCGGAGGGACTGAATCGCTACTCGATCAACAAAGAGATCCACGGCGATTTGGAGGCGACGACCCAGGGGGAGATGTTTTCCGGCGGGGATCCCAAACTGGGAACGGCCGGTTACGTCGCGATCGAGGTCGTCACCGGCACGCTGAAGGGCAAACATGGCAGCTTCGCCCTGCAGCATCTGGCGACCATGGATGCCGGCGGGCCGAAGATGACCGTCCTCGTCGTTCCGGGGTCTGGTACTGGCGAACTCAAGGGCATTAGCGGCACGTTTGTCATTCAAATCGCCGACGGCCAGCATTCTTACGACCTCGAGTATTCATTACCGAAGGCCAAATAATGCGCGCCTCGGACGCTGGATTGCTGCATGGCACATGGTCGACGTCTTCGCTGCGAAGATGCCTCTTGTGTCCGCTAGTGCACGCAGCCTCGCTTTGACCGCGGCGCGCGCGTAATCTTCATGCCATGGCCACCCCAGCTATTCCGCATGCCTACTCGCCCGGCGAGGAGATAGCGCACTCCCTGACTGCCGCGCTCGGTGTCGCATTGATGCTGATCGGAATCCCCTGGCTGATCGTCAGTGCAATCGCGCATGGCGGCAACTGGCGGCTCGTGGGTGCCGTGGCCTTCGGTCTCGGCGCACGGATACTGTTCGGCACGTCGACCCTCTATCACGCAGCCAAGCGTCCTGCGACCAAGGCCGTGCTGCGCAAGCTGGATCACTCGGCAATCTATATCCTGATTGCCGGCACCTACACACCATTTACGATCGGCGTCGTGCGCGGCTCGCTGGGCTGGTCCTTGTTCGGCATCGTCTGGGCGCTGGCCGTGTTTGGCGTCATCGCGAAGATGTCCGGCGGCATGCTGCGGATCCCGCTGCTCTCGACGCTGCTCTACGTCGTCATCGGCTGGATCGGCATCGTCGCATTCAAACAGTTGAGCGCGAACCTCACGAGCAGCCAGTTTGGCTGGGTGGTGGCCGGCGGCCTCTGCTACACCGGTGGCGTGCCTTTCTATCTATGGAAGCGCCAGCCCTATGCGCACGTGGTCTGGCACTTATTCGTGCTCGGCGGCGTGGCCTGCCACTTCGTCGCGATCCTGAGCGTAATCACGAACTACCGCGGCTAGTCACCCGGTCCACGCGGCGGTTCGCGCGGCGTGCCAGGCACGGACCCGCGGCCACCAATTGCGGCGGCCGCAGGGACCTCGGGGCCAGCCGCCTTATGCCGCGACCGACAGCGGCGAGCGAATCAAATAGTCGAACGCGCTCAGCGATGCCTTGGCGCCCTCGCCCACCGCGATCACGATCTGCTTGTACGGCACGGTCGTGCAATCACCGGCTGCGAACACACCCGGGACCGAGGTCTGACCACGGGCATCGACCTCCACCTCACCACGGGCCGACAGCTTGACCGTGCCCTTGAGCCAGTCGGTATTGGGCACGAGGCCGATCTGCACGAACACTCCCGCGAGTTCGATCGTGCGCGAAACACCCGAGACGCGATCCTTGTACACGAGTGAGTTGACGCGCGTGCCGTCGCCCTGAACCTCTGTGGTCTGCGCGCTCGTGATCACGGTTACGTTCGGCAAGCTATGGAGCTTGCGCGTCAAGACCGCATCGGCCCGCAATTGCGCATCGTATTCAACGACCGTCACATGGCTCACGATACCGGCGAGATCGATCGCGGCTTCGACACCCGAGTTGCCGCCGCCGATCACGGCCACGCGCTTGTTCTTGAACAGCGGCCCATCGCAGTGCGGGCAGTACGCGACACCTCGGTTGCGGTATTCGCGCTCACCCGGCACATTGATTTCGCGCCAGCGCGCCCCGGTTGCGATGACCAACGAGCGCGCTTTGAGCGCAGCGCCGCCCGCGAAACGCACCTCGATGAGATCCCCGGGGATAATCGCCTCGGCGCGCTGCAAGTTCATGATATCGACATCGTAGTGCTGCACGTGCTGTTCGAGTCCTGAGGCGAGTCTGGGTCCATCGGTCTCTTTGACCGAGATGAAATTCTCGACACCCACGGTATCCAGCAACTGACCGCCGAAGCGCTCCGCCGCAAGGCCCGTGCGAATTCCCTTGCGTGCTGCGTACACCGCCGCGGCCGCGCCGGCAGGACCGCCGCCCACCACGAGCACGTCGTAAGGCCCTCTCGCACTCAGCTTTTCCGCTTGGCGCGCCGCCGCCCCGCTATCGAGCTTGGCAAGAATCTCCTCCAGTTCGAGCCGGCCCTGGCCGAAAGGCTGGCCGTTGAGGAAGACCGTCGGCACCGCCATCACCTGACGCTTCTCGACTTCGCCTTGGAATAGAGACCCGTCGATCATCGTGTGGCGGATCTTCGGGTTCAGGATCGCCATGAGGTTCAAGGCCTGCACGACGTCCGGGCACAGTTGGCAACTCAAGGAGATGAAAGTCTCGAACTTGAATTCGCCGTCGAGCGCGCGGATCTGTTCGATCACGGCTTGATCGACCTTGGGCGGATAGCCGCCGGTCTGCAACAAAGCGAGCACGAGTGAGGTGAACTCATGGCCCATCGGTAAACCCGCGAAACGCACGCGCGCTTCACCGCCCGGTTCGCGGACGACGAACGAGGGCTTGAGTTCGCCGTCGTCGTGAACGACGTCGACCGTCACCTGGGACGAGGAGTCCTTGATGTCCGAGAGCAGTTCGAGCATCTCGCGCGATTGGTCGCTCGTGTCGGCCGATGCAACGAGCTCGACGGGCCGCGTCAGCCGCTCGAGGTAGGACTTCAACTGCGTCTTCATGTTGCTGTCGAGCATAATGTCACCTGAAATGAATTCTGGCTTAACGAGAATCTAGCTTGGTGCGGCCTGAGTTCTTTCAGACCGGCCGCACCCGGGCCACGAGCCCGGATGCGGCGCTGTGATCACCGGATCGCTTCGATCGCGGGATCAACCGATCGAGCGATCAGATCTTACCGACGAGATCGAGCGACGGCGCCAAGGTCTTCGCGCCCGGAGTCCACTTCGCGGGGCAGACTTCACCCGGATGCGAGGCGACGTACTGCGCGGCCTGGACCTTGCGCAGCAGCTCCTTGGCGTCGCGGCCGATGCCGTTGTCGTGCACTTCGATGATCTTGATGTGGCCGGCCGGATCGATGACGAACGTGCCGCGGTAGGCGAGACCTTCTTCCTCGATCAGCACTTCGAAAGCGCGCGACAGCGCGAGCGTCGGGTCACCGACCAGAGGATATTGCACCTTCTTGATCGTGTCTGACGTGTCGTGCCAGGCCTTATGCGTAAAGTGGGTGTCGGTGGAGATGCCGTAGATCTCGACGCCCAATTTCTTGAATTCCGGATAGACGTCGGCGAGATCGCCCAACTCCGTCGGACAGACGAACGTGAAGTCGGCCGGGTAAAACACAAAGACCGACCACTTGCCCTTCAAGTCCTCGTTGCTGACGGGGACGAACTTGCCGTTGTGATAGGCGGTCGCTTTGAACGGTTTGACTTCTGTATTGATGAGAGACATACGCTTGATTCCTCGAGCAGGGGTTGAAACTGCTTGCCATCATACGCCTTCCGGGGAATCGTCGAAATGAATAATAATGATCAATTTGATAGAGGCTCTCTATCTCCGCTGGCCCGAGATCCCAAGGTCCTACCGCCCGGACCAGTGGCTTGCCGTCCGCTCGCCGCAGCGCGATGATCTCGGGTCCTGCCCAAACGAGAACCCATTTTCATGCAACGGATATCAGCGCGCATTGCGGCATTTCTATGGACATTGGCAGTGGCCACCGCCACGCCGGGCCTGGCGATCGCGGCCGGCATCACGGCCGCCCCCGCCGCCCCCGCC
>Ga0116229_10014910_pt1 | contig 10708 bp, 5 predicted proteins | sample S1TSphgellanicum_3_FD_87313 | JGI IMG/M metagenome (GOLD analysis project Ga0116229, IMG submission 87313) | Host-associated microbial communities from peat moss isolated from Minnesota, USA - S1T2_Fc - Sphagnum magellanicum MG | ecosystem: Host-associated > Plants > Peat moss > Unclassified...
ACATGAAGGACAATGGAGGAAAAAAATTCTTGATGTATTTCAAAAGAATTCTTTTTGAAGTATTTGAAAATGATTGAATCATTTTGAAAAAAGAAAAGAAAAATTGTGTTTAAAAAAAGATCAAACCATCGCATTAAATAGGTTCAAAAGGGACAACATTCACTTGGTGTGTAAATTTTTATTTGGGCCATATGTTGTTTTTGAATAGAGTCAAATGGTGGGTTGGTGAATCATCTTTAGGTTTTTCAGATGGTATTGATGGCCAAAAAATCTTGTTGAATTTCAATTTTCTAATGAAATTGTAAACCTTGGGCATGTTCTCTATATTTCAACAAGGAAGACGACATGGGAGATCGATGATGAACTTAAAATGAGTTCTTAAGTTGAATTCATAGTCCTATCAAACAACACAAATAAATTAAAAACACAATTAATGTACTTTAAAATCAAAATGATGCACAAATAAACCATGAATAGTTAAGAACTCACAAAACTCATCATGACTTAAACTTGGGAAAAATCATTTGTTTTTTTTCGTGTAATATACTTTGGAATTCCACACGGGGGCTACATTGAAATAACACTTTTTCCTTAAATTTTCAAGCAAGAGGTTTTCAATTGTCAAATTATGAATTGTGCCATTTGGGAATTCACAACTCTTCCATTTTACTGCCAATCAAAAAGCTTTCAAAGGCAAAGTTATAACCCTTGCAAATTGCTTTTCAACAACATATCAACTTTTTCAAACAAAACTAATTTGACCCTTTTGTCATGAAGTGATAGAAAGTCATTTTGATAATTTGACTCCTAACCCATCTAATAACCATAATTTCAAACATAGTCATTTCCCTAGAATGAAGCTAATCTTATGTTGAGATCAGTAGCCATGTCCATTGCCCATTTAAAGTTCCATTTGGTGTTCTCAGATGATGTAGAGTAGTGAAGTCCTGATGTTGGATGCTGCAGAGGATTTTTATAGAACAGTAAATGTGCAATTGAACAATCAATGCAATTTGTCTAAGTCTCCACAATGTCGAGTCTGCACCAAATCAATAAGAAAATCTTGTTAAGTTGTAACATTCACTTTGTTCTTTCCTTAGAAACCCTCCCATCATATACATCTCTCTATTCTGCTTGGCTTAGAAGATTTCTCTGCCACAAGAGAGGAATGTTACCTGGAAGCTGTGGGTGAAGATTGCCAATGCTTGAGAGCTCAACATAATATTCAGAATCTTATCCGTATGCCTGGTTACTGCTGCCACCAGTTGCCCGCCTCTTCCTTGCACTTCCAGCCAACTAATAAAGACATCACATATACACAACCTGGTCCTTAAGATCCAGCTACAAAAGCAAATGTGCTTGCCATCAAACCTAGCTATTCCTGATCTGATTCTTCCTCTCTACGCAATAGAGAAGCTCTCTCAGGCACCAACTGGGTCTATACATGTATGTGTCCAACACCATTCATACGAACGTTGTAAGGACATCTGAACCAAACAGTATGTGTGTAACAGTGTACTCAAGCTGGAGTAGCACTGCAGCCTCAATGGTTTATTCTTCCCCAGCTGACAAAGCCTGTGCACTAGCTGACTAACAGATAAAGAGGCCCAGGGCTAGTCTCTGTTGAGGACTTAATTGACAGGCAGATGGCTGATGGTATTGGTTGACTGACTGGCAGGATTCCCGAAGCTTGGAGGTGCATCTTGCAAAGCACAGGCACATCACTTTCCTAGTTACTTTCCTACTCCAGTAACTAATGAAACCTAATTAGTTGAGCTTGAATTCTCAACAGTAATATAGGTTGCTATAGATTTGGAGGGGTTGGATATTGAATATTATTGGTTGGGTAATGATCTTGGAGCCTGGGCAGGCACATCTGGTATGACACAGGCTGCAGTTCTTGAGGCTCCTGAAAAATTCCAGAGGACATTATTTTCACATGCTCTTGATGATTAGAATACCCTTTGCACATATATTCACTACATTTGCATTTGACAGCATTTCATTGTGCAGAGTCAGCCTAATGCAGGATTTAAGAGTGTGGGACTGTAAAGTACAGATGGATCCTCCAAAAAAAAAGTTCACTGATTTAAGAGCAAGGTCCTACAACATAATGTAGCATTCCCATGAAGTACATATGTCCAACAACTGCATGTTCAGAAAATGTATTTATGTGTACCTGAGAAATGCTTCTGTTCTCAGCAGGGATGTTGAAGGAAGCATCTTTGAATGTTTGAACTCTTGTCATGGCAAATTGACATGACCCGCTTCATTTGGTAGTAGAACTAGTGCCTGCACATGCTCAGAGTCAGAAAGTAACCATGAATAACATATCTTATTGCAGCAGCTTCTCCCAAAGAAACATGAAATTAAAAACAAATGAAAGGGTAAAGAGGGCTTAATCAGTGATGAAATTCCAAAGTTGCATGATTAAAATGTCAGATTGATAACAACAAAGATGTGCCAGTGAACACAACACCTTTCCTTTGTGGAAGGCGTCCTTCTCAATAACATGACATCTCAACTGCCATGGTGGTTGAAACTGCTTGCCAGGCCCAAACTTGGTACTATTTTCTCAACCATAGCCCTGTTTTCTGAAAGCTCTGGTCTTGTATAGTGGCCAAGGATGGCAATGAAAGTGGGTTTGAGTTCCATCTTTACATTGAACTTCAATTTTGTATCATAATCTGGTAGTGACATCAGTGGTGGTATAATGGTATTTGACTGCAAGTCTCACAAGGATGATGGTCCAGGCCATTGCAGTTCATCAGAACTGTGCACCTGCTCACAGGAAGAGTTTTTCTGTAAAGAAATGTACTTGTAAGCTCACAGCACTGTGTACTTCAAGAAAGAACATCTTGTCAATGCAACAGACATTGAATTTGCATCCAATGGAACACAAAAGGAGTACCTTAAGAGTGTGTGAACTTCATCCCAGTTAACTATTATCTTATTCCATTTGTGATCCATCCTGTCAGTCTCTTCATCAAAAAAGGGAAGCTCACCTTCTTCATAGTCCATGTCACTCAAAACATAAGGGTGTGATGGGCTGCCATGATTGCTGGCATTGTTCTCTGAATACATTGAGTCTGCCAAGGAAACTGCCAGATCTGTATTGCCCAACACTATTGAGATCCTCAGCTTCCACCTCCTCCCTCAGTGCTACACAATGCACATTCTGTACCTGAAGGTTACATAATTTCAGTTTCTGGAATGAAAGCTCCTGATAAGTGCACAAATGACTTGAGACATTGCAGATACTGACAAAAGAACTCAGGTTACAGCAAGAAGCTGTTGAACACATTTGTGTCAGCTTTACAACAACCCTCCAGTAGCCCCAGAAACACTTGTACACCAAAAATAGCAACCCTGGCTAGCTTTGCAGCCCTGGCTTAGACCCAACATCTGATTGCTGTCTCTCCTCTGTGTTCGGTATGACAAAACTACTTGATGCCCCAGAGCACTGTGAAATAAACCCTAGATTCTTCACAAGAACAAGTGATGGCTCCTGTTGAAGATTCCTTCTTGCATCATTCTCAGTTGTCCATGTAGTATGCTCATTGTCTTCATAAGGCTCTTGCACCATATTGTCAGTGCTCTCTTCAAACTCATCCCAGATCAAATCATCAAACTGTAACACATTGGTGCCAAGCTCCAAATCAGAAAGTCACACATAGCCTGGTTCACTTGGTTGTGATTTGCATGAGCTAACATCTTGCAAATTCAATTTGAATCCCTGGGAATGCTATAGAGCCATTTTGCATCTGGACTGTATAGCAGCTGGGCACTCACAGGAATGAATATTTTGAAGAAACCTAATGAACATTCATACCAGCTTTTGAGAGAAAACAGGCACTGTGGAAGAATTACTAAACCTTGATTCCAGATCCCTTCCATTGTGGCCAATTCAGACATGGTTTGTTCTAACTCTACTTCCATGAAAACGGTTGAACTCCATTTAAGTTGAACAAGCTTCCTTTTGCATTCAATGGTAGACAACTTCAATGGCAGAAGGTCTACATTTGAAATGTCAGAAGGTTTCTTTCATTGATGAATGCACAAAGGAGGCATTTCCAAATACAAAGAAAAAACCTTGAAATGCTTGACATAATATGAAGAGTGCTGAGTGTAGGGTGTTGTGCCTAGTGAAGTGATTGTGAGGAGTTTGGGGTTGATTTGGGCGAAGCCCAAATTTGTGAATGAGTAGTGAAATGGTCACAATGGCCTATTTTGATGTGGATTTTACACAATGGTCATGTGGATTTTGCATAATGGTCTTGCAAATGATAAGCCTTAGTACCTGCCCAAGTTAGGTTTGGTAGAACCCAAAGGACCCCACCATTGTGCCTTGTAAGGTACTAAAAAGAAGAAGAAAAGGCCACATGAAAAACCATTATGTGTAGTGTAAAGCTCCATGGTAGGGATATTCCCAAAGTGTGCTTTACTTGTTCTAAAACATGAGGCAATGATCATCACAAACCTAAACAAATGTAAATCATGAGGTGCAAGAAACAAAGGGATATTACATGTACTATTTAAGAGTGGGACATATCCTATGCTTAGGCACATACTCCTTAAGAATGGGAGTGATGGAAAGGATCTAGGTGTAAGATCTTTCCCATTTTCAAGGTGTGGGTGTGATTTATCCCTTTCTTTTTAAGAGGAACATTCATTGATAAAAAAAAGGGTGCCCTCCAATACATTAATAAATTTCTCCAAATGCTTTATGGCAATCAAAAATGTTTTGTACATGCTTGATGTAAATGAGAATAGGTTGTGAATTGGAGCTTGTGAAGTGATGAAGGGTTAAATGTCATATTTGTTTTGGGAGATGTTTAATACTTGATAGAACAAGGGTTGAGTTCAAACTTGATGGCTAAATGTTTACATGAACAAGATAAGGATTTTGTAGGATAAAGCTACATAAGCCAAAACTAGAGACAGAGTTATTAGAAAACAATACATGGTGATATGGTCTACCCAAATCAACCCCAAACTCCTCACAATCAATTCACTAGGCACAACACCCTACACTCAGCACTCTTCATATTATGTCAAGCATTTCAAGGTTTTTTCTTTGTATTTGGAAACTTCTTTTGATTTGGGTAGACCATATCACTGTAGGTGATAGGTCCTGGCACTCTATTGATGATGCTAAAGTTGTGCTTGGAGCTCTAGTTGCTGTTATGGCAGCTCCAATTACAATCTGTGCACTAATTCTTGTCATATCTGGAGAATCCACTGACAAAAAAGCTTACAAATGGGCTCCCCACTAGGCACACGATCCCAGAGTCCTTTGTTGACAAGGATGAGTTTAATCCTGTGTCTCCACAAATTGTAGTTGGAAGCACCATCCATGACAATTCCACATATTGGGACAATGTCTCTCACTCATGGTGAATGCACTCTGCAAATCTTGATTGACCTACGGTGGAACTATGCTCATTACTGCAGGTTTAAGATTTTGAGTCGAAGTTTGAATTAATCTCTTCATACAAGTCTCCTGCTTTCATACCCTAAATTAGATAATTAACCTTTTGTGGTAGGTAAGACCTTTCATGGTCATGGTTTAGTTTGTAGCTCTTTTTTTCATGTTGGTTCTTCAGCCAAGTTGTTCAGGTAAGTGAATACACCCTTGGGGCCTAATCCTCATTAGTTCAAATAGGAAAGGTCTTGAAAGATTTTTTTCAAAGTATAAGAACACGGTGTAAGTTTGTGTCCGTTATCAATTTCAAGATGAAGAAGAAGACCTGCACAATTTCTTAGATCGAACAAGTCTCCATCAGGAACAAAGTTAGTCTCTTGAAAAGGATTCAAACTTCTTTGATTTGAACTTGGAAAGAGAGTTCAATGCAAATCAAGAAGTTTGACTCCTTTTCAAGAGACTAATTTACAAGATAGAACCTCCTTGCAAGAAACCCAAACACAATAGAGCAAAACATATCTGCTTTGGAGGGAGGCTCTTTTGTTAGACCTCCATACATTTTACTCTGGGAGAGCAGAGAGATACTCATGAGACAGCAGAAGCAGCAGCAGCCTGCACCTCCAGCACACAGCCAGCTTTAAACCATACCCAAAACTCTTCACACATGATTTCTTTCTCTAAGGAGAAACTACAAAACAAGAGCTCTCTTGAACATTTCAGGGACTTAGACTAGGTTGCAGCAAAGCATGGACATTCTAAACCTTGTAAACTGAAAAAAATGGAAACATGAAAATTCCCAAACAGAATGCCAATAAGTTTACCGAAAAAAAGTTCAACAACTGCAGTACTGTAATTTCCTGGAGCAGCTAGAGCTAGCTAGCCATTTGAAGACTCTTTTCAGGAATAATTTCAACTTTGGAATCATTTTACATGAGCAGTTCTGAGCAAGCAAACTTGTTTGGAGCAAATATCATGAAAAGCTCAACATCTGAGTCTGAAACTGCAGGAAATTTCTTCAATTCTGATTCTGATTTGATGATAGAATCTCCTGAACTCGTCTGCTGGATTACCCACTTAGAGACTTCTTCTCCTTGAATTCAATTGAAAAACTGATTTCATTCGGATGTGAATGTCAGATCAGTCCTGAGGAAGTCCATGGTTTTTGTGTGTATACATTGTTCCAGACAGATTGATTCTAATAAGATCTAACCCCACATGACATATTACATTCTTGAGCTGCCAAATTGCCTGTGGAAGTTTCACAGAGATCCAGATTCTTTTTCTAGAGCTCTACAGGAGGAGAAGAAGAAGAAATTTGTGCTCGCTAATTGCTGCGCCTACATCAAGCTTGTTTGCTTCTCTCCAGAAATTTTTATAGCTCTCAACTTGGGTCCAAAAATGAGAAGGAAAACAGATTTCAAGATCAGTTGCAGCTGCTGTAACTCTCTCTCGGAAAAACAATTCAGGCCTACTCGCTGATTCCCCCACCAGTTACCAAAAAAGCTTTTCAGCTTCTTGGGATTCCAGCCTGATGCCCTGGTGAAAAGAAAGAAGATAGATATGCAGCAGCAGCAGCAGCCTGTTTGTTGTTGACAGCCTGAGAGATCACTGGGTTCAAGCGCTTCTTCTTCAGATCAGCTCTAAGCTCTGCGAGCTGGATCTCGGTCAGACCTGCTGTGACTCACAAAAGTTCCTCCAGCACCAGGTTGCAATTGCAATCCCAGTTTGATCACACTAGCTGAAATGGACCCCAAGGATCATACATAAAATCTGTATTCATATTCAAGTTACAAAACTCCTCCGGATTTGATTTTGGGCTTCGTGCAGGATGATGCTGATCAGGTCATGCTCGTGGTGGTGATGCTGGTGGCGGCGGCGGCTTGATCATTGGATTGATCACTAAAGAGAATTCATAATTGTAGGTAGTGCAAAACTTGATTGAGGGGATTTGGCAGGAAGTTTGTGGGGAGACTCGACTCGAGAGTACTCATCAGGATTGCAGAGAGAGAGAAAGACAGAGAGAGACAGAGAGAGAGACAGAGATCTATCTCGTCAAGGAATCACATCTGATCTGTTGCTGTTATGAACCGGATTGGGTCCTGTGGGCACCATTCTGTCCGATGAAAACAGCTTCATGGCAACAACTCTTCTTCGAGGAAGACTGTAATGCTCTAAAATCTGTCGAGGTGACCATCGTCTCCCCGAGCTTTGATCTTCTTCCTCTTCTTCTTTACCCTGCAGTTGTACTGATGCAGGTGCAATGTCTCTGATTGTTTCAAGATCACCACCAGGCTGTACGGCTTGTCCTCCAGCTGATCGGCCGCGCCGGGCCGTGCACTCATCACGGGTCATGTTGTAACTGCATCCTTGGAAATCCTTCGCCACTACGTCGTCTGCAGCTTGTTGCATCAGCTTCCGGCTTCTATGCTGGCTGCGAAGCTCTTCAGCTTCCCGACGTCTATGTCTCCCGCGATCACCGGTGATTCCTGAAAACCGATTTCCGCTGCTGCTGCCCGGCCGCCACTGGTGGTTGAATCCTGCAATTTCGACTTTGCGTAGAACTGATGCAGTTGCTTCCTTTTGCATCATGATCAGCAGCTTGCGACTATGCAGCTGCAGCGGAGCTCCACTAGCTTGTCGTCTGTACTGTTGTCTATTCACACTCGCAACTGGAAACGGACCGACGGAAGAAGAACCCATGACCTGCAGCATGCAGACACATGATCTCTGCTGAATTTGTTTCAAATCAATGCATGATGTTCAGAGTTCAGACCAGTACTACTCAGCAACCATGAACGCGGCAGAAATGTATGATGATGATGATGATGATATGAGTTCAAACCTCATCTGAATTGCAGTGCACCAAGTATAAGATGTAGCCGCCTGTCGTGATCTTCTTCTCGAGCTTCTTCGGATCTGGTTGGAGCACTGCAGTAACTTGTATCTCTGGTATGATCATGTGTAGATCTAAGCTTGCTCCATCATCAAAGAGCAACGATAGTATTCCTGATCATGCAATAGCACCACAATGATCATCAAAGCTCAATTAGAGCTCCGTTTCTTCGGCATATGACATGGTAATTTGCATCTGGTAGGGCACCGGGTTTATGGGAAGAAGATGAACATTGACTCTTGTACCTGGTGCAGCAGCTTGCAGGTGCGTATTAACAGGCTGTTCATTCAGAGCGAGAATAGCGATCAATATCAGCACCAAAACGGAGATCAGGAAGCTGCAGTTCTGCATCGCCATGTATGTTATCTTATTAAGCAAGGATGATGACCTGCACGTCGGTCGGACATGCAGTAACTGGAGAGATGGCCGCGAGATCAATGCTGCAGCGGGATAACAAATATTGCTGCACGCAATGGGTAGTACCCTAGATAATGATCAGCAGCAGCTCATGGGTGGTTGGAACTATTGTTCTGCATTCTTAGCGTCTAAGTTTCAGAATCGCATGAGATTCAAAATGATAATGTCCATATTTCAATCCCGCCCCCCCCCGCGCGCGCGCGCTCAGACATGAGTCGAGCAGTCAAGAATCAAAAGATCGGCTGTGTCGATCTGTATCACATTTATCACAAGCTGCTGCAAATGGCACGCGCTAGAGAGGCCGATCGAGGACGCCTTCTCAAACCTCTAGAGTAGATTCGTCATCCAAACTCATGCACTAGACACGCAACTCGCGGACACACAAAATTCAACAAACCCTAATTATGCTATCTCGAAGAGTATAACTGCTCGCGATCGCAATTATGAGGAACACAAGGCAAAGCTTCATCTATTCGGTTGCTTCCTGATATCGATCCAGCTAGGCGCTCTAGAAATCGTTGTCGTTTCGTCATGCACTCTGAATATTCAGAATCGCCGCTCGTAGTGAGTGAAGAAGAAGAAGAATCATGACGCAATCAACACGCAACACAACAACAACACGCTATTCAACTTGAATCTCTCCTGATCACCACCCGCGACACAGTCGTTGCCGACGTACGTCCATTGCCGTAATGAAACTCTCACAGATCGTCGACGACGACAACAACAACCTTCACCCTTATACGGATCAAGCAGCAGAAACGCATTACAACAACGACACAAACAATATGACCCCGCTCCCTTTCCTTGCCCTCCCCTCCCCGCTAGGAAAAAAAAAACAGTTACAGATCACCAAACGACACCACCGCAAACAACAACAACAATAGTAACAGCAACAACAACAACAACAACAACAGCACCAGCAACAACCATAACAACAACGGAAGTATATTAGTATAACAAAAGACTGCACGACTATTGAGGCACGGAGCTTTCTGGATGATCAAGGAGTATTAGGAACTAATTCTGATCGGGGATGATGCATGAAGATAGAGAAAAAAAAAGTTCGGCATACTAGTTACGGAATTTTAGAGTACAAATTAGATCCGAGAGAGATGATGACGATGATGAGAGAAGTCGGGATGAGAGGAAGTCGCAGAGAGAGAGAGAGAGAGAAAGAACCGATAACAACGATCTCATTTCATTTCGAAGCAGAAGATGAGCAACTCGGCTCACAGAGTCTAATTAAGTTTACAAGTAGGCTACAAGAGAAAAAGTTCGAAAGGTCAGGAGGAAAACACAGCGCTAGAAATCAATCAATCAATCAATCAATCAATCAAGCAAAAGTACGAGCACCCAAAAAACTCGTCCTCCTCTCTCTCTCTCTCTCTCTCTCTCTTTTTGCTGGCTGGCCGCTGGCGCACATATTCAAATTTCAAAACTCTTGCACTGGATTAGTGTAGTGAAAGGAAGAGTGTGATTTTATTTTATTTTATTTTATTTTATTTTATTTTATTTTTAAATTAAAAAATTTCGGTATAGCGGGTTGTGGCGAAGGTTAATCCTTTTATGAAAAATAAAAAATATTTTTTATTTTTTATTTTTTTTGTGTGGAGTTACCAGGTCAGGCATTGTGTGAACCAACAACACCCCACTTTGGTACCCCAATGATGGTAAAAATCCCAAAATTCATTTAAATTATTTTTAAATGTTAGAAATATCCCATGCTTAGACCAAATCAGTGGCTCTGAGTTCAAATCTAACATTTCTGGGGCTTCATTTGGTCGCTTGGAGAGGCCTCGCTTGAAAAAGGTGAAGGCACCAAGTACCGTCATGTTGGGTGTTGGTTCACCTTGGCCAAGGGTATAGGGCCCAGGCTAACCAGCCTCCTCCCCATTCTCAACCCAACCACCCCCCCCCCCCCCCCAACACACCACACCACCACCCCACCCACCCGCGGTGGGGAGACAACA